>Ga0180432_10001172_pt1 | contig 41995 bp, 35 predicted proteins | sample SS_ome_10_FD_132414 | JGI IMG/M metagenome (GOLD analysis project Ga0180432, IMG submission 132414) | Hypersaline lake sediment archaeal communities from the Salton Sea, California, USA - SS_1_MS_2 metaG | ecosystem: Environmental > Aquatic > Non-marine Saline and Alkaline > Hypersaline >... | reverse complement strand
AGATGCTCCTCAAGGTAGCCGACAACTACGACCAGGATGTCGACACCATGGTGGCGGGCATGATGAGCCTGCTCGAGCCGTTCCTGATCATCGGCATGGGTCTGACCGTCGGGTTCATCGTAATCTCGCTGTTCCTGCCGCTCGTCGAACTGATGAAGAACCTGAGCTGAGGAAGAGCGCAGAACAGTCTTCCGCCAGGGCCCGTCCCGCGGGACGGGCCCTGGTTGTTTTCGGGCGGCGCTTCACCGGGTCAGGTGATGCACGGCCGCGCGCAGGGTGCGCAGGGGATGGCGCAGCCGCCGGGCGGTGCGCGAGGTGGAGGCCGCCCACAGGCAGCGCTCGGCCCGGCGCAGACGGCCCGGGCGCGGCGCGTGCAAAGCCTCGCGCAGGAGCTGCGCCTCCAGGGCGTCGATGCGCGCCTTGGCGAAAGGCTGCGCCGCGGCCACCGCGCCGCGGGCGAGCTGTGCGCGCAGCTCTTCGTCCTCCGAGGCCCTGCGGATCGCCGCGGCCAGGGACGGGCCGTCCTCCGGGTCGGGCACCAGGAGCGCGCTCTGTTCGTGCGCGAGATACGTGTTCATGGGCGGGGCGTCGGTCGTCACCACGGGCGTGCCGCAGGCGGCCGCCTCCAGGAACACGGTGCCGAAGGCCTCGGTGCGCGTGGGCACGCACAGACAGTCGCACCAGGCGTACCATCCGGGCAGGTCACTGTTCTCCACCATATCGATCCACACCGTGCGGTCGGCCACGCCCAGGCGCGCGGCCTCGCGCTGGTAGGGCGCGGGGTCGCCCCGGCCCACGAACACGGCGCAGTAGTCCGAGGGCAGGCGCGCCAGAGCCGCGAGCACGGTCTCCAGGTTCTTCTCCCGGGCGCGGCGGCCCACGTGCAGAATGTAGCGCCCGGCCGGAAAGCGTTGCGAAAGCGCCTCGCGGGTCCCGGGCATGGCGCCCGGGCGGAACCGGTCGGTGTCCACGCGGTTGGGGAGGATGCGGATGCGCGCCTCCTCCACGCCCCTGGCGCGCACGGGCGCGGCCGCGGCCTCGGAGAGGCAGAAGACCGCGTCCGCGTAGCGCACGGACCGGCGCACCTTGTCGGGCCGCTTGTCGTGCACGCTCACGATCAGGGGAACGTCAGGCAGACGCGCGCGCGCGGCCAGGTCCGCGGCCCACTCGGCGCCGTACGCGCGCACCAGGTCGGGCCGCAGGCCTTTGAGTGCGGCGCGCATGCGGGCCTCGTCCACGCGCCGGATCACGAGTCCGTGCGCGCGGCGCTCGCCCGGCTCCTCCCACGGGGCCAGGACGTAGACCTCGTCGAAGAACCCGGTCGGATTGAAGTAGTCGCGCAAGAGCCCGCCCCGCCCCTTGTCCTCGTGCGCGCGGATGGGGTCCGAGGGAATGGCCACGAGTCGGCGCATGCCCTTCATCGGAAGGCCACCTCCGGGTGCATGGCCCGCCACAGCCCCAAGACGTACAGGAGCCACAGGGGCCCGGAGGCGTCCTCGCCCGCGTCGTGCGCCCGCAGCAGGTCTTGGAGCGCGCTCGGGCGCAGCCATTCCGAGAGCCCGGCCGCCCGATCGCAGAGCACCGTCTCCAGCCGCCGCCGGCTACGGCTTTCCGGGTGCAGCCACCGGCCCCGGTCGAGCGCGAGCCCCCGCTTGGCGCGCGAGAGGAACGGCGCGGGGACATGCGCGGCCAGGATCTCCTTGAGCACGTGCTTGCCCGACCACCCCCGACCCGCCGTGCGCTGCAAGCGGCTCGCGGCGGGCAGGGCCGCGGCGGTGCGAAGCACCTGCACGTCGGCGAGTACGGGCCGGGCGTCGAGCCCGTGGCTCATGCTCGCCACGTCCGTCTTGGCCAGGGTGGAGCCCGGCAGGTGCGTGGCCAGGTCCACGGTCTGCGCGTACCCGAGCGGGCCGCAGCGGCGCGCCAGGCGGTCGGCCCGGGTGAAAGGCGCGCAGGCGCGGTCCACGAGATGCGCGTATTCGGGCCGCCACAGCGCCCGGCGCAGGCCCGCGTCGCAGCGGGACAGGTGCGCTTCGTACCGGCCCAGCCGACCTCGCGCGCGCATCCGGTCTGCGGCCCTGCGCACGAGGCGCGTGGTGCGCGAGCGCGCCGGTCCGTCCGACGCGTCGAGCCACGCGGCGTGGCGCCCGAGCCCGGCAAAGGCCTCGTCCGCGCCGTCGCCGGTGAGCACCAGGGGCACGGACTCGCGCGCGAATCCGCTCGCCAACCACGCCGGCGTCGCGCCCCGGTCCCCGAACGGCTCGCCGCACGCGTGCACGAGCCGCGGGACGAGGTCCAGGGCCTCGGCGCGGATAGTGCGCGGGCAGAGATCCAGATCCAGGCGGCGGGCCACTTCCGCGGCCCACGCCCGCTCCGAGAATTGGGCCTCCTCGTAGTCCACGGTGAACGCGGGGAACCGGCGCCCGAGGACCCGGCGGGCCGCGAGGGCCACCACCGTGGACCCGAGGCCCCCGGACAGGAGCACCCCGAAGTGTGCGTGCGGCGCGACCTGGGCCTCGATCGCCTCGGCGATGGCCGCCTCGGTGCGCTGGAGGGCGCGGTCCGGGGCCATGGTTTGCGCGCCGTCGAACGCAAGCGTCCAGTAGGCTCGCACGTCGATCCTCTGCCCGTCGAAAGGAACCTGCGCCCAGTGGCCGGCGGGCAGCTTGTGCACGTCGCGGTAGATCGTGTGCGGCGCGGGGATGTACCCGTAGCGAAGAAAGTACTCCACGGCCTCCAGGCGCCCCTGCGGCGTAACGGACTCCACGGCGCGTAGGGCCTCGATCTCCGAGGCGAACACGACCGAGTCGCCGCTTCGGCGGTACACGAGCGGCTTGGCGCCGACCGGGTCGCGCGCCAGGAACAGCCGCCGCGCACGCAGGTCGGCCACCGCGAACGCGAACCGTCCGCGCATCCGCTCTACGCACGCGGGGCCCCATTGCACGTAGGCGAGGAGCGCCACCTCGGCGTGCGCGTGCGTGCGGAATGCGTGGCCCGCGCCTTCGAGCTCGGCGCGCAGTTCGCGGCCGTTGTCCATGCTGCCGTCGCACACGATCCAGGCCGCCCCGTCCGGGGTGCCCAGGGGCTGGGCCTGTCCCTCGGGAGAGGTGACCGAGTGCCGGCATTGGCCCAGGGCCACTGGCCCGCGGACAAAGTACGCCTCGCCGTCCGGACCGCGGTGCGCCTGGGCGCGGGTCAGGTGCCGGACCTCGTCCAGCGCGGGAGGCGCGCCCCGGCGCAGGATGCCCGCGATGGCGCTCATGCCCGGCTCCGGTTCGGGCCGGCCTCGCGGTACGGGGCGAACCAGTCCGTGTCCGTCTCGTACCCATAGGCGGCCAGGAGGTCGAAGAGCGCGGGGAACCGCGTGAACTGGTCGCGGATGCGCGCGCGATGCTCGGGCAGGCGCCACCGGCCGATGCGCGCGGTCGAGACCGGCCCGCCCGCCGCGCCCGGCGCGCCGTCCTGGTGCGACGACGTGCTCGCGTATCGGATCGCATGCGTCTCGGGCCGGGTGTGGTAGTCGCCGAACGCGCCGTGGAAGCAGAGGTCCAGGTCGCGGCCCAGGCGCGCCTGCACGGCCGCCGGGTCGCGGGCCAGGTCCTCGTAGCGCACCAGGCACAACGTGCAGGGCGGGGCGCGCCGCAGCGCCTCGATTTGGGTGAAGTAGGCCTCCAGGCCGCGCGACGCGTCCCAGTAGACCTCGCGCTCCCGCGCGGGCCCGTGGAAGTGGTACCCGCCCTCGTACCCGATCAGGTACCGGTCCGGCGCCCACGGGTGGCGGCTTGTGACCACGTCGCGCACGTCGCGCACGGTCACGATCATAGCGATGGTCTTGCGGTGCATGTTGTGCCGCTCGAAGTCTCGGGCCCGGAACACGTCGGCCGGAGACTTGCTCGCGCGGTCCTCGTACCGCCACAGCATGGACGAGGTCACCCGCTCGCCCCGGTCGAAGGCGAACCCGTCGAGCGTGGCGCACAGCATGTTGTAGAGGAGCGAGGTGCCGCTTCGGGGCACTCCGCACACGGTCAGGTGCCGCCGGGGCGCGCGGCGCCCGCGCAGGCGGTCGGCCCAGCGCCTGAGGGTCTCGCGCCGCAGGGCCGCGAGGCGCGCGGCGCGCCCGGCCAGACCGCGCGCGCGGAACGCGGCGGACAGGGGCAGCCTGCGCAGCCGGTCTGCCCTACTCGGGCTCACGGCGCACCTCCCAGGCCATGGGCACGGCTACGGGCCCCGCGCGCGTGCGGCCGAACACGCCCGCGGCGAACGAGCCGTGGTCGTCGACCTCCACGCACAGGTCGCGCACCCCGTCGGCCCATCCGCGCGCCGGGTCGAGCAGGTACACCATGAGCCGGTAGCTGCCCGCGTTCAGAAGCGGCGCGGGCAGCGTGAGCGCGGCTCGGTACCGGCCCGGATCCTTGGGAAAGGCCTGCTGCGCGCTTGCGCCGGCGTAGAGCGGCGCATCGGCCTCGGTGGTGATGAACAGGATCTGGTCCAGCCGGTCGCGCACCTGGCACGCGGCCAGGAGGTGCGGCCAGGCCCGGCGCAGCACAAAGGTCATCTCCAATCGAATCGGCTCGTGCAAGGCGAACCGGTGCGCACTCGTCCCATCCGTGCGGCCGACGCGCACTTGAGTGATCTGCGCGGGACGGTCCGGGTCCGGCGCAAAGGTGAGTTCCGTGCGCGCCTGCGCGGCGGCGGACTGGGTGCGCTGCGCGTACCGGGCCACGACCTCGTCGACCGGCCCGGCCGCGGCGATGCGCCCCTCGTCCAGGAAGAGCGCCCGGTCGCACAGGCGCGAGACCGCGTTCATGTTGTGGGACACGAACACCACGGTGCGGCCGCTGTGCGCGACCTCGTCCATGCGGCCCAGGCACCGCTGCTGGAAGGACAGGTCGCCCACGGACAGGACCTCGTCCACGAGCAGGATCTCCGGGTCCAGGTGCGCGGCGACGGCGAAGGCCAGGCGCACGTACATGCCGGAGCTGTACCGCTTGACCGGGGTGTCCAGGAACCGCTCCATCTCGGCGAATCGCACGATGTTCTCGAACCGCTGGTCGATCTCGCGGCGGCGCATGCCCAGGATCGCGCCGTTGAGGTACACGTTCTCCCGGCCGGTGAGCTCTGGGTGGAACCCGGTGCCCACCTCGAGCAGGCACCCGACGCGCCCGCGCAGTCGCACCTCGCCTTCGGTGGGCGGGGTGATGCGGGCGAGGATCTTCAGGAGCGTGCTCTTGCCCGCGCCGTTGGGCCCGATGAGCCCGAGCTTCTCGCCGCGGGCCGCGGTGAAGCCGACCTCGCGCAGGGCCCACACCGTCTCGTGCTCGGGCGGCGCGGAGAGTGCGCGGCGCAGGTTGCGCACGGGCGAGAGCGCGAACGCGGCCAGGGTCTCGCGCAGATGGCGGCGGCCCGCCGCGGTCGCGCCCAGGCGGTAGCGCTTGCCCAGCCCCTGCACGTCGATGACGGGATCGCCCATGGCCGTTCTCTCAAATGACGTCCGCGAACCTGCGCTCCATGCATGCGAACACGCGCAGCCCCACCCACGCCAGGACCACGGTGACCGCGGCCGAGGCGCCCCACAGGCCCCAGGGCAGGGCGCCCCCCAGCAGGGCCGCGCGCAGGGCCGCCACCGGCCCGGCCGCGGGGTTGCACCACAGGACCCAGCGCCACCGCGCGGGCACGTCCGAGACGCGGTACAGGATCGGCGTGGCGAAGAACCAGACCTGGACAAGGAACGGCACCGCATAGCGCACGTCGCGGAACCGGACGTTCACGGCCGCCAGGCCCGCGCCCAGGCCGCCGGCGAGCACGGTCACCTGCGCGAGGATGAGGGGCGCCAGCAGGACCGTCCAGCCTACGCTCAGCGCCCCCATCCACCACAGCGCCGCGATCAGGAACGGCGCGGCCACGCACACGTCCACCAGGCCCACCGTGGTCGCGGCCGCGGGCAGCCACAGTCGGGGGAAGTACACCTTGCGCACGAGGTCCGGACTGGCCACCAGACTCTCGGCGGCGAGCCCGACGCCGCTTCGGACCAGGCCCCACAACAGCGTGGCCGTGACAATGGCGGGGAACTCGTCGCCGAAGGCCGCGCCCCGCAAGAGGCTCACGACCACGGCCATCACCCCGGACAGGGCCAGGGGGCGGGCAACCGCCCACACCACGCCGAACACGGTCTGCTTGTAGCGCACGGACAGGTTGCGCCAGGCCAGATACCGGTACACGTCCCGATAACGCCACAGTTGCGTCCAGTCGAGCGCGCTCGGGGGATTGCCCGCGCGCAGGACCTGGACCGTTTCCACGTCGACCGCGGCGGGGTCGGCCCGGGCTCCCTGGGCGTGGGCCATGGTCGCTCCTCGACGAGGGGACGCGCGCCCGCGGGCGCAAGGCCGCCGGGCCACAGGGGTTGCGCGCGTCGCGGCCCGGGACCCACGATGGCGGCGCGGGCGGCGCTGTGGAGAGTAGACCCGAGCCCAGGGCCTGTGTCAACCCCGGCCCGCCGCGGGGAAAAGGGCTTGACAGGTCCGCCCCGGCGACGAAGATAGACGGTTCCGCCCGCCTGCGCGCGGGCGCGAGGCAGTGCATGCAAGCGTATGGAACCGGACAGCAGAGGAACAGGAATGAGCAAGGTCTGCGAGATTTGCGGCAAGGGCGTCCACTCGGGCCGCAAGTACGCGCGCCGGGGGCTCGCCCGCGCCAAGGGCGGGGCCGGCCGCAAGATTACGGGCAACACGAAGCGCACCTTTTCCCCGAACATCCAGCGCGTGCGCACGGTCACCGACTCCGGGGCCGTCAAGCGCGTGCGGGTGTGTACCGAGTGCATCAAGACGGGCCGCGTGCGCAAGCCCGGGGCCCTGGGCAAGCGCCGCCTGCCCGAGCCCGAGGCCCAAGCCGAGCTGGCGCCGGTCGCCGCGCCCGAGCCCGCTCCGGCGCCTGAGCCGGAGCAGGAGACCGAGGCGCCCTGACCGCGCCCGGCACAGGTCTTCCCGTCTAGCGCGGCGTGGCGCGCCCCTGTTGCGGCATGTTCCGACCCGGGAGGAGATGCCGTGTCCGACGCGGTCCACACGCTGCGCGCCATGGTGCGGATCCCCAGCGTCAACCCCCGGTTCGAACGCGAGCCCGCCGAGCACACCGGCGAGGCCGGGATGGCCCGATTCGTGGCAGAGCGCCTCGATGCGCTCGGGTTCACCGTGGACTTCGACGAGGTCTACCCCGACCGCCACAACGTATGCGCGGTGCGCGCGGGCCGGTCCGAGCGCGCCGTGGGCCTGAGCGTCCACCTGGACACCGTGCCCACCGGGGGCATGACCATCGACCCGTTCGCCGCTGAGCTGCGCGACGGCCGGGTGTGGGGCCGGGGGTCGGTGGACACCAAGGCCTCGGCCGCGGCCGCGCTGGAGGCCTTGAAGGCCGAGACCGCGGACCCGCGCGCGCCCACGCTGTACGTGCTCTTCACCTGCGACGAGGAGACGGGCCTAGGCGGCGCGGCCCACTGGGTCGCCAACCCGCGCGCGCATCCGCCGCTCGTGGGCATGGTCGTGGGCGAGCCCACGGACCTGCGGTGCGTGACCCTGCACCGAGGCGTGTACCACGTGCCCCTGTCGGCCGCGGGCAAGGCGGCCCACGCCTCCATGCCCGAGCGCGGGGCGAACGCTGTGTACCGCATCGCCCATGCCGTCACGCGGCTCGAGGCGCTCGCCGAGGAGCTCGGCGGCCGCGCACCGCACCCGAAGCTGGGCACGCCGTGCCTGAACGTCGGCACCATCGAAGGCGGCACCGGCACGAACGTGGTGCCCGACGCGGCGCGCATCACCATCGACCGGCGGCTCGTGCCCGGCGAAGACGCCCGGACCGTGCGCCGCGAGATCCTGTCCGCGGTCGAGGGCGTCGAGGGCCTGTCTCTCGGGGAGCCCACGTTCGACGCGCCGCCCTTTGCCGTGGACGAGCGGGTGCCCTTTGTGCGCGCGGTGTTCTCGGCCCTGGACCAGGACACGGGCACGCCCGCGCCCTTTGCCACGGACGCGAGCCAATTCCAGGCGGCGGGGGTCCCGTGCGTCGTGCTCGGCCCGGGCGAGAGCGCACGCGCGCACACCAAGGACGAGAGCCTGGCCGTGGACGAGCTCGAACGGGGCGTGGACGCGTACCGGGTGGTCCTGCGGGCCGCTGCCGAGCTGTGCTCGTGAGCGCGCCGCCGCAGGCGCGCGGAGCCTGAGCGGTGGATGTGACCGGCGTGGCGCTGGTGGTGACCGTGGACGTCGAGGCCGACGACCAGTGGGGCGATGGTCGCCGGCAGACCCTGCGCAACCTGGCCTCGCTTCCCCGGCTCGCACAGCTCCTATCGCGCCACCGGGTCCCGGCCACATTCCTCACAAGCTACGAGGTCGCCGCGGACCCGGACGGCCGCGCGCGCCTCGCCGAGGTCGCAGCGCAGGGCGCCGAGGTCGGCGCGCACTTCCATCCCTGGACCGTGCCGCCCGATGACCCCGCCTGCCCGCCGGGTAGGCGCGGCGAGCACCCCTTTCCGTCGAGTTTGTCCGAGGAGCTCTTTGCGGCCAAGTTCGAGACCCTGCACCGCACCCTGGCCGAGGCCTTCGGCCGGCCGCCCACCGCGTACCGGGCCGGCCGGCTGGGCGTGCACGGACCGACCGTGCGCGCGCTGGAGGCGCACGGGTACGTGGCCGACACGAGCGTGGTGCCCCTGTCCGATTGGTCGGGATACGTGGACACCACGGGCGGGCGCGGACCGTGCTTCGTGCATGCGCCGCGCCGCCCCTACCGGCCCGACCGCGAGGACCCCACCCACCCGGGCGAGGCGCAGCTCCTGGAGGTGCCGGTGACCGTGTGCGTGCCGCCGCGCGCGCGGGCGCTCGGGGGCCTGTTGCCCGGGGTCATGCGCCGGGGCCCTGTGCGCGCGGGCCTGCGTCGCGGCCTCGGGCTCGTCGGGGCCCTGCCGCGCGTGCTTCGCGTCTTTCCGCGCACGCGGGTTGAGGAGCTCCTTGCCTGCGCGCGGTCGGCGCGCGAGGACGGCGCGCAGGTGCTTGTCACCTACTTCCACTCGAGCGAGCTGTTTCCCGGCACGAGCCCGTACAACCCGGGCGCGCGCGAGGTGGACGCGTTCTTCGACAAGCTCGACGGCCTGTTGGCCGGGTTGTGCGCGGCGGGCGCACAGGGGCGCACGCTCTCCGACTATGCGCGCGCCGCACTCGCGCAGCAGGAGGGCCGCGATGCGCGGTGAACTCGTGCCCGTGGCCCCGGAGCATGCGCAGGCCCTGTCCGCGTTCTTCGCGCGGGTGTGCCCGGAGCTCACGCCGGCCGTATGGCGCGCGAAGTACGGACCCGGCGCGGATCGAACCTCTGCGCACGTATGGGTGGACGGCGACGCGGTGCTCGGCCACGGCGCCTACCGGGTCGAACCCGTGCGCATCGCGGGCCGGACGTTGCGCGGCGCATGGTTCATGGACTGGCACGTGGCGCCCGAGGCGCGCGGCCGGGGCGGCGGCAAGGCGCTCCTGGCCGCGTATCCACAAGAGGCGGACGTGCTCCTGGCCCTGCGCGGCACGGCCATGAGCCGGGCGCGGTTCCGCCGCTGGGGGTGGCGCCGGGCCGTGGAGGCCACGCACTTCCTGCTTCCCCTGTCCGGCGACCTGCTCGCGCGGCGGCGCGAGTGGCAGGGCGCGGCCGGGCTCGCGGGCCGCGCGGCGGGCAGGGCGATGGCCTGGCGCGCGCGTCGACGCGTGGGGGCGTGCGCGCTCCTTCCAGACGAGGACCTGTGCGTCACGGACGGGCCGCCTGCGGCGTGCGGCGAGGCGCAGGTCTCTTCCCCGATCCATGAGGAACAGACAGCCGGCAACAGGAAAGAGCGCGGGGCGCAGGACATGATCGGTACGCCGCCGCACAGCGGCGCGGTGCGCACGGTCCAGGGATATGCGTATCGGTGCGGCTTTCCCGGGGTGAGGTGCCGCACCTACGCGGTGCAGGGGCCGGAGAGCGGCGCCCCGGTCGCGCGGGCCGTGGCGCTTTTGGACACGGACCCGGCGGGCCTCTCTCGCGCCAAGCTCCTGGACGCGGCGGTCGCGCCGGATGCGCGGCCGAGACTGTTGGCGAGCTTCGTATGCGCTGTGGTCGCGGACCTCGCGGGCCAGGCGGTCGCGTGCGTAGAGGCGTTGGCCCCGCCCGGTCCATTGGCCCGGGCGCTGCGGCAAGCGGGCTTCCTGCGGCGCGGCTGGGCCGGGCTGTGGGCGCATCCCGTGAACGACGTCTGCGCCGCGGCGCTGGACCGCGCCGACCCGGGGACCTGGACCCTGGGGCTGTACGACAGCGACCTGTTTCACCGGTAGGGCGCCTAAGACCCGAGCTCCTGCGCAAACCGGCCCAGGGCCTTGTCGATCTCGCGCAGGATGTCCGCATCGAACTTGGGCTGGGGTTGGGCGGTCTCCAGGATCTCTTCGATCCTGGCGTGCGCCTTGTCGCCGATCTGCATGCGGTGCTTGTCCCAGGTGTCGTAAAACTCCTTGGACGCGAACTCGGGCAGGAACATCTCTTCCCGATAGTGCTCGAGCGTGTGGTCGAGGTCGGTGAACTGGCCGCGCGCCACGCCTGCCTTGAACGCGTCCATGTCGAAGCAATGCTCGCCGACCGCCACGCCGCGCGCGGCGCGGGAGACCATGGCCGCGACCTCGTGGTCGATCAGGGCCTGCTCCAGGGAGAAATACGCGTTCGTGCACAGCTCGCCCGGGGCGGTGAACCAGTGCAGCCCCCCGAGCATGGACAGCAGGCACGTGCCCATCTTCTCGTACCCGGCCTGGATGTCCGGGAGCTTGGCCTCGGTCTTGATTCTGCTGTAGTTGCTCCGGCTGATGGGCAGGCCGAGGTGTTCTTCCATCTGGCTGATCGCGATGTGCGCAAGCACCCCGTCCATGGCCGCGCAGGCCTCGCGCATGTGGCGCAGGTCCGTGGGCACGAAGGACGCGCCGCCCATGCGCAGGTTGTACCTGGGAGCGCCGTACTTCTCGGTCTCCAGGAGCGTGACGAAGAGCCCCCCGAACAACACCTCGGCGAAGAGCTGGGCCACGACGCTGGCCACGGTGACCATGGCGGTCATGCCCTGGAGCGCGCACGAGGCCACGCTGGCCGTAGCGCCCGAGTCCACGACCAGGCGCAGCTTGTCGCTGGAGAACTTGGGCAAGCGCAGGGGACTGACCACGTCCGCGCCTCCGCCCACCGGGCACGGCTCGTCGGGCCCCAGCCCCTGCACGATGCGCCGTATTTCCTGGAAGTACCTGAAGTTCACAGGGGTCATCTGGTCGCCGGGCGGACCGGAATAGGCCTTGGGGCTGTTCTTGGCGCACTCGAGCCAACCAGCGATGCCGCGCAGCTGCGGGTGGGCCTCGTGAGGCAGCACCGCCACGCCGAGCGACTTGACCCAATCGAGGCGGTTGACCACGAGCGCGGCGCGCCGGTTGTCCTCCAGCGTGCCGGGGCGCTTCTTTTGCGTGTCCCAATCCAGGATGTGCACGTCGGAGACGCCCAGATAGGCGGCTTGTTGGCGCGCAATCTCGCCGCGCGGAGGCTGCGGCTTCAGGGGATGGTTGTCTCTGTAAGCGTGGAGGAACGCGAGGGTCTGGTCCGGACTTGCGTGCACGCGGTCGCCTTGCACGCGATATCCATGGCGGTCGAACAGGTCGCGCACCCATGGGTCCTCGACCCAGTAGCCGACCTCGTCGAGCATGCGCAGCATGAAATTCTTGATCCGGTCCATGTCCTCGACGCTGAGCACGTCGATGCGCGATTGGGTCTGCATGAGGACGCCCCCTTTTTCTTTCGTCGACGAGGCAGCCGGACCGACAGGGCTTTTGATCGGAGACGTCGTTGCGGCGCAACGGCGGCAACCCGACGCGCAGAGCGGCAGCGCCCCCATCGCTAGGGCCGGGGCAGGAGCCCCGCCTGCTGTACGATTTCGGGCACGGCCTCCTCCCACTCGATGGACTGCAGGTGCACCCCGCGCACGCCCGGGATGGCCCGGCAGGCCTCGATGAGCTCGACCGCGATCCGTTTGCCCGTGTCCGCGACGGCGCGGCGCGCGGCCTTTTTCTTGTCGGCCGGGTCGCGCTTCTTCACCTTGGGGAACCGCTGGACGAGCGCGTCGGGCACGGTCACACCGGGCACGGACGCGTGCATGTAGCGAAGCATCCCCGCGCTCTTGGGTACGATGATCCCGGCGAGAATCGCCACGCGCTCGTGCAGGCCTTCGCGGCGCACGGCCTCCATGACCTCGGCAAAGGCCTCCACGTCGTACACGGCCTGGGTCTGGATGAAGTCCGCGCCCGCTTCGACCTTTTTCGCGAGCCGCGCCACGCGGTAGGCGCGCGGGTCGCCCAGGGGCGTCCAGGCCGCGCCGAGCAAGAGCCGGGGCCTGGGCGCCACCGGGTCGCCGCCCTCCTGGCGGCCCTCGTCGCGCATGCGGCGAAGCATGGCCGTGAGCTGCAGGCTGTCCAAATCGTACACGTTCTTGGCGCCCGGATGCCCGCTCTGCTTGCCCGCCGCGCTGAAGGACTGGTGGTCGCCCGCGATGCACAGCACGTTCTTCACCCCCAGGCCCGCGGCGCCGAGCACATCGGCCTGGATGGCGATGCGGTTGCGGTCCCGGGTGGTGATCTGCATCACGGGTTCCACGCCCGCCTGCACGAGCATGACCGCCGCGGCCATGGACGAGAGGCGCACCACCGCGGTCTGGCAGTCGGTGATGTTCACCGCGTCCGCCTTGCCGCGCAGAAGCTCCACCTTGCGGCGCACCGCGTCCGCGTCCGGGCCCATGGGCGGGCCGAGCTCCGCGGTGAGCGCGAACTCGCCCGAGGCCAATACGCGCTCCAGACGGCTGCCGGCCTTGTCTTCGGCGGGCGCCTCGCGCGGCGGGGGCATGGGCGCCAGGTGGGCCACGGCCGGGGGCAGGGCCACGTCGGGCTGCGGGCCGTAGGTCTCGTCCTCCTCGTCGATCAGAAGGTCCGTGCGCCGGTGGCGTCGCGGGCCGCCGTCGCGGGCCGTGGACCAGTCCTTGGCTGCCAGGACCTCGCGCAGCTTGTCCAGGGTGCCCAGCTGTTCGGCGCGCTCCCAGATCTGCGCCCAGGCGCAGGGGACCGGGTTCTCGGGCGTGGAGACCTCGCACATCCCGTCGTGACATCCGCCGCAGGGACCGTTGAGGATCTGTTTGGCGCACCGCGCGATCGGGCAGATGCCGCCGGTGAGGTCCAGGATGCACTCGCCGCAGCCCGCGCAGCGCTCCTCCCACACCCCGTGGCGGGCCGCCGCGCCCATGTGCGTGGTGTTCACGCCCGGATACACGGGCACGCGCGCGCCGCGGTCCACGAGATGGTTGACGCCCACGCCGCACGCGAGGGACACGATCGCCTCCACGTCCTGGAGGTCTTCGAGCACCGGGTCCACGAACTCGGGATCGCACTGGCGGCGGATCGTGTTCTCGAGCACGGTCAGGTCCTTGCCTTCGGTCCGGGCCTTGATGCGCAGGGCCTCGGCGAGCACGGCCACTTCCTTCTCTCCGCCCGCGTGGCACACGGTCACGCACTCGCCGCAGCCGAGCACCAGGACCTTGCGCACGTCGCGAAGGCAGTCGAAGATCTCTTGCAGGGGCTTTGCGTGCGCGACGATCATGCGGCGGTCTCCTGTTCCGCGAGTTCGAGCCGGTCGCCGTCCACGCCCGCGGCCCGGAGGATCGCGCGGGTGTGGTCCATGCGCTTGGCCAGGCGGCCCACCGCGGCCGGGAACCGGCACTCGCGGCAGGGCTGCACGCGCACGGCCCCGGCGCCGAGCTCAAAGGGCTTCATGAGGTCCACTTCCTCCAGGCGCGCGACGCAGCGCACCGGCACTACGGCCACGAGGTCGCCGTCGCGGTGTTCGAGCCGGTCGAAGAGCGCGTCGCTCGTGAAGAGGTCCTCGGTGCACGGGAACTCGACCCGCGCCACGGGCGCGCGGGCGTCGGCGAGCAGGCGCTCCACGCGCTGGCGGATGTCGCCGACCGCGAATCGCTGGATGCGGATGGCCATGGCCGGGCACTCCACCGCGCACAGGCCGCAGGCCTGGCACTGCTCCGAGCACATCACGGCCACGTCGTCGACCACGGGCACGCCGAAGGGGCACACCCGCAGGCAGGTGAGGCACGCCTCGCACTTGTCCTCGTCCACGATGGCCCCGGCCGCGCAGGCGAGGCACCGGCGGGCCTCATGCAGGGCCATGGCCTCGTCGTAGCCCAGGTCCACGGGCGCGAAGCTCGTGCGCCGTTCCCGTGCGTCGCGCTGGGGCATGGCGACCCGGTCCGTGCGGCGGACCTTGTCCGCGACCTCGGCGGGCAACTCGCCCACCTCCTCGGCCGCGGCCTCCTCGGGAACGGGCCGGACCCGGCCCGTCTCCAGGTAGGACATCACGGCCTGCGCGGCGCGGTGGCCGCTGGCCACGGCCTCGATGGCCGCGCCCGGGCCGGTGGCGACCTCGCCGCACGCGAACAGGCCGCGCAGGGCCGGTTGCGCCCGGTCCGCGTCGGATTCGCCCGGCGTCACGGCCAGGGTCTCGGCGTCCACGGGCAGCCGGCTCGAGGCGGTCAGCACAATGCCCGCCTCTCGCAGCCAGCCGAGGTCCGCGGTCTGGCCCACGGCCACGATGATCATGTCGCCGGGGAGGACGCGGCGCTCTTCGTCATGATACGCGGGCGCGAAGTCGCCCTGATCGTCAAACACGCGCGCGACCGCGCGCACCTCCAGGCCGGTGATGCGCTCGCCGTCGGTTTGCACAGCGGTCGGGCCCTGGCGGTGGACCATGGCGATGCCCTCCTCCAGGGCCTCGCGGCACTCCCAGTCCCAGGCGGGCATCTCGGCCTCGTTCTCCAGGCAGACCATGGTGGCCGTGTCCGCGCCCAGGCGCACCGCAGTGCGCGCCGCGTCCACGGCCACGTTGCCCGCGCCGATCACGAGCACGTCCCGGCCCACGGCGGGCGGGTCGTTCAGGGCCACGGCGCGCAGGAACTCGAGCGCGCCCCACACTTGCGGATGGTCGGCGCCCTCGAAGGGAATCGTCCGGCTTTCGGAGAGCCCCAGGGCCAGGAGCAGGGCGTCGTGGCGCTCGCGCAGGTCTGCGAGCGCGACGTCCCGGCCTACACGCACGCCGGTGTGCACCTCCACGCCCGCGGCCAGAATGTCGTCCAGGTCCTCGGCGAGCACGTCGTCGGGCAGGCGGTACTTGGGCACGCCGCACGCGAGCAGGCCCCCGGCCCGGGGCAGGGCCTCGTACACGGCGACCGCGTACCCGGCGCGGCGGCAGTCGTAGGCCGCGGTCAGGCCCGCCGGGCCGCTGCCGATGACGCCGATGGTCTGTTCCCGGCGCACCGGATGGCGGCGCCGCTGCGCGCGGCGATAGTCCCGGGCCTGCTCGACCGCGAAGCGCTTCAGGTTGCGCAGGGCCACCGGCTCGTCCACGTCCGCGCGGCGGCAGGCCTCCTCGCAGGGGTGGTGGCAGATGTACCCGCACACCGAGGGGAAGGGGTTCGCCTTGCGGATGACCTCAAAGGCCTCGGCATACCGGCCCTGGGCGATCAGGTCCACGTACTCGCGCGTGTCGGTGCGCACCGGGCACGCGGCCCCGCACGTGGGACAGACCTCGATGTCGCGGTCCGCTTCGCTCATCGGAATCCTGTTCCTCGCAGCGCTGCGGGGAGACGTTGTACCTAGCCCGCGGGCCTGCGCCTGTCAAGGGTTATGCGTCGGGCCGGAAGGCGTCCTGGCCCTGGGCCGCATCAATGAACGCGAGCATGTTCTCGAGGGGCACGTCGCCCTCGACCGCGTGGGCCGGGCTGAAGATGTAGCCGCCCCGCAGGCCCGTGTGAAGCAGATGCTCCGCCTCGCGGCGCACGTCCTGGACCGTGCCGTACGGCAGGGTCTGCTGGGTCGACAGCCCGCCGAAGAACGCCAGCCGCCCCCGGTACCGGTCCAGCAGCGCGTCCACGTCCATGACCTCGGGCTGGAACGGGTTGAAGCAGTTCACGCCCATGTCCACGAGGTCGTCGAAGAGCTCGTCCACGTCCCCGCATGAGTGGATGAACACGTACTTGCCCGCGTCGCGCACCGTGCGGTACATGCGCGTGAGCGGGGGCTTGAGGAACGTGCGCCACAGGCGCGGGCCCATCTGCAGGCCGACCTGCTGGCCCCAGTCGTCGCCGAAATACACCGCGTCCACGTCCGCGCGGCGCAGGGCCTCGGTCACGTGCGCGACGTTCCAGTCCGCGATCCGGCCCAACAGCTCATGCACGAAGTCCGGGTGGTCCAGAAAGTCGGCGAGCAGATTCTGCATGCCGCGCAGGGACCACGCCCGCTCGTACAGGCTGAATCCCACGGCGAAGACCCGGAACCGGTCGCCGTAGGCAGCGAGCTTCGCGGGGAAGTCCATGTAGAAGCGCTCCTGGCACGGATCGGGGAACGTGTATCCGGCGAGCGTGGGCTCCCGGAGCTGGGGATCGGTCACATTGCCGATGTCCCTGTCGATGGACCGGTCCCAGGTCACACCCCAGTGGTCGCGCACGCAGTCGCCGCCGACCGGCTCGAAGAACCCGACCTCCGCGCCCAGCAGCACGATGTGGTTGTGGAGCACAGTCTCCAGGTCCGCGGCGCCGTAATGCTCCTGTAGGGTCTGAAGTGCTTCCTGGGTGAACCCGAATCGCCAGGGCACGTACGGCGGGCACTTGCCTTCCAGGACCAGGCCGACCACCTCGCGCTTGGTCATGACCGGCTCCGGGGCTTGCGGCCGCGCTCCAGGCGCCGCGCCCAGCGCCGCAGGGCGCGGCCCACCTGTTGCCGGGCGCTGGAGCCCGCACTCCGGTACGCGTCCACAATGGCCGTGGGCGTAAGCAGCGCGCGCACGTCCTCGTCCAATCCGGGGTCGGCGCTGCGCAGCGTCTCCAGGGGCAGGTCCGCGAGCGCGCAGCCGCGCGCCTCGGCCTCGCGCACGAGCTTGCCCACGGCCTCGTGCGCGCTGCGGAACGGCATGCCTCGGGCCACCAGGTGCTCGGCGAGTGCAGTGGCCTCCAGGTGCCCCGCCTGCAAAAGCCGTTGGGCCGCCTCGCGGTCGAAGCGTGCGTCGGGCAGGAAGGCGGTGAGCACCTCCAGGCACGCGAGCGCGGTGCGCACCGCGTCGAACAGGGGCGGCTTGTCCTCCTGAAGGTCCCGGTTGTAGGCCAGGGCGAGGCCCTTGAGCAGGGTCAAGAGGGCGGTGAGGTCGCCGTAGACGCGTCCGGTCTTGCCGCGCACGAGCTCGAGCAGGTCCGGGTTGCGCTTCTGCGGCATCAGGCTCGACCCCGTGCTCCACGCGTCGGGCAGGCGCAACAGGCCCCACTCCTGCGAGGCCCACAGGATGGCGTCCTCGGCGAACCGGCTCAGGTGCATGCACAGCACCGCCGCAGCCGCGGCGAGCTCCACGCAGAAGTCGCGGTCCGCGACCGCGTCCATGCTGTTCGCGCAGGGCCGGTCGAACCCGAGCGCCTCGGCCGTGGCCGCGCGGTCGATGGACAGGGTGGTGCCCGCGAGCGCGCCCGCGCCCAGGGGGGAGCGGTTGAGCCGCTTGCGGCAGTCGGCCAGCCGGCCGTGGTCGCGGTCGAGCATCTCCACGTACGCGAGCAGATGATGGGCCAGCAACACCGGCTGCGCGCGCTGAAGATGCGTGTACCCGGGGATGACGAGGTCCTGGTGCGCGCGCGCGGCGGCCACGAACGCGGCCTGGAGCGCGCGCACCGCGGACATGAGCCGGTCGGCGGCCTCGCGCGACCACAGGCGCAGGTCGGTGGCCACCTGGTCGTTGCGGCTGCGCGCGGTGTGCAGCTTGCGCGCGGGCTCGCCCACGCGGCGGGTAAGCTCCGCCTCCACGGCCATGTGGATGTCCTCGTCCTCGGGCCGCAGGCGCAGGCGGTCGGCGCGCAGGTCGCGCTCGATGGCCCGCAATCCCTTGCGCAGGGCGCCCAGCTCCTTGGCCGTGATGAGCTTCTGCGCGCGCAGCATCTGCGCGTGCGCGAGCGAGGCGCGCAGGTCCACTTCGGCGAGCGCCCGGTCCACGGACAGGGACTCGCTGAAGGCCTGGAGCATCGGATGGGGCCGCTCGCGGAAGCGGCCTCCCCACAGGGGTCGGGCCATCTCAGGCATCCTCCTCGCCGAAGTCATGGGCCAGGGGCACCTCGCCGCAGTCCGGGAACTTGGGGCACTTGATGCAGTCGGCCCACACCTTGTGCGGCAGCTCGTTCTTGTCGATCCGGCGGAACCCGAGGCGCTCGAAGAAGTCCGGCACGTACGTGAGCGTGAACACGCGCGCGCAGTCGTAGTCGCGGGCCTCGCGCAGGCCGGCCTCCACAAGCGTCCGGCCGATGCCCTGGTGCTGCCGGTCGCGGACCACGGCCAGGCTGCGAAGCTCCGCGAGCCCGTCCCAGGTGAAGTGGATCGCCATGGTGCCCACCAGCCGCCCGTCCTGTTCGTACACAAAGAAGTCGCGCAGCCGGTCGTAGAGCTCCACGCGGCTCACGGGCAGCATGAGCTCCTCCTGCGCGTACTCGTTGATGAGCGCGTGGATCACGGGCACGTCGCGCATATGGGCCTTGCGGATCACGGCTGCTCCTTGCCGAGGACGACGGAACCCGCATTTTAGCATGATGATGGGGCAGGGTCCAGGGACAAGCACGCCCGCGAACGAGACGTGCCGGGGCGCGAGGTCAGGGCACGCGCGTTCGGCCGAGCGCCCGCCGCATCCAGTGGGTGACCCCGGACCAGCCCGGCCTGCGGCCGGAACCGGACGTCTCGGGCGGTGCGGGCCAGGCGTCGGGCAGCTCCTCGAAGGGCAGGGTCGCGGCCTCCAACCGTGTGAGCGCCTGGCGGGCCTTGAAGGCCCACAGGTCGTTGGGCTCGTCGCGCAGGGACTCGCGGAACAGGCGCACCGCGCCGCGGTGCTGCTCGGCCACGTTCTCTCCGGCGCCCGGCGGGGTGGCGGCCAGGAGCACCGCGCTGTTGTACAGCGCGAGCCGGCGATGGGTGTTGTTCAGGTGGCACTGGAGAAAGTGGTGCTTGGCCGCCTCGCGGTTGCTGCGCCGCGAATGGATGTACTGGAGCACGAGCTTGCGGTTGCCCCGCAGCATAACGCGCGCCTCGCGCAGGTAGGCGTCGTACCGCGCGGCCCGGTCCGCGTACAGCGCGCCGAGCACGAAGGGGTCGTCCCGGTACTGCGACGCGATCCGCTTGAAGGCCTCGCGCCCCTCGTCCGGACCGGGCGGGCATCGCGCCAGCGCCGGGCGCACCTGCGGAGGCAGGAACAGGTCCTGCGTGTACTCGGGAATGACGTGCTCGCGCAGCACGGCCTGCATGTCCTCGCCCAGGGCCTGCGCCTCGGCCTCGCCCGCCGCGAACCGGTAGAAAACCACGAGCACGGACTCCCAGGAGTCGACCTTCAGGCCCTGGTCGCGGCAAAAGGCGTCCAATGCCTCGCGCTGCGCGGCCACGAGCCGGGGTTGGCGCCGCTGTTTGAGCTTGAGGAGCTCGCGCGCCACGCCCGCCACCGGGTCCTCCAGGGGCCGCAGCGGGCACAGGACCACGTGCTCGCGCAGGCGCGAGGCGGTCTGGGGCGCCGCCAGAGTGACGTGTCCGCTGACCGGAAGCAGCACGAGCCGAGGCATGGGATCTTCGCCCTCCTGGCGGTCCGGACCGCGGGCCAGGAACGTGCGGTCGGCGGCGAGCATCTTGTAGAAGACCTCGCCCAGGTGCACGAGGTCCGCGGTGGCGAGGTCGGCCAGGGTGCGCGCTCCGGGCAGGGACAAAGGCCCAAGCGCTGTCATGGTCTCCACCGGACCGGCCAGACCGCGCAGGTAATCCTTGAACAAGTTCATCACGCGGGCCTGGCCCTGGCGCAGCCGTCGCGCGCGCTGGCGCTCGTGCGCGGCCACGCGCATGCGCAGGGCGTCGAGACGCTCGTACACTTCGCCCAGCTGGGCGGCGCGGGCCTCACCCAGGCCCTGCAGGTCGCGGCGGGCGCGCTCCTCCTCCAGGCTCACGCGGCGCACTCCGGTGTAGCTCGACTTGTCGATCTCGCGGCGGCTCCTGGCCTCCAGGATCTGGCGGTCGCGGGCGAGCATCGCCTGCAGGGACGTGGTGCTGGCCGGGTCCAGGCGGCCGACCTGGTCGGCCACGAGCGCCCGCAGCTGGGCGCGCAGCCGGGCGAGGTCGTCGTCTTCCTCATAGGTGAACGCGGACGCACGCGCCACGGTGCGGCGGTACAGGTCGTCCACGTACTCGTACAGGGCGAAGGCTCGTGTCTGCGCGGCCCGGGCCAGGGCGTGCGCGGTGGGCGGCTCGCACCCGGGCGGTACGTTCGAGAACCCGGTCAGGTTGAGCGCCCTGTGCACGTCGGCCGGGGCGTCCAGGCGGTCGCGCTCCTGCTCGAGCGCGGCGCGCACGAGGCCCAGCACCGCGCGGGCCACGCGGTCGCGGAAGGCGTCGTTCTGTTCGCGGATCTGCTCGAGGATGCCCATGGCCGGCCCTTGCGGCAGGCGGGGTCGGCCCGCGGCCCTAGCCCGCGCCCAGCAGACGCAGGGCGTTCTGGGCGTTCACGTTCGCGGACTGGATGTTGAAGATGCCCACCTCCTGAAGGAGCTGCGCGCGGAAGAGCTCGGTGATCTCGCGCGCCATGTTCGCGTCGCGGATGCCGCTCTCCGTGGCGGTGACGTTCTCGGCGGCCACGGCCAAGCTGTTGAGGTTCGTCTCGAGCGTCTGAGACTGGAACGCGCCGATGCGACCGCGCTCGGCGGCCACGTCCGCGATGGCCTGGTCCAGGACCTGGAGCGCGGCCTCCGGGTTCTGCGCCAGGGACGCCGCCCCGCCGGAGAAGAGGTCGGCCAGCGTGTACGTGGCGCCGTCCACCGTGGTGCGGCCGAGCTGTTGCGGGCCCATGCCCGTAACGCCGAAGCGCGTGCGGTCGCCCGCGCCCGGCCCGAGCTGAAGCTCCACGCCGCCGCGCACGTCGTTGAGCGTGAGTTCGCGCTCTGTGGTGGCGTCGGTGAGCGCGTCCTCGGCGTACCCGGTCTGGGCGATGGTGGTCGCGCCCGGCTCGCCCGGGTTGAAGGCGAGCGTCCCGGTGAACGCGGCGTTGGCCACCTCGGCGGTGAGCCCGTCGGTCTCCACGGCCACGCCGCGCACGTCCACCGTGGCGTTCTGTCCGGCGTCCTGCACGGTCTGGCCGGGCTCGGCGAAGAGCGCCGCGGAGTCGGCGGCCTGCTCGACCTCCACCGTGGCCTCTTCGCCGTAGGCCTGGCTCGCGAGCCGCAGGCGCGTGCCGCCCTGGATGGCGTAGGCGTTGACCCCGGTCTCGTCGGCGGCGGCCTCCACGGCGGCGGCCACGTCCTCGACCGAGGTCCCGGCCGCGAACGAGAAGGTGCGCTCGCCCTCCGTGCCGCGCACGGTGAATTCCACGTCCTCGGTGAGTTCGCCGCCGGCCACGGCCGCGCTCTCCACGTAGGCGCGCTCGGCCTGGTTCTCGGCCCCGCCCGCGAAGCGCACGGGCACGTTCTGCACGTCGTCGGCGACCAGGTCGATGCGCGTGGCGTCCAGGTCCAGGAGCGCCTGCGGGTCGTTGGCCGTGAACCGGATCTCGCGCGCGCCGCTGATGAGCGGCTGGTCGGCGAACCGGGTCGTCTCGGCGATGCGGGCCGCGGCGTTGAGGATGCCGTTCAGTTCCGCCTGGTTCGCGCTGGCCTGCCCGGCGGAGGTGACCCCGCTGTTGAGCGCGTGGGTCACCAGCCCCCGCGCGCGGGTGAGCGCGTCGGAGAGCTGGCTCAGGCCCCCTTCGGCGATGGCCAGGGTGTTGTAGGCCTCCTGGGTGTTGCGCGTGGCCTGCTGGATGCCCCCCAGCTGCGCGCGCAGGTACTCGCTGATCACCAGGCTCGCGGGCCCCTCGCGGCCGCGCTGGATGCGCAGCCCGCTGGAGAGCCGCTCGAAAGCGGTCTGCTGCTGCTGGGTCGCGCGCAGGAGCTGGTTTTGTGCGGCGAGTGCGGAGTACGTGCGGTTGATGCCGAGTCCCATGGTCTCGTCCTCCCTGACCGTGGCGACGGGCCCGGTCCATGGCCCGACCTCTCGTCTATACCCTACACCCCCCGATGCGCTTGGTCAAACGAGTTTTTCCCTCCACCATCGCTAGCGAAGGACAAGGAAGGCGAGCACCCCCGCGGCGGCCAGGGCCGCAGCCAGCGCCGCGGTGAGCACGGCCACCCACCGGCGCAGGCGTTGGACCTCGCGCTCGGCGAGTTCCTTGTCTCGGCGCAGGTCGCGCAGCCGGTTGCGGCTGCGGTCCAGGGCCGCGACCACGGTGGTGCGCCCGGACACGGACTCGCCGGCCGCCGCCCGCTCGGAGAGGCGCAGGAGGTTGAGGTCGTCGAACAGGGCCGCGGCCGTGGGGTAGCGCTCTTCGCGCCGCTTGGCCATCATCTTCTCCACCACCAGGCATAGGTACTCCGAGAGCTCCGGGCGCAGCGCGTGCAGCGGGGTGGGTGCGCGCTTGATGTGCGCCTCCATGATCCGGCTCGGCGACCCGGAGAAGGGCGGCGCGCCCGCGAGCAGGTGGTAGAAGCTCGCGCCTAGGCTGTACACGTCGCTTCGGAAGTCGAGGTCGCTCTGGCCCCGGGCCGCCTCGGGCGACATGTAGTCCGGCGTGCCCAGGACCTCGCCGCTGCTGCTGATCAGGCCCTCCAGGTTGGACTGGACGAACCCGAAGTCCGTGAGCTTGACCGTGCCGTCGCGGGCCACGAGCATGTTGCCGGGCTTGATGTCGCGGTGCACGATCCGGAACTGGTTCAGGTACTGGATCGCGCGCAGCATCTGCTCGACGATGCTCAGGGCCTTTAAGGGTTCCATGGGGCCGTGTTGCTCGACGATCTGCTCGGCGTCCTCGCCGTCGACGTACTCCATGGAGTAGTAGTAGGTGTCCGCGAACCGGCCCACGTCGAAGATCTGCACCAGGTTCTGGTGGCTGAGGCGGCTGAGCAGCCGGGCCTCGACCAGGAACCGCTTGCGAAACTCCTCGTCCTCGACCCACCGCTTGTGCAGGACCTTGAGCGCCACCGTGCGCCCCAGGGAGAGCTGGCGGGCGCGGTACACCACGCCCAGCCCGCCCTCGCCGCGCTTGCTGAGGATGCCGTACCCGCCGATGCGCCGGCCGACCGTGCGCGCGTCCCGGCCCAGCCGGTCCTGGGCCCGGTAGATGGCCCGGACCTCGTCCCGGCGCAGGATGCCTTGGTCGACCAGTACGTCCTCGAGCTTGCGTGGAGGCTTGCCCGCGGTCACCTCGGCGTCGAGGAGCTCGCGGCCGCGCTCGATCTGCTCGCGACTCACGAGTTTGCACGCGAGGGCCACGGTCGCGAAGTCGAGGTCCTGGCTCTCGTCCGGCATGGGAGGCCCCGTGCGGCGCGCGCGGTTACGGGCCCTGTCCGCCCCGGCGCGCGCGATAGTCGGCATAGGCGTGCACGGCCCGCTCCTGCGCGGGCGTCTCGATGCTCCGGGGCCGCAGCAGGCGCACCTGCCAGATGGCCTCGTCCGGGTCCAGGCCGTCGTGCACCAGGTAGCAGGCGAGCATGGTGCCCGTGCGGCCCACCCCCATGCCGCAGTGCACGGCCACCGCGCGGCCGGCCTGGAGTTCCTTGTCCGCGAACGCGGCGAACCGGTCGACCTGACGCGGGCCGGGGGGCATGAAGTCCTCCACCGGCACGTGCAGGTAGTCGAACCCGTGGGTGCGCACCAGGCCCTCGTCGAGCGGCTCGGGCGTGAGGCTCACGATCGCGCCGATGCCCTGGTCGCAAAGAAAGCGCAGGTCGTCGGCCAGCGGCGCCTTGGTGCCGGGACGCCCCATGCCCGCAAGGCGGCCGGGAAGCACGAAGGAGAAGTTCGGCGGCATGGGCGCGGGCCTCGGTTGGCGTCTCTGTCGGGCGCGGCGCTCAGAGGTCGAGCCGCACGGCCGGGGCGAAGGCCTCCTGGAAATCGTACCCGTCGGCGAAGTCGGCGGGCGTGTCGTGCTCGCGCTTGCTCAGGCGGCCGTCCTCCACGAGCAGGAACACGATGGCGCCCACGTCCTCGGTGCGCCGCAGTCCGCAGCGTTCGAGCAGGGGCAGGGCCAGGTTGCCGTAGGTCTCGCGCATGTGGATGCGGAAGCCCTGCAACAGCTCGCGGCCGCTGACGTGGAATTGGCCCTCCGTGCCCTCGGGAGACCGCTGCTGGGCGTACGAGGCCATGGCGCGGATCTTGCCCGACTTGACGAGCTCCACGGTTCGTTCGAGCGCTTCGAGCACCAGCACAAAGGCCTCGGGCCGGTACCGGCCGTCTGCGCGCGCCAGGGCGGCGATGTCCCTATGGAGTTCCACCACGGTCTTCCTTATTGTCCGCGCCGTTCTCATTCGCGTTGCCGTTCCCGGACCGACGCCGGCCCCGCTTGCCGCGCCGCTCGGTGATCTCGTCCGCGCGCACGGTCACCCGGTCGCCGTCCGAGTTCTCCAGCAGGCAGGTTTGCTTGAGCACGTCGTAGTCGAGCACCTCGCCTTCCACGTTGTCCGTGGCCACGTACGTGCCCTTGTGCGGCAGTTCGCGCTTGAGCTGCGCGTAGATCTCGTCCTCGAACCGCAGGCAGCACATCAGCCGCCCGCAGTGGCCGCTGATCTTGCTCGGGTCGAGCGTGGTCTTCTGCAACTTGGCCATGCGCATGGCCACGGGCTCGAGCTTGCGCATGAACCTGCGGCAGCACAGCTCGCGGCCGCAGTGCTCGTAGTCGCCCAACAGCCGCGCCTCGTCGCGTACGCCGATCTGGCGCATGTCGATGCGCGTTCGGTAGTTGCGCGCGAGCTCCTTCACGAGCTGGCGGAAGTCCACCCGTCCGTCGGCCAGGAAGTAGAAGATGATCTTGTCCCCGCCGAACAGGTGCTCCACGGCCGCGAGCTTCATGGGCAGATCCAGGCGCCGGATCTGCTCCATGCAGTAGGTCATCTCGGCCGGCTGCTTGACGCGCTCGATGTGCTCGTGGATGCGCCGGTCCGCCTCGGTGACGCAGCGCAGCACCTCGCCGAGGCCCTTCACCTCGTCGCGGTCCTGCTCGAATACCGCGCCGGCCGTGGTGCCCCATTCGATGCCTCGCTGGGTGCGCACGATCACGTCCTCGTCCGCGGCCAGGCGGTCCACGCGGCTCGTAAAGGTCTCGGTCGTGTTCATCCGACCGTATCGTACAGGAGCCAAATACACCAGTTGGGCTCTCCTAGACGTTGCAGCCATCCCTCCAACCGCGCGCATTATAAACGATGGAAGCGGCAAAGGGAAGGGGACTTGCCCGGCGCGCGGGCTACTGCGCCAGGTCCAGGCCCAGGGCCTGGAGCGCGAGCTCGGGGTTGACCTGCGAGCCCGCGATCCGCTCGGCCGCGCGCCACACCGCCTCCAGCCGAGCCAAGGTGTGTCGCGGCGGGCCGGGCAGCTCCTCGCGCAAACGCCGGCGGTACAGGAGGGCGAGCATCTCCAGAAGCGCGAGGGTCCGCTCGCGGTCCACGCGCCCCGTGTCCGCGCGGGTGCGGTCCACGAGCCCCTGCACGAACGCGAGCGACTCGCCGGGCGTGAGCTCTGCCGTGCTCTTGGCAAGCCAGGTCCAGTCCTGGTCCGCGTCCGTCTGCGCGAGCGCGAGCGCGCGTCCGAGCGACCCCTCGGCGAGCAGGGCCACGGCCGGGGCCTCGCGCTCGTTGCACGCGCCCCGGTCCACAAGCGCCCGGGCCACGAGGTCGCCCGGCAGGGGCCCCAGGCGCACGACCTGGCAGCGGCTCACGATCGTGTGCAGAAGCTGGTCCGTGGACTCGGCGCGCAACAGGAGCAGCGCGTCGCCCGCGGGCTCTTCGAGGGTCTTCAGGAACGCGTTGGCCGCCGCTGCGCTCATGGACGCGGCCTCGTCCACCACGCCCACGCGCCGGGCGCTGTGCACGGGCCGCAGGTTCACCTCGCGGCAGAAGGCGCGCGTGGCCTCGACGCTCACGGCCACGCGGCCGCGCTCGCGCTCCAGGCGCACGAGGTCCGGATGGCGGCCCGCGGCGCGCAGGCGGCACGCCCGGCAGGCCCCGCACGCCGCATCGGTGCTGTCCGTGCACAGGAGCGCCGCGGCGAAGGACGCCATGAGCGTACGCCGGCCCACGCCCTGCGGACCCACGAAGAGATACGCGCCCGCCAGGCGGCCGCGCCGCAGCGCCGCGTGCAGGTCCGCGCGCACCGCTGCGTGTCCGAGCACCTCGTCAAAGGGCATCGGCCACGGCCTCCCACACGGCCTGGGCAACGGCGTCCGGCGGGCGGGTGCCGTCCACGCGCACGGCGCCCGGCTCCTGGTCGGCGGCCTCGCGGTACGCGGTGCAGATGCGCCGGTGGAACTCGATCCCCTTGCCCTCCATCCGGTCGGGCGCGCCGCCCAGGCGGCGCAGGCCCAGTTCGGCGGGCACGTCCAGGATCACGGTGCGCGCGGGTGCGAGTCCGGCCGTGGCCAGGTGCCCGGCGCGGCGCACCTCGTCCACGGAGAGCCCCCCGACCATGCCCTGGTAGACCACGGTGGACAGAAGAAACCGGTCGGTGACGACCACCGCGTCCTGGTCCAGGGCCGGGCGGATGGTCCAGGCCACGAGCTGGGCGCGGCAGGCCATGAAGAGGAAGAGCTCCGCGCGCAGGTCCATGTCCGCCAGGGCCGGGTCGAGCAAGAGCTCGCGCACCCGCTCGCCGAGGGGCGTGCCGCCCGGCTCGCGCACGAGCACGGTGTGCCGCCCCTGTGCGCGCAGGCGCTCGACAAGGCGCGCGGCCTGGGTGGACTTGCCGCTTCCGTCCGGGCCTTCGATGGCCAGGAACACGCCGCGCGACATGCCTCTCCTCCCTCTAGTCCTCGGCGGGCGGGCGCCACAGGGCCGCGTCGAGCGCGGCCACGACGTGCCCCAGCCACCCCAGAAAGCCGAGGGACACGAGCCACAGGACGCCGGTCAGCACGAGGTAGAAGACCGCCCCGAGGAGCCGCCCCTGCACGAGCTGCCCGAGCCCCGGTATGAGAAAGCTGCACACCGCTGCGATTACGTTGGCTGCGGATCCCTGTCCGGCCATGGGACTGTTCCTCAGTCGGAAGACGCCCGCGCGGCGCCGGGCGCGCGCAGGGCCTCGAAGACCTCCTCGGCGTGGTAGCTCGACCGCACGAAGGGGCCGCTGGCCACATGCGCGAACCCGAGCGCGCGCAGCGCCCGCCCGAGCTCCGCGAACCGGTCCGGGTGCACGAACTCCGCGACCGGCACGTGGGCCGTGGTGGGCGCGAGGTACTGGCCGACCGTGAGCACGCGGCACCCCGCGTCCACCAGGTCGCGCCCCAGGGCGAGGACCTCGTCCTCGCGCTCGCCCAGGCCCAGCATCAGGCCGCTCTTCGTGGCCACAACCGAATGCCGGTCGCGCAGGCGTTCGAAGAGCCCGAGGCTGCGCCGGTAGTCGGCCTGCGGGCGCACGCGCGCGTACAGCCGCGGCACGGTCTCCAGGTTGTGGTTGAAGAGGTCCGGGCCCGCCTCGGCCACCGCGTCCATCGAGGCCGCGCGGCCCTGGAAGTCCGGGGTGAGCACCTCGATGGTGCACGGGTGCGCGGCGCGGATGGCCGCGACCGTGGCCGCGAAGTGCGCGGCGCCCCCGTCGGGCAGGTCGTCGCGCGTGACCGAGGTGACGACCGCGTGGCGCAGGCCCAGGCGGCGCACGGCCTGTGCCACGCGGCCGGGCTCGGCGGGGTCGGGGGGCGGCGGCGCGTCGGCGTGCGGCACCGCGCAGAACCGGCACGCCCGCGTGCATGCGGGCCCGAGCAGCAGGAACGTGGCCCGGCCCATGCCGTAGCATTCCAGCCGGTTGGGGCAGCGCGCGCTGCGGCACACCGTGCAGAGGTCCAGTTCGTGCAGCAGGTCGTCGACCGCGCGCGGAGACCGGCGCGTGCTTGCGTCCACCCGCTTGGACAGCCACGGCGGCAGGCGCCGCCCGTTGCGTCCGGCCCCGGGCCAGTTGCGCGGGTCCGTAAGCGTGTGCGAGGGGCGGTCTACAGCCATCGGAGCCTCGCTCCTTCGTGCACGCGGGCGAACGCATGCGCGAGCGCGCGCATCTCCTGGTCCAGATTGTACTCCCGGCCCGTGAGGCGCGCGAGGCTCGTGACCCCGCGGTCGGCGATCCCGCACGGGCGGATCAGGCGGAAGTGGTCCAGGTCCGGCGCGACGTTGACGGCCATGCCGTAGTAGGTGATCCAGTGGCGCACCGCAATGCCGATGGCCGCGACCTTGTCCTCGCCCACCCACACGCCGGTGAGTCCCGGCGCGCGGCCGGCCTGCACGCCGTGGCCGGCGAGATACGCGATGCCCGCCGCCTCCAGCCGGCGCATGGCCGCACGCAGGCTGCGCGACCACCACGCCAGGGGATAGACCGGGTACAGGGTGATCTGCCCCGGGCCGTGGTAGGTGACGTCCCCGCCGCGGCGCACCCGGTGGAAGGCCACGCCCGCGGCCGCAAGCTCCTGCGCGCTCGCGAGCACGTTCGAGGTGGACCCGCCCCGGCCCAGGGTGACCATGGGCGTGTGCTCCACGATCAGGAGGAGCCCGTCTCCCTCCGGGTCGCGGCGCAGGCGGTCCACGGCCGCGAGCTGCACGTTCAACGCCTCGTCGAGCCCGATGCCGCGCGCGAAGCGCACCTGGAACCGCCGGACCGCTGGGGGGGTCTGCGGATGGGGGCGGGGCTCGGTCGTGCGCAGACTCACGGCGCCCGCCCCCGGCCGCGGGACTCGTCGTACGCGGTGATGTAGGCGAGGCGGCGCACATGGCGCTCGGCGCCGGAGAAGGGCGTGCGCAGCCACGTGTCCACGATGTGGAGCGGATCGTCCACCGCGCCGTCGCGGCCGGGCAGCACGAGCACGTTGGCGTCGTTGTGCGTGCGCGCCAGGCGCGCGCTGGCAACAGTCGTGCACAGGGCCGCGCGCACGCCGCGGACCTTGTTCGCGGCCACGGACATGCCGATGCCCGTGCCGCAGACCAGGACGCCCCGGTCGACCTCCCGATCGACCACCGCCTCGCCGAGGCGGATGGCCACCTCCGGGTAGTCGCAGGGCTCCTCGGTGTCCGTGCCGAAATTGCGCGCGCGCACCCCCTGCTCGCGCAGGTGGGCGAGGACTTCGTCCTTGAGCCGCACGCCCGCGTGGTCGGTGCCGACCCCGATCAGGCCGACGTCTTGGGAAACAGTTTGCGGCATAGCTTCCACAGGGCCTCTTCCAGATGAACCGCGGCTTGATGATATCCGGCGCCGGCCACCAGCCCCACGTCGGGCGGGCGCCGTCCCGGGGGACAACGGGTCTCCAACAGATGGACGCGGCCCTTGTCGTCCGGGAGCGCCTCCATGAGCCGCGCGCGCGCCCGGGAGTCGAAGGCCACCACGTGGTCGGCGCGGTCGAGCGCGGACGCGTCCAGAGCCACGACCACAGCGCACTCCGCGGGGTACCCCAGGCGCGCGAGCTCGCGGCCGGCGGCCGGCGGCAGCTCCACGTCCGTCTGCCCGAGCGGGTCGCTGCCGACCACGACCTCCACTTCCGGCGCGAGCTCGGACAGGATGTGCCGGGCAACGGCCGCGCCGATCATGGCGCGCGCGGGGTCCTCGCCCGCTGCAAGCAGGAGGCGCGGCCGGGCTACCTCGTGGAGCTCGGCCTCGGGGACCGCGCCGGCTCGGTGCACGCGCAGGGCGCGGTCGGTGAGTTCCACCACGGTGGAGGCCAAGGGCGGCTCGGGCACCGGACCGTCCAGGATGAGGTCGAGCCCGTCCCCGAACGTGGAGCGCACCTCGTCGGCCGACCGCACGGGCGCCTGGCCATGGCGGTTGGCGCTCGTGGCCGACAGCGGCGCGCCCAACAGGCGCAGGATGGCGCGCACGTCCGGGTGGTCGGGCACGCGCAGGCCTATGGTGTCGCCCTGGCGGTCGGGCACGATCACGGTCAGCGGCCCCGGCCAGAACGCGCGCATCACCTTCTCGGCGGCGCGGGGCAGGGGCGCGGCCAGGCGGTGGGCCTCCTCCATGGAGACGATCAGCACCTGGAAGGGCTGGTCCACGGGCCGGTCCTTCAGGCGGGCGAGCCGCTCGCGCGCAGGCGCGTCGTCGGCGCGGCACGCGAGGCCGTAGACCGTGTCCGTGGGGAACGCGATCAGGCCCCCGCCCGCGGCCACCTCCGCCGCGCGCGCGAGCTGCGGCCCGTGGTCCGCGCCCGGGGCGAGCGGCAGGATCTCGGGTTGGCCGACGGTGCCGCGCATCAGGCGCTCCTCTAGGATGCGGCCAGACGGTCCAGGGCCTTGCGGCCGATGTCGGTGCGGTAGTGCGCGCCCTCGAACCGGATCTTCTCCGCGGCGCGGTAGGCGCGCTCCACGGCCGCGCCGATGTCCGCGCCCCGGGCGGTGACCCCGAGCACGCGTCCGCCGCTGGTGACCACGCGTCCGCCGCGCAGGGCCGTGCCCGCGTGGAAGACCTCCACGTCCTCGTCCGCGGCCGCCTCGTCCAGTCCGGCGATGGGCAGGCCCTTGCGGTACGCGCCCGGGTACCCGCCCGAGGCGAGGACCACGCACACGGCCGCCTCGGGCCGCCATCGGATGGTCTGCTGGGCGAGGCGGTTGTCCACCACCGCCTCGAGCAGGTCCATGAGGTCAGTGTCCAGCCGCATCACGATGGGCTGGATCTCCGGGTCGCCGAACCGGCAGTTGAACTCCACCACCCGCGGCCCGGCCCGCGTGACCATGAGCCCCGCGTACAGCACGCCCACGTACCGGTGGCCCTCGCGGTTCATGGCGTGCACCGTGGGCACCAGGATCCGGTCGACCACCTGGTCGAGCAGCGCGTCGGTGAGCACGGGCGCCGGGCTGTACGCGCCCATGCCGCCGGTGTTCGGGCCCTGGTCATTGTCGAACACGGGCTTGTGGTCCTGGGCGCCTGCCAAGGGCGCGATGGTCCGCCCGTCGGTGAGCGCGAGCACGGACACCTCTTCGCCGACCAGGCGCTCCTCCAGGATCACCCGCGCGCCCGCGTCGCCGAAGGCCTTCTCCTCCATGCACCGGCGCACCGCGGCGCGGGCCTCGTCGGCCGTGGCGCACACGGTCACGCCCTTGCCCGCGGCCAGGCCGTCGGCCTTTACGGCCAGGGGCCCGTCCACCTCGTCGATGTAGCGCAGGGCGTCTGGGAGCCGGTCGAAGACCGCGTAGTCGGCCGTGGGCACCCCGTGGCGGCGCATCAGATCCTTGGCGAAGCTCTTGGAGGTCTCCAGCCGCGCGGCCGAGCGGGTGGGCCCGAAGATGCGAAGCCCGGCCTTGCGGAACGCGTCGACCACCCCGGCGGCCAGCACGGCCTCGGGGCCGGGCACGGTCAGGTCCACGCCCCGGTCGCGCGCAAAGCGCACGAGCGCGCGCACGTTGCCCACGTCCACGTCCGCGTTCTCCGCGACCTCGGCCGTGCCCGCGTTGCCCGGGGCCACGTACACGCGGTCCACGCGCGGCGAGCGGGCCAGGGCCCAGCACAGGGCGTGTTCGCGTCCACCGGAGCCGATCACAAACACCTTCATGCGTGCACCCCCAGGATGGTCAGGAATGGCTGAAGTGGCGCATGCGGGTGACGATCATGGCCAGACCGCGCCGGTTGCAGGCCTCCAGGACCTTGAGGTCCTCGTCCGTGGCGCCGCCGGTCTGGATGATCGCGCGCACCCCCGCGTCCGCGAGGAGCGAGACCTCGGGCAACTGCAGGGTACTGTCGCTGGCCATGACCGCGCCCTGCGCGCGCTCGCCCGCACGATGGAGCGCGATGTAGGCGGCCTCCACGCGGCTGGTCTGCGCGGTGGCCACGGCCACGGTGGCCCCGTCCTTGGCGAGCACCGTGGAGTTGCTGCGCGTGTGCTTGGCCATCAGGTACGCGAACTCCAGGTCGATGAGCTCCAGGTCCGCGGGCTGGCGCTGGCTGACCACGTGGAACCCGCCGGGGCCGTACACTCCGCTGTCGATGGTCTGCGCGAGCACGCCGCCGGTCACGTGGTGCAGGGCGACGCGCGCGTGCAGGCCCGTGCCCGCGGGGCGGCCCACGTCGCCCACCTTCAGGAGCCGGCGGGCGCCGGTCACCTCCTGCGCGGTCTCCAGGATCTTGACCGCCTCGTCGGTGAAGTCCGCCGCGATGACGAGATCGATGCTGCGGCCGGGGCTGACGATCGCCTTGGCCGCCTGTTCGTCCACCGGCCCGTTGCAGCCCACGGCCGCGCCCACGCGGCTGGCGTACTCGGCGTGGAAGGCTTTGCGGACCGCGTCGTCCACATGGTCGCCGACGGCAGCGCTCACCGGCAGCGCGTGCTTGATGATCACGGCCCCGGGCGCGGCGAACTCGAGCACCACGCCCATGGCCTTGTCCGCGTCGACCACGTTGTTGTAGCTGAGCGCCTCGCCGCGCAGCTGCCGCGCGCAGCATACGCACGGCCCGGGCACGTAGGGCTTGGCGTACAGGGCCGCCTGCTGGTGGGGGTTCTCGCCGTACTTGAGCCGGGTGACCCGCCGGTACTCGCGCCGCAGCACGGTGGGCAGGGGCGTGGCCTCCTCGGTCTCCAGGCTCGCGGCCACGAGCATGTCGTAATGCATGGCCGCGTTCCAGGCCTCGCGGGCCAGCGTCCGCCGCACCTGGACGCTGGGGCCCTCGGGCGCGGCCAGGGCCTCCAGGGCCTTGGGGTAGTCGCGGGGATGGGCCACGACGAGCACCTGCTTGTAGTTGCCCGCCGCCGCGCGGATGAGCGCCATGGGCGCGACCATCACCGCGTTGTGTTCGGTCAATCTGCCGCCCAGGGTCTGGTACCCCGCATAGTTGACGGCCACCACGTCGAAAAGCGGCACACCGTTGGCCCGGCATTCGGCCACGTCCTCGGCGTTCGTGCGGTCGGCCTGGATGCCCGCCAGGATGCGCGGGTGCATGCTCTTGACAATGCCGTCCAGGATGAGCGGGAACCCGGTGATTTCCTCGACCGGGGTCACCTCCAGGCCGGCGGACTTGAGGATTCCCCCGGTCCCCGGGGTGGCCGCGAGCCGGTACCCGCGCTGGGCCAGGCCTCGGGCGAAGTCCACGACGCCGGTGGTGTCCTGTACGCTCAGGAGCGCCCAGCGTTCTTCGTTCGCGCTCATGGTCTGTGTCCCTCGTCTGCTTCCGTCCGTTCCGGGAGGCCTACGCGTTCGTCCACCGCACCCGCCGCGCGCCGCGCACCACCCGGCCGATGACCGCGCAGCGCTCGCCGCGGCGCACCAGCCGCGCGCGGATCGCGTTCGCGTAGTACGGCGCCGCGATCAGCACCAGGCCGATGCCCATGTTGAACACGCGCTCCATCTCCTTGCGCGCCACCCGGCCCCGCCGGGCGATCAGATCGAAGACCGGCGGCACGTCCCAGGACCCGCGCCGAAGCTCCACGTCGCACCCGGCGGGCAGGACGCGCGGGAGGTTCTCCACGAGCCCGCCGCCGGTGATGTGGGCGACGGCCTTGACCGCGCGCTTGACGCGATAGGCGCGAAGCGCCGCGAGCACCGGCTGCACGTAGATGCGCGTCGGGCGCAAGAGCTCCTCGCCCAGCCGGCAGCCAAGCTCGTCCACCTCGTCCTGGAGCGACAGGCCGCCCTGGTCGAGCAGGGCCTTGCGCGCCAGGCTGTACCCGTTCGCGTGCAGCCCGTCGCTCGCGAGGCCCAGGACCACGTCGCCTGGCGCGGCTCGGCCGCCGTGGATGAGGCGCTTGCGCTCCACCACGCCCACGGCGAACCCGGCCAGGTCGTACTCGCCGCGCGCGTAGAAGCCGGGCAGCTCCGCCGTCTCGCCGCCCAGGAGCGCGCATCCGGCGATCCGGCATCCCTGCGCCACGCCCGCGACCACGGACTCGAGCACCTCGGCGCGCACCTTGCCCGTGGCGATATAGTCGAGAAAGAACAAAGGCTCGGCCCCCTGCACCAGGATGTCGTTCACGCTCATGGCCACCAGGTCGATGCCCACGGTGTCGTGCCGGTCCAGGGCGAAGGCGATCTTGAGCTTGGTGCCCACCCCGTCGGTGGAGCTCACGAGCACGGGGTCGCTGATCTTGCGCTCGAACAGGCCGGGGCTGCCGCGCAGCCGGTACAGCCCGCCGTACCCGCCCTCGTTGGACAGGACCTGCGGGCCGAACGTGGAGCGCAGGTGCCGCATGACGCTGCGCGCGACGGCGTTGCCCGCGTCGATGTCCACGCCGGCATCGCGGTAGGTGAGCGCTGTGGGCGTCATACCGGCCTCCGGGCCTCACGTGCCCGCCACGGTCTCTTCGGTCACCGCGCCGTGGGCTTCCAGGCGATGCTTGTCCTCCATCAGGTCCGCGGGCGGCACGGGATAGTCGCCGCCGAAGCACGCGGTGCAAAACCCGCCCGCTCCGGGCGCGGCCGCCTGCAGGCCCTCGAGGGACAGGTAGCGCAGGCTGTCCAGGGACAGGAGCGCCTCGATCTCTTCGCGGCTGCGGTGCGCGGCGATGAGCTCCTCGCGCGTGGGAAAGTCGATGCCGTAGTAGCACGCGTACCGGTTCGGCGGACACGAGATGCGCAGGTGCACCTGCGTGGCGCCCGCGGCGCGCACGAACTGCACCAGGCTCTGGAGGGTGGTCCCGCGGATGAGCGAGTCGTCCACCAGCACCACGCGCTTGCCGCGCACCACGTCCTGGACGACGTTGTGCTTCAGGCGCGCCTGGCGGCTGCGCTCGCCGGGCACGGGGTTGAGGAACGTGCGTCCCACGTAGTGGTTGCGGATCAGTCCCCGGTCGTAGGGCAGGCCGCTTTCCTGCGCGTACCCGATGGCCGCGGAGTTGCCGCTGTCGGGCACGGCCACCACCACGTCCGCGTCGGCGGGGTGCTCGCGGGCGAGCTGCACGCCCAGGCGCTTGCGCACCGTGTGCACGCTCTCCCCGAGGAGCACGCTGTCCGGCCGCGCGAAGTAGATGAACTCGAAGATGCACATCGCGGGGCGGACCTCTCGCTCGGGCACGAACCGCTCGCTGTGCAGGCCCGTCTCGTCGACGGTGACAAGCTCCCCGGGCTCGACCTCGCGCAGGAACTCGGCGCCCGCCTGGTCAAAGGCGCAGGTCTCCGAGGCGACCATGTACCCGCCCTCCAGCCGCCCCAGGCTCAAGGGCCGGAACCCCTGCGGGTCGCGCGCGGCCACGATGCGGTCGGTGCGCTGCACCAAGAGCGCGTACGCCCCGCGCACGTGGCGGCGCAGGCAATGGGCCAGGCTGTCGGGCCGGTCCGCGTGGTCGGGCTGGGCCATCAGGTGCACGATAACCTCGCTGTCCGTGCTCGTCTGGAAGATGCTGCCGCGCGCCTCGCACTCCCGGCGCAGCGCCCGGGCATTGATCAGGTTGCCGTTGTGGGCCACGGCCACAAGCCCGGCGGAGTAGTCCAGGACCAGGGGCTGGGTGTTCTGCGGCTTGCTGGCTCCGGTCGTGGAGTAGCGCACGTGCCCCACGCCGGTGTGTCCGCGCAGGTGGGCGAGGTCCTGAGGCCCGAACACGCGGCTCAAGAGCCCCATGCCCTTGCGGCTGTGCATGGTGTGCCCGTTACAGACCACGATGCCCGCGCTCTCCTGGCCGCGGTGCTGGAGCGCGTGCAGGCCGAGGTAGATCGCCTCGGCGGCGTTGGGCACGTTGTACACGCCTACGATGCCGCAGGCCTCGCGCAGGGATTGGTCCAAGGAGACCCCCTCCGTCCCGCCCCAGATGGGCCGTACGCTGCTCGTGGATGTCGGTCCCGTTCGGGAGTCCGGGCGCGTTCAAGATACGGCCGGTCGTGGACAAAGGCAAGGGGCAAAACCGAGAATCGCCCGGGCCTTCCGGGGACCGGATGCATTGACAAACGCGAGGCGGCTCGGTATGCATACGCAGGGGGTCGACGCACGCGCGGCCCCGCCCTTCGCGGAGACCGCGCATGGCGTGCCTGAAGATCCTGGAAGGCCACAACGCCGGCCAAACCCTGGAATTGGGCGACGAGGCGCTCATCGGGCGCAGCCTGTCCAACGCCATCTGCCTGCCGGACAGCCGCGCGAGCCGCCGCCACGCGCGCATCATGCGCGCAAACGGCGGGTATGCGATCGAGGACCTCAAGAGCGCGAACGGCACCTTTGTGCGCGGCGCGCCGATCCCGCCCAGCACCCCCGTGCCCCTTCAGGACGGCGACGAGATCGTGATCTGCTCCACGCGACTTGTCTTTCACACCGCGGAGACCGTGCCCATCCCCGCCCCGCCGACGCGGGAGCCCCCGCCCACCGGGGAGTTCGAAGACCTGTCCGTGAAAATGCTCGAGGAGTCCGAGCAGCCGCCCCCGGAAGTGAACATGACCCTGGACGCGAGCATGAGCATGGCCTCGGTGCGCGTGGAGGATACGCGCACGGAGAAGGGGCTCCAGGAGGTGCTCAAGCGGTTGGAGGCCATGTCGCGGATCAGCGAGTCCCTGGGCACGGTCATGGACACGCAGGTGCTCATGGGGCGGATCATGGACTTCATCTTCCACCTGTTCCCCAAGGCCGACCGCGCCTTCATCATGCTGCGCGACGAACAGAGCGGACAGCTCGTGCCCGTGGCCGCCAAGCGACGCTCGGCCACGGCCGGTCCCGGCCGCGCCAAGGAACAGGTGGCCATCAGCCGGACCATCGTGCGCGAGGTGGACACCAAGAAGCGGTCCATCCTCACCTCGGACGCGATGAGCGACGACCGGTTCGGCGGGCAGGTATCCATCATGAACCTGTCGATCCGCAGCATGATGTGCGCGCCGCTGCTGGTGAAGGACGAGGTCCTGGGCCTCATCCAGGTGGACACCCAGTCCGGGGTGGAGGCCTTCACCGAGCAGGACCTGCACCTGCTCACGGGCGTGAGCGCCGAGGCGGCCATCGCGGTGAAGAACGCCCAGCTCTACCAGGCCGTGGAGACCGAGACTGCGCGGCGCACCAGCCTCCAGCGGTACTTCTCCCCGAACATGGTGGAGATGATGATGGACGGGGACCTGAGCACCGAGCTCGGGGGCAACGCGTACCGGGGCACGGTATTCTTCTCGGACATCATCGGGTTCACGCGCATGAGCGAGACCATGCCTCCCGCGCAGGTGGTGGCGAACCTGAACCGCTACTTCCACGTCATGCAGCAGCTCATCTACGACAACGGGGGCAATGTCGACAAGTTCAGCGGCGACGCGATCATGGCCTTCTGGGGCGTGCCGCGGTCCCTGCCCGAGGACGAACGGCGCGCCGCGCTCACGGGCGTGCAGATGCAGGCCCAGCTGTGGACGTTCAACCAGGGGCTCGCGCTGGAGCGCCAGCTTCCCATCCACATGGGCATCGGGCTCAACACCGGCGAGTTCGTGGCCGGCAACATCGGCAGCAAGGACAAGATCGAGTTCACCCTGATCGGGGACAACGTGAATCTGGCCGCGCGCATCCAGGCCCTGGCCGGCCGCACCCAGGTGTTCGCCGCGGAGACCACCTGGCAGGCCATGCAGGAGGACGTGTGCGCGATCCGGCTGCCTCCGGTGCCGGTCAAGGGCAAGACCTACCCGACCCGGGTCTACTCCATTCGGGCGGTGCGCCTGCGCGAGGACGCCCACGACTGGGCCGCGGCCCTGGCCTGCGAGGTGCTGGACCCGCAGGAGCGCGTGCTGGGCCCGGGCATGGTGACGGCCATGCGCGGCGCGGGAGAGGACCGGCGCCTCCAGCTCGACGCGAACGCGCAGCTCGAACCGGACATGCCCGTGGCGCTGCGCTTCAACGTGAGCGAGTACCACGAGCTCCTGGTCCTGTCGGCCACGGTGGCCTCGTGCGCGACCAAGGCCCAGGGCGAGTCGGCCCACACCACGGCGGAGCTCGCCGGCCTGCGGGGGGACGCGGCCCTGGCGCTGCTCGCGCCCGGCAGCGCGTTGGAGACCGACCTGGGCTGGAACCGGATTCGACGTGAGTGACCCGGGCGCCGCGCGCGCATCCCCCGTAGCCGCGCAGACGCCCCACCCCGACCCGGCATTGCGCGACGTGCTGGTGCTGACCACGCGCAAGGCGTTCTGGGCGAGCCCGGAAGCGCGCATCTTTCCGAACGTGCTGCATACCTGGACGCCGGTGGGCCGGTCGTCGGCCGTGTGGAACGCAGGGGTCCTGTTCGCGCGAGCCTTGGCGCACATACGCCGCACCCGGCCGCGCCTCGTGCTCGTGGGAAGCGCCCCGCGCGTGAACCCCTGGCTCGCCCGGCTGCGGCGGCGGGGGCGCCTGGGCGCACGGCTCGCGGCCGTGGGCCACCTCGAGTTCGGGTATGACCTCGCCGACCAGTTCGACCGGATCGTGGTCCACGCGCGCACGGAGGCGGAGCTTCGAACCCGCGAGAGCGATTCGCCCCCGGGCCGGTACGTGTTCCTGCCCCTGCCCGCGAGCGGCACGACCGACCGGCAGCCCTCGCCGCAGGCCGAGACCTTCGTGTTCTCGGGCGGCCGGGCGAAGCGCGACTTTCGCACGCTCGTCCAGGCAGCCGAAGGCCTGCCCGCCCGAGTGCGCATCGTGACCCGCGACCGCGGGTGCGTGGACTGGCCCGACCCCTTGCCGGACAACGTGGAGGTGCAGGCCTTCAAGCCGCTCGACGCATTCCTTCAGGATGTGCGCGACGCGCGGTTCGTGGTCGTGCCGCTCTTCGCGGGCGCGCGGTATTCGCACGGCCAGCGCGTGGTGGTGCAGGCCATGCGCCTCGGGCGCGCGGTGGTGGCCACGCGCGGCGCGTCCGTGGACGATTACGTAGCGCACGAGAAGACGGGCCTGCTCGTCGACCCGGGCGACGCGCAGGGGCTGCGCGCGGCCATGGGGCGGCTCCTTGCGCATCCGGAGGAGGCACGGCGCATGGGCGGGGCCGGCCGCGCGCGCGCCCTGGCCGAGCACACGGACGCGCGGTTCGCGCAGCGGTTGCGGGCCCTGTGTCTCGAGCTCGTGCGCGCGCACGGCGCGAGCGGCTGATCGAGGCCTGTTCAGGCAATCCAGGCCACAGGCGGGCAGCTACGCGCGGGCCAGGTCCACGAGCGTGTCCGCCAGGCGCGCGGCGATGCGGCGCACGTCGTACCGCTCCTGCGCGCGGGCTCGCGCGGCCGCGCCCAGGCGCGCGCGCAGCTGTGTGTCTTGCCACAGGCGCGCCACCGCGTCGGCGAGCGCAGCCGCATCCCCGGGCGGCACGAGCGCCCCGACCTGCGCGTCCACGGCCTCGGGAACCGCGCCCGTGCGTGCGGCCACCACCGGACGGCCGGCCGCGAACGCCTCCAGGATCGCGCACGGCGTGCCCTCGGTGAGCTCGCTCGGAAGCGCCACCGCGTCTGCGGCCGCCAGGAGCGCGGGCATGTCCTCGCGATGCCCGAGCAGGTGCACCTCGCCCGCCAGGCCCTGGTCCCGGATGCGCGCCTCCAGGACCGCGCGCCAGCCCGGGGCCTGGTAGTGCTCGCCGCCCGCGAAGAGCCAGACCGCACGCCCTGCGCAGGTATCCCGGTCAGAACGCGCAAGCATGTGTGCCGCATCCACGGCCACGTCCTGGCCCTTGCCCGGCTGGAGCGTGGCCGGCAGGAGCAACACGAAATTTCGTTCGTCGAGGTCCAGGGCAGCACGCGCCGCGCTGCGCGCCTCGGGACCGCCCGTATACGCGTCCAGGTCCACGCCGTCGTCCAGGCGGGTCACTCGGCCGGGGGCGATCCACCCCTGGTCGCGCACGGCCTGCGCGCCGCGCTCGGACACGGCGAACACGTGCGACACGAGCGCAAGCACGGCCCGCTCCGCGCGCGACAGGACGCGGCCCACCCGGTAGTGCACGGTCACGGGCACCCCGCTCCTGCGCGCGGCCAGGATGTGGGGGATGTGGTCGTACGGCGGGTTGTTGCAGTGCAGGACGCGCGCGCCCGTGGCGGCCAGCAGCCTGCGCATCTCGCGGTATCGGGCGACCAACCCGCTTCCGTGAATCCGCTGCGCCGTGAATCCGTGCCCGCGGAAGAGCTCCACCCCGGCCTGGTGCGCGCACAGGACCGTCGGTGCCAGACGGTCAGGCGCGTCCCGACGTAGAGCGGCCAGAATACGCAACAGGCTCTGCGCACTGCCGCCCAGCCCGCTGCCTGCCTCGGCGAACGCAATGGGCACCGCGTCCGCGGTCTTACGCGCGGCGTGCGGCCCCGCGCGCGTCGATGGATGGTCCGGGCGTTGCGAGCTCATGACAGCCGCTCCAGGTCCGCGGGCTCGCGCAGGCCCCAGGCGTTGCCGCGCAGCACCTCGCGCAGCCGCGTGAACCCGTCCAGCAGCCACGCGAGTTCGAGCACGTTGTCCGGCGCCGGGTAGCGCAGCCACACCCCGTCGGTCGCGCCCGGGTAGTTGTACGCGCCGCTGGCCAGGCACACGACAGGGTACGCCTCGCGCGCGGCCCGCAACGCCGCGCGGTCCACATCCGCGCCGGGCAGCCCGCCCGGGAACGCGAAGGCCCGCGGCGCGGCGCCGGTGAGCCGGGCGAGCGCGGCGCGGCTCTCGTCCAGGATGCGGCGCACCTCGTCACTGGGACGGCCCCCGAGGCGCTCGTGAAAGACCCCGTGCGCGTCGAGCGCGAAGCCCTGGTCGGCCAGGCTGCGCGCCTGGGCCGGGCTCATGGGGCGCGGCGGATCGGGCAGGCCCCGGTCGTGGGCGAACGGCTCGCCCGAGGCGATGTGGCCCACGGACAGGAACCAGGTGGCCGGCACGCCGTAGTATCGCAGCAGGGGCACGCTCGTGGCCAGGTCCGCGGCGTACCCGTCGTCGAACGTGAGCACCACCCCGGGCCGGGTGCGCGGAGGCGCGTCCGGCCGCAGGGCCTCCATTGCCTGGTCGAGGCTCAGGATGTCGCACGTGCGGCGCAGAAGCTCAACCTGCGCGGCAAAGGTCTCCAGGGGCAGGGCCATGGGGCTCTGGCCGTCGTTGGCCACGGTGTGGTAATAGAGCACGAGCACGGGCGCGCGGCCCGCGCGCGCAAGGCGCCTCAGACGTTGGCGCAACAGGGGCAGGCACGCGAGGTACTTGGCGAGCCCCAGCGCGGTGCGCATCCGGCCCGCGCGGGGTCGGCGAAACCGCGCCAGGCCGCGGCGCATGCGGCGCCGCCGCTCGCGGGCCAGGCGATGGACCTCCACCGGGTCCGGGCCGCGCAGCGCCTGGGCGCCCTCGTGCGTCTGCGGCCGTCCCGGGTCGTGCGCATGGGCCAGGCGCAGGATCGTGTCGAAGTACAGCTCGCTTCCGGCCACGTCCGCTTTGACCGACAGGTCTTCCAGGGTGTCGAATCGGTCGATGGGCACCGTGGCCTCGGCGACCACCGGGCCCGCATCCACTTGCGCGGTGGCGTAGTGCACGGTCAGCCCCAGGGACCGGTCGCCCGCGAGGAGCTCCCAGTACCCGGGCGGGCCGCCGCCGCGATACGCGGGCACGCGGTGCTTGTGCAGGTTGAGCGTCCCGCGCCGGGGAATGGACAACAGCGCCTGTGGCAGAATGCGCCCGCCGCAGATGGCGCCCAGGTCGGCCTCGAGCGCGCGCACCGCGTCCAGGGCCTCGGCCGCCGCCACGTCCGCGAACCGCAGGACCCGCACACCCGTGTCCGCGCCCAGGCGCTCGGGGCTGGCCGGGGGTGCGCTCGGGTGCGCAGGCTCCCACACCGCGCGCGCGGCGCGTTCCACAAGTGCGCCTACGCGCAGCCGCACCCGATGCACAAGCCATCCGGGCCCATGGCGTGCGATGCCGCGCCTGAGGCGACACAAGCGCGTACCGCGGGGCCGGGGCGCGTATGTGTCCACGACCACGGCGCACAGGTCCACGTCCGGATGCGCGGCCAATCGGCGCAACAGCCGGTCGTAGGCTATGGTCAGCCGCGGGGTGGT
>Ga0180432_10001171_pt1 | contig 42006 bp, 39 predicted proteins | sample SS_ome_10_FD_132414 | JGI IMG/M metagenome (GOLD analysis project Ga0180432, IMG submission 132414) | Hypersaline lake sediment archaeal communities from the Salton Sea, California, USA - SS_1_MS_2 metaG | ecosystem: Environmental > Aquatic > Non-marine Saline and Alkaline > Hypersaline >... | reverse complement strand
GTAAACCTCGTTCGGCTCGGCAGCGGGCGTGACAATCTTCAAGTCACGGGCCTTCTCGGCGAGATCTGTAACGTGCTTCAGTTCACCTTCGATTTTCATGTTAAGACTCCTCTTCCAGGTCGCGAGCACCCTCGCCCTGCCGCTCGAGCTCCTCGTCAAGCGTTCTCTGTGCCGGGTCCTCGGGTGATTCCGCGTTTACAACGAGAGCCCCCGTCGTGCGGGGCTCACAGACGAATAGCCTCGTGCGGTGGGCGGGCACCTTAGATCGGATATGAACCTGGAGGTTCACCTTCTCGCACGTACCCCCCTGGTCCGCATCCGGGGCCAGCACGAATTTAAGCTCGACGCTACGAGCGGACGTGTCACCGGGCCTGTCGAGACAATCAGTGACGCAGGCCCGCATTTGCCGCTTAAAGGCCTCGTCGAGCTTCCCGAAGTCGAGATCCTTCAGGGTCCTCAACGTCACCTCGATGTTCATCAGTCGGTCTCCTTAACAACTGCCGATTTTCCATGAGCGCTTTCGCACCCGTTTGCGATAAATACGTTGGAGGAAGAGGCCCGCCACCCCGCAGGGGAGTCATCCCTCGGCCGGTGGGCGACCTGCTTGTTGCCCCTCGCCAGCAACAACACTTTTTTTCTTGGTTCGGGTCGGACGTCGGGGTTGTTCGCGTCGGTTCCCCCTGGGGAAGAGGTACGCGCTGGAAAGTGACAGAGATTGTCACTCTCAACCTCCAAACAGAGTTAAGAGTATTCGTAGTATTAACGGGTGTGAAAAACGTGCCATTCGGTGGCACGACCGACTCTATATGTTACGTTGCACTCGGCTATAGGACGTTTCTCACAACCGGACGAACGCTCATAACTCCTGTTACAACAACGACTTACCGCATCGTTCGGGCCTGTGACATTCCGAGAATGGCCCGAGCACGTTGCAGTGTGACTTTCGACCACCGTTTCGTGTCCCCAACACAATACATAGCACGTCGACCCTGCCGGGTGGACCAGGTCTTGTGCGTCACCGCTCCCTGCGCCCGAGCACGGGCCAAAACACGCCGAACTGTCCTGGGCGTCAGACGCAGATGCTTGGCTATGAGAGAAGCTGTTGCAAAGCCGCAATCTACTGACACCACGACCTCCGCCTCGGTCCGGCTGTGAGGAAAAGCGCGATTCCTCACAGGTTTACACACACGTCTACCCACAGCCTATGCCCTCCAAACGAGGGCCAGGCGGAGCGGGCCCAAGGCCGATTTTCCGGCGTGCCACGGCGGATCCTCGCGTCTCCTCAAGCCTACAGAAGCCAGCCCAATGCGTGTGGCACAAAGGTCGCTTGAGGTACACCAGGGACGGCGCTCGCCGGCACTTTGGCCAGCAACAAGTCTGTCCCATGCAAATCTAACCGCGCCGCAACCGAGGACCGTTGCAATGCCGTCCCTACCATGCTAGAATAGCCTTGTCAAGCATTTTTTCTGTCCGTTGGTGGAGCTCCGCGGAGGCCTCGCCGGCGTCCGCTGCTCACGACGCAGATGAGAAGAAAGGAAGATACAATGAAGCCCCTTCGCGTAGCGTTGATCGTGGCGACGCTGGTCCTGGCCGGATGTGGATCCGGCGTCACGGATCCGCTGGCCAACAAGCCGACGACGAGGGCTCAGGCCGAGGAGGCCTGCCGGCCCTGGTTCGGTAACGACGAGGCAGCTGTAGACACGCAGCTCAGCATGGCTCGAACCGCGGTCGAACTCGGCGGAGACTACCAGTACGTGCTGATGCGCCTCCTGGACGGCTGCGATGACACGTGCCTCGGCGACTTGACTTGCGATCACCTCTGCACCATCTGCGCCACGCGATCGCTGGACTGGGCTTTTGGAAGGTGATACCTTCCGTCTCACATGACGCCAGAAGATCAAGCAAGAATCCGCTCGAGGAGGATATGCTGGGAGCGTTTCCTGCGATTCGTCTTCGCCCACAAACGCACGGCCAGTCGCCGCTGCTCGACACAGCTCAGACGAGGTCCGGCACAAGGACCGATAAGACATATTCTGTTGCGTGGCCCCCTGCCCCGGACACCAGGCCGGCGCGTGATACTGCCCGCCGTCTTCCTCGGTTGCGTTCCCGGGCACCATGCCAGAGTCAACGACGATGAAGAACTCGAGCTCCACCACCCAGCAGCGGCCCACGTGGGCCGACGATCCGATGCTCCTTGAGCGCTTAAAGGAGCGTGAGCCGACGGAGATCGCTCTCCTCGAATGCCCGAACTGCGGTCAGCATTCGTACTACAACGAAGGCAGCACGTTCTACTGTCGACACTGCGATCGCGGTTACACGGTGATGGGGGCCGACGAGCTCGCAGAGGTTGGCAGCCCCGAATGGTGCCAGCTTCGCCCTGTCTGCTGCGATGACCTGTGCTCGCTGGCGGATCTCATCGACGAGCAGCAACTGGAGGTACCTTGAACGGCGCGCCGCGCGACTACCCTACCATCGAGCAGCTCAAGATGCGGCAGGAGGTCCTCGACTACGACGGAGAAGGCGGTAACCGCCGGCTGACGGATTGGGAGATCGACTTTGTGCAAGGTCTCCTCGGCCGCTTCGCCCACCAGCCCGACGAGACCCCCCCGATGTTGACGGGACGGCAGGCGAAGAAGCTGGAGGAAATCTGGCAGGAGATCTTCGGGTGACGCTCCCGTGACCGCCGCTGTCGTGGCCGACAATATCCTCCTGGACCCGCCGGCCGTCGATACTGACCCGCCCGTCCAGCCCACGCCCGGCTGATTCGGGACTGGATTATTCCACCGATGACGCAAACCCCGTCACGTAGCGACGGGCTTTCCGTGGAAAATCCTGTAATATCGAGGAATCCGCTGGATTATCGTGGACTGTCCTCCACCCGCGACAGATCGCCTCTCACGGGCTCGAAACAGTCAACAACCGGGTGCACATTATAACCGGAATTATTCCTACCCCCTGTGAGTTACAGCAGCCCCCGCTCCCGGTACCACGCCTCGTGCTCCTTGGCCAGGGCCCGGAGCTTGTCGGCCTGCTGAGGGTTGTAGCGTCGTGACATGCGGGCCAGGCGACGCAGATACCACAGCCACTCGGACGGTTCCCAGGCCGGCGGCACCGGCGGGTCCTGCCCTTCCCGCCAGCTACCGTCGCCGGCGCAGGTGTCCGTGTTTCGCTTTCTCGGCTTCACTGGCCTTCTTCCGCACCTTCGCCCGGATCACCCGCTTGGGGCTGATCGGTTTCCGCCAGTCGGGCCGGTAGGTCTCGTTGTAGATCGCGATCATCTCCAGCCACTTCTCTGCCGCCGGCGTGCCCACCTCCGCCTTGATCGCGTCGTAGACGTCCCAACGTCGCAGGTACGGCCGCTTGAACTCCAGGCCGAAGACACCGTGGGCCAGGGCCTTCGCGAAGCTCTTCTCGGTTTCCCCCACCCACGAGCGGTATACCTCTGTGAACCCTCGATCAACCATCGTGGGCAACGGCAGCAGCTCGCCGGCCGCGGCCTTCAGGTGGGAGTAGAGGAACTCCGCCATGTCCGCCTCTTCGGCCACGGTGGGCGTCCCGTAGAAGAGGTCCTTCCCGCTCATGGCTTGCGTTACCACCCTGGTCGCCGGCGTGTTGAAAAGCCACGGCACACCAATCCCGTTCGGGCCCATTTCCACCCTGAAGTCGTTGGCGAGCGGGAACTTCCACCGCAGATCGACCCAACCGGCCTTCCCGTCCTTGTCCCGCCAGGGAATGAACGGCTGGAAGAACCGGTTGAGCCACGCCTCGGGCCCCGCTCGGCCGCGACGGCGCGGGTCCTGGTTGAGAAGATCCTCCTCGGCCTCGTCGATGCCGAGGATGATCTTGGAGACCATGCCGAGCAGCCCCACCGCGGCGAAGATCGCGAGCATGGCGCCGGGCCGGTTTCGCATGCCGCGCAGCATGATCTTGAGCGACTGCTCCGTGAACAGGATGAAGCTCGCCCCCACCGGCGACTTGCGCGCCCACCGGGCGTACGTGCCGGGCTCCGCGTAGTTCGGGTACATCCACAAATCCTGCACCGCCTCCTCACGTGACATGCCCAGCCCACCCTCCGACTCGGGGGCTGTTTTCGCCAGGAACGAGGCCATTATGGCCAACTGGTCCGGGTAGTCGTACCAGTAGCCTACGCGGCGATCGGCCCGCTTGGCCGTCCGAATCCCCGCTTCGGCCCACTTGCCCAAGGTTGATTGCAGGTTCATGTTCTCGATGTCAAACAGCTTCTTGAAGTGCTCGGCGGCTTCGCGGCTCCAGCCCACGTTGATCCGGTTCTCGGCCACCAGGTAGCGCCAATTCGGGCCCTTCTTGGCCATCTCGTCCACACCGGCCAGGAGGAACTTCGGCCGACGCACAGGCAAGAAACCGTGATCGAGGGCCATAAAGAAGTTCAGCCCCAGGATGTTGTTCACCCAGGTGCGCAAGTTCCACGCGGTCTTGCCCGACTTCCACGCGTAGTGATACGTCTGCCAGATCGCCGCGAGCATGTTCTTGCTGATGGCGTCGTACGCGTTCAGGTTGTCCCAAACCGGCTGGGAGACCCACATGTTCCGCAGAGGTCCGAACGTGGGATGATCCGGTACATGGCGGTAGCCCGCCGGTGGCGGAGCGTCCGGATCGTCTTCGATTGCGTGGACCGTGGCGAGCATGTCGAACAGGCGGAGCGTCGCAAGGTTGTGCTCCATCATCGTCAGCGTGGACGCGATGCGCAGCCCGAGATCTCGGATCGGCTCCAACGTGGAAACCAGCTCACGGTCGAACGAATCGTACAGTTTGATCCGGTCGAACCGCGACAAGCCGTACTTCTTTTCGTTGGCCTTCAGCTCACGCTGGTACGCTTCGAAGGCCGTGTCCTCGTCGAAGAACTGGCTGAAGGTGCCGTCGGCGTGTTGGAGGCTCCATGTCTCCCGATGCGGTATCCCCTTGTCACTCCGCCGGATCTTGTACATCCCACCCCGCACTCGAGCGCCACGGAGCACGTTCCGCACCTTCCCCGTGTCATCCAACGCGGTCTGCCGCCTAGGCGTGTAGAGGGCTCGCAGATGCGTCCCCGTGCCCTTCATTCGCTCAATGATGACGTCGTGAACGTTGCGAAGCCCAAACGCGGCGATGTACTCCTCGGGGAACTGGAGCGTCTCCTCCGTCAGGCCGTCGATCCTGGCCTTGATCTGCTCGAACCATTGCCGCTCGACCGGCGGCAGGCTGTCCGGCGTCTCCCTGCCGTCGAACACGTCGGTCATGCGGCCTTCCCACCGCCGGTACGCCTCGTCGCCGGCGTCGGGCCCGAACTCGTTTCGGAATCGCTTGAGCTTCTCGGTCAGGAACTCCCGGGCGCGTTCCGCATCCGCCCTGGCCAGCCGTTCAGCTCCCTCGACTCTCGCGAAGAACCGGTACATCTCCGGGGAGATCCCCCAGCGGTCGCCGTACAGCCCCCGGCCCAAAATACGCATCAGCCGCTGACGCTTGCTGCCTGCTGGCAGGTTCTGGAGACGCTTCGCCATCCAGTCGTAGGTCTTCGCGATCGGGCTTCGCGGATCCGGTATGTCCGCCATGGCTCCGATGCCGAGGCCGGGCTTGGTCGGGTCCAGCTTACGCAGCCAGGCGTACTGCTCCGGGCTCAGATCCTGGTAAAGCCCGATCGGGTACTTCCCCGCGGGTGCGGGTGGGAACGGCCCGCCGCCGGCACCGCCTTCAGGCGGCTCCTCTTCCCTTGCCTCCGCGGTGCCCTCCTGCTGCTTGGTCCACGCGTCGAGCTCACCCTCGTACTTGGCAACGTCGTCCTTGGCCTGGTTGAGCTCGGCTTGCTTGGGCCAGCTCTGCCCGACACGCTCCGCGATCTCGTCGCGTTCCTTCCTCCGCGTCTCCAGGCGGGCCTCGGTTTCGGGGACGTGCGTTAGCAGCGTGTTGGCGACGCGACGGACCAGGCCGGCCGGGTCGTCATCCTGCTGGACTACGATGCCGCGCACCTCTTCACCCATGCCGGTGAGCGGCAGGTGCACGCGGATCATCTGCCCCATCAGCCCCATCTTGGCCTGCAGCTCAGCGCCGCGGTATTCCCCGATGTCTCGCCACTCCTGGCCCGTGGTCGCCATCGTGAAGCGTATCAACGCCTGGCCGGCGTCGGTGCTCTTAGTGTAGACGGTTCCGCCGACCTTCATCTCGAACGGTTTGGGCGGGTGCTTCTCGAGGTAACCTGCAAGCTGTCGCTGTCGATGCAGCGACGCGGTCAGGAGCTCGACTTCCTGGTCCGCTTTTCGCTGGGCAGCTCGCAGGGCACTCTGCTGTCGGCCGAACCCCCCCCGCTCGGCCTCCAGGCGGACCAGCGTACGCTTGGCCTCCTCCAGCTTGAGGATCCACGGGTTTTCGCTGGTCAACGCCACGATCTCGCCGTAGCGCAAGGCCTCCAGGCTGATTTCCTCGATCTTGCGGACGTTCAGGTTCCCCCGGGTGATCTGGTCGATCATCATCCGTTTGCGGGCGAGCAGGTCGTAGAAGAACTCGTCCAGCTTCTCCGTCGCATAGAGGAACATCTCCACTTCTTTGTTGAGGTTCCCCTGCCGCCGCCCGCGGCCTTCAGCCTGCTCCATCCAGTCGGGACGCCAAGGTGGATCCGCGAAGTGTGCAGCCGCGACGAGGCGCTGGACGTTAACGCCTACCCCCATTTTTTCAATGGAGCCCACAAGGACACGAATCTCACCGTCGTTGACTTTGCGGAAGAGCTCTTCGCGGTCCTTGTCGTGCTCCTGCACGATCGCAATCTCCGCGCGCGGTACGCCGGCTGCCACCATCTTGTCGATCAGGTCCTCGTACGGCCAGAAACCGTGTGCCTTCCGGTTGACACCCAGGCTCAGGAACACGAGCTGCGTCAGGTTGACCTTGCCGTTGTCGTTCGGCACGCCGAGCCCGTTGAGCTGCTCGGCCGTGTAACCTGCCAGCTCCACCCCGGTGGTTCGTTTGTGGATCGCCGCTACCTTGCGGGCGATGACCGAGAGCTTGTTTTCCGAACTGTCCTCCGCGACCAGGCTTTCCCCAAGAAACCCCGGATCCACCATGCGCAGATCGAGCGCGGCCTCACGCAAGTAGCTGGTGGCCTTCAGGAAGTTCTCGCCCTGCTGCTTGGCCTCAAGCCAGTTCTGGCGGATCCACTCCGCGTAGGCCTGTACCTTCTTCATGAACGCGTGGTGCTCAGCCGTGGCCGGCACCACGATCGTTTCGTAGTCGCGTTTCCCTCTGCTGTTCTTGGCGATCTCGGGCAGGACCACGCCGTACTTCTCGACCAGCTCTTGCGTGGTCACGATGTCGGTGAAGTCGAGCCACAGCCGGGCCAGGTCGGGCACGTTCCGGAAAGCACGCAGCCTGGTCGGGCTCTTGTAGGTGCCCTCGATTGTCGCTTCGAGCTCTTCGGAGATCTCGCCAAAGGTGTGCAACCAGGCGTCCAGGTGCTCAATGCCCAGGTCCTTGAGTTTCTCCAGGGCCAGGTACTTCTGAAGGGTGAACATTTCGACCACGCTGTTCGCCACCGGCGTACCCGTCGCGAAAACAATGCCGCGGCCGTTCTGAATCTGCTGGATGTACTCGATCTTCATCTCCGCGTCGTAGGCCCGGTCCGATCCCTTGGGGTCGCCCATGCCCTTGACGCGGCCGGCGCCGCTGGTGTACGCCAGGTTCTTCAGCGCGTGGCTCTCGTCGTAGATCAGCCAGTCGATGCCGAGGTCCTCAAACCAGATGCCACCTTCGCCACGCCAGGCTTCGAGCTTGGCCAGGCGTTCCTTCAGCTTCACCTCCAGCCTCTGCTTGGCCTTCTCCAGCTCACGGATGATGCTCTTGGTCGCTTCGCCCTCCCTGCCCTCGGCGAGCACGTCGCGCTTGGCGTCGTCGAACTCCTGCATGCGCCGCTTGAAGTAGGCCGCGGTCGATTCCGGGCTCATCGGGATCTTGGTAAACGTGCTGTGCGGCATGAGCACCAGGTCCCAATCACCGAACGCGATCTGACTCAACGCCGCGTTGCGACCCTGGCGACGCATCTCGTCGGTGTCAATCGCAAACAGCTTCGCCAGTGGGTAAGCCTCCCGGCTTTGTGCGGGGAACTGCTCATACGTGGATCCATGCACCACAACCACCGGCTTATGGGCAAGACGCAGCCGGCGCAGCTCCATCGCGATGCCGGTCTGCTCGATGGTCTTGCCAGCACCAACGGCGTGGAAGAGCAGCGTGTTGCCCGTGCCGGCGACGCCTCTCCAAATTGCACGGCGCTGATACTGCCGAAGCCGGTCACGCCACAACGGCGACATGCCTGGCAGACGCAAGTGTGACCCATCGTACTGGCGTGGCACAATGGCGTTCATCTTGTCGTTGTAGATCGGGACGAGTCGTTCTATCCGCTGCGCGTCGTCCCAAAGCCACCGCTCCCACTCCGCCCGGATGGCGTTCTGACGTTCCAATGCCAGGGCTGTCGCGTTGGGATCATCGACCAGGATGGTTTCATTGCCGACGGTCTCCTCGCGCGTGACCTTGGGTTTCTTGTGGGCCATCGCCTTCTCAAGCAGCTTCACTCCGTCCACGTCTTGCGTTCCCCACGTGTCCGTAGAGGCGACGCGATGACGCACGGCACTCTTACCGCTGAAGGCCCACCGGTTTGTCGCCTTCTCGTAACGGACGGTCATGCCTCGCCCGAAAAGGTGATCGATAAACGCCTGCATGATGTCGAGCGGTACCCACGTGACGCCGAGGCCCACCGCGATGTCCTCGGGCCCCAGGTCGTCGGGAATCACTCCCTGCAACGCCTCCACGTTCCGGCTGTACGTGTCCGGCTCGATCTCCGCAGCCGCTTGGGCCTGGCGGAGCTTCTCACGAACGTCACCCGACAGGTACTCGTCGGCCACGACCAGCGGGCCGGCCGGCTCCTTGAACCAAAGGCCCTGCGAAAGCCCGCGCTGCTCGACCTGGTCGGCGGTCGAACCCAGCATTTCGGCGATCCGCTCCATGTCCAGGACGCCGCCGCCCTCGTTAAGCATCACAGCCAGGGCGTCGTCGATCGTTTCGACCTGCTCCTCGGGCTCGGGCTCTAGGACACGCCTCGTGAAAATCGAGCCCTTGGTTGCCGTCTTGCGCTGCTTGTCGTAGTGCTCCAGGCTGCGAACGATTGACCGCGTGTAGGCGTCGTCCACGATCGCGGCCAGGTTGTTGGTCTTGTGGATGGGGCCGTGCTTCTTGGCGAATGCATCGTAGATCCGGTTGAGCTCGGCCTGGTCGGCTGCCAGCTCGGCCTCGTCCGCTTTGCCGAGCATGGCCCGCTGGAGCTTGAGGACCTGGTCGCGGAGTTGTACCAGCGCCCGGGCCTTGGCGATCTTGGTCATCGCGACGCCGCGGGCGCGTTTCTGGCTCTTGGCGTCCGGCTTCGCCGCGGCCTCGTGCTTGCCGATCATCGCCTGCTCGATGGGTGCCATACTGCCGTCACGCATGACCTGGTGCAGCTTGCCCTCTCGAAGCACCATCGCGTAGTAGGGCATGTCCTTCTCGGCCGGTATCAGCTCGACGGGGTCGCTGGGAACCGTGGGGGCCTCGTCGGGCTTCGTCCCCATGACGTTGTCGGGTAGCGCCGCGATCGCGGCGGGCAGCGTCGGCGCCCCGTCCGTCTCGATCACGATACTGTCGGTGGGTCCGCCGCCGCGCCCGTAAAGGCTGCCGGCCACGATCTTGCCGAGGACCTGGTCCGGGTTGTTGATGAAATACTCGTTGACGTAACGCTCGACGGTGGATCCGCTCTTGGGATCCTCCACCTTGATCTTCCTGCTTTCGACCCACGCCTCGCCGCCAAGCTGCGCACCAGGCTCACGCTTCTGCAAGAAGATGATGTCCGCCGTCACCTTGGTGCCGGCGAGCATGTTTTCGTGGAGCCGGATCGCACCGACCAGGTCGGCCTGGTCGGACAGGTATTCGCGGATCGTCGTCGCGCGCTTGTCCATCGAGCCGGTGGAGGTAATCGCGGCCAAGACGCCACCAGGTCGAAGCAGATCCATCGAGCGGACAAAGAAGTAATCGTGGATCTGCCGGCGCAGCCTGGCCGCGTAGCGCTGGTCGAACACGGCGACGTCGCCGAACGGCACGTTAGTGATGATGACGTCGAAGAAACCCTTGGGAAGCAGCGCTTCCTCGAAGCCCTGGATCCGCACGTTGCTGTCAGGGTAGAGCAGCTCCGCGATCGCTCCGCTGACCTTGTCGATCTCTATCGCCACGCGACCGGTGACACGACGCAGCTCGGGCGGAGCGGCGCCGAAGAAATGACCGACGCCGGCCGCGGGCTCCAGCACGTGCCCGCCTCTGAAACCAAGCCGGCGCACGGCGGACCACATTTCGCGGATCACGGCGGGTGGCGTGAACATCGCCCACTGCGTGCTGCGCTGCGCCGTGGCGAGCTCGTCCTCATCGAGGAGGTTTTCGAGGTCCTTGTACTCGCTCTCCCACTTGGGATCCGGGTGCCACCCCCAGCCCTTGAAGATCGAGCGGTTGGAGCCCCAGCCGGTGTACTGGACCAGGGCTCTCCGCTCTTCGGGCGTGGGATCTTCCCCGCTCTCCGCGAGCCGTTTGACAATCCTGATGGCTTCCAGGTTTGCGCGTGTGCGGGTCTTCTCGCCAGCGGGGAAAACGATCTCGCCCGGTTGGATGATGTAGTCGCCGGTCAGGCCGGCGGGCGATTCGACGGTGGGGGTTGTCGGCGGGCCCGCGCCTCCTGTCGGGCCTTCCATTTCTTCGTGGCGCGGCCGACCCGCTTCTCCTCCTTGCGCGCCCACTTGTTCGACAGGACCGGGGCGTTGTTGGGCGGCTCCTCGTCCAGTAGCTCCTGGAACTCCTGCTGCTCCTGGCGAACGAGCTCCGCTTCCTGTTCCGACGTCGGAAACAAGATCGGCGCCGCCAGCTCCTGCGACTGGTGGGTGTCCAGGCCGTCCTCCTCGGCCTTCAAGATCACCTGCTCTGCCAGCTTCTGCCTCTGGTACAGGACCCTCTGGAGCTCTCCGTTGGCCAGGAGGCGCTGGTACTCCTTCGGGCGCTTCCGGCGCAGGTAGTCCTTCGCCTGCTCGCCGAGGCCGTTCAACGGGCCCGCCTGCGGGTCCTTCAACCAATCCTGGCCCTGGTTCGGCTCCTGGCTCATGTGGTGGCTCCTCTTCAATTATACGCGGCGGCTGGGCACCGGGTCGGGGCTCGACCGCCGTTATTTGATCGGCCCGATAAAAGCGGGCCAATCTCTGTCCGTCAGGCGTCTCCAGGCGAACCATGACACGACCCTGCGGAAGCATCTCCTCGCGAGTATGTGGGCCCACCCCCTCCGCCGCGATCTCGGCATCTGACATGATCACGCCTTGGACTTGCTTACCCTCGAACGTCACGACCACGCGCGTGCCCGGTACCAGGTAGCCTTCGTTGGTTTCAGGCGCTTCTGAAACCTTCGGCGCCCCGGGGATCCCCGCGGGCTCCTCGACCGGCTGGAGCTCGCTGGCCTCGATGATTTCCCGTCGAATATCGCTCGGGCTCTCCGGGTCGGGCTGCTCGACGAGGACCTCGCCGGCACGGCCCATGGCAGCGACGTCGTCCTCGGTAAACACGAACCCCTCGTCACCTTCGAGACGCAGCTTCGACGGGTCAAGCACCGTAGCTTCCGTGCCGTCGGGCATGATCACCCGCGTGCCGAAGGGTGCGAACTCCTGCCAGGTTTCAAAGGTCTTGGCGGTTGCCTCGATCGCCTCAGCACTGCCGGGCTCGGGCACCTCGATCCGAGGCCCAAAGCCCGGGGGCTCCGCCTGGTGGCGGATCATCTCCGCGATGCCGTCGATCGTGAAAGCAACGTCAGGACCCGGTGCGACCTGGATCATGTCCTGGTAGAAGCCTGGTGTCTCCGTCAGGCTTCGGTCGGTCTGCACCCGGGCCCCGCTGATTTCACCGCCCGAGTAGGTCGCCCCGATGATCGAACGGTTGACGTCGTCCAGGTAAGCCACCCGTACGTTGATGCCGTGCTCTTTGCTGGCGTGCGTCTCCACCGTGAGGATGTTGGCGTCCAACAAGGCCCGTACCAGCCGTGCCGGTTCTGGCCCTTCATTCTTGAGGACCATCTCGTAGATCTGGTCTGGATCATCGGGCCAGGCTGCTTCTCTCGCCCTTGTCGGTTTCCCGGCTTCGGGCGGTTCCCGCTCACCCGACGGTTCCACCTTGGCACCGGCGATCGCAGGAATCCCCATGATGGGGCCCTTGGGCGTCGGCGGGTGAGCCGCCCGTTCGAGCATCGCCGCGACGCGTCCGTAGAGCTCCGCGTCGTCGCCGCCAGCCTGCTCGATTCTCCGCGCGTACTCGGCCCCGGCTCGGGAACTACCCAGGTCCCGCCGCAGGATGCCCGCTATCTCCTTCACCCGCTCGTGCGTCACGGGCTCCACGGGCTCGGGCGCGCGATAGGTCCAGACCAGCTCACCCTTGCGGTGCCCTTCAATCACTCGAGCCTCGTACGCTGTCTTGCCGTGCAGCATCTCCGACTTGCCCGTGTACTCCGCCTCGTCGCCATGCCAGTAGAGCCGCTTTGTCGCGGCTGCCGCCTGCGGGATCTCGGCGGGCCGCTCCGGCGCTCTCATGATGCCACCCCCGCCGGCCATGAAGCCGGTGCGCACGCCCTCGGGCGGATACTCCGGCTCGCCGAGCTCCACGCGTCTCTGCCTGGCCAGTTCCTCGTTGGCCTCCACGACTCCAGGCTGCTTGCTCAGCCAACGCACCATCGCGTTAAGACGCTGTACGACAGCTTTCTCTCCCTCGGTCTCGGGCTTGCCGATTTCGTCAAGGCCCCTGAGGCAATCGAGGCGAGCCTGCGCCAACGACAACGGCTGACCTCGGATACTCGCGAAGTATTGCGCGGGCGTCTGGACGGGGATCTCCGGAACTTCCTCCTCTGTGACTTCTGTGACTTTTGACGCTTTCGGCGTTTCTGGAGCTTCTGAGGGTTCCGGGGGTCCAGGTACACCGGGCTCGCGCGTAGGAGCTGCTGGCGGCTGTGTACGCGTGCTGGGTGGTGGTGCAATCGGCATCTGTGCCCGCAGCCAGCGGGCGTAGGCTTCGGCCCGGAAGATGCCCTCGGCGTCGCCGGCCTCTGCGGCCTCGCGCTTGGCCTGCTCCCACTCGGCCAGCTCGCCGGCGAGCAGGTCCGGCTCGTTCTCGATGCCAGCAAAGAACTCCTCGGGCGGTGGCGAAACCGGAGCCTTGGGCGTCGCTGGGATCTCCGGCCGCGGTGCTCCGCCTATCCCGCCGCCCCACGCCTCGGGATCCATGGCTCGCAGCCTCGCCCGGAGCTGGTCTTGTCGGTCCATCAGCTCCCGTTGCTTGGTCGGATCCGTCGTCCGATCCAGCTCGCTGGTAACCCGCAAGAGCTCGTGACGTACCTCTCTTATGTCACGCAAACTGGCCGGCTTCGCGGTCCGCCTGGCCGCCTCTGGTCGGGCTGGAGCGGGTTTCGGCGGCTCTGGTGGGGTTGCAGCCGGTTTCCTCGGCTCTGGTGGGGTTGCAGCCGGTTCCCGGCGCACCTTCGCCCGGATCGGCCGGTGTCGGGCCTTCTGTTCGGCCTGCTGGGCCTCGTCGGCGGGTACGCCTCTTCGCTTCAGAACCTCCGCCGGGCTGTACCTCGTGATGAACTCCTCGAGGACGGCCCGCTCCGCCGGTGACATGTCTCGGAAGTTTGTTCGCCGGGCCTGGTCGTAGAGTCGCTGGATTGACCTGGCCGTGGCCCGGATCTCAGCGGTGGCTTCCGGCGTCTCGGCCAGCTTCAAAAACCGGTAGATTAACCGTTGGCTCAGCAACCGGCTATCCCGCATCTCGTCGAGCGTGTTCGGGATGCGTTCGCCACGGTAGCCCGCGGGAACGAGCTGCCGAGGTCGGAACGGGTACCGGATGATGTCCTGCGCGTGGAAAAGAATCGGCGCCACCACGCCGGCGATCAGGACGTCCTCGACGCCGGCCCCGGGCTCCATCGCCGCGGCGGTCCCGAAGGTCACGCCGGTGCCAACGCCACGCCCGGCACCTCGAGGTAAACCGCGTGCTCCAGCCAGCGCACCACCCACCGCTTGAGCGCCCCCGAGGACCGCACCGAAAGCAGCTTCCTTGGCCGGTTCGCCGCCGGGAACGGTAGCGGCACGCAGACCGAAGCCCGCAGCGGTGCGAGCGGTCTCCCCGAGGGCGCGTGAGGCGGTCCGTCTGGTGACACCGCGGGCCAGACCGCCCAGCGGCCTGCGAACCACTGCGAGCTCCGCCACCAACGGGGCGAGGTTGCCGCCGAACTGCGCCATCTTCCTGAAGAAACCCTTCGCCGGTGGCAGGTCTGCCGGCGTGAGCTTCCGGAGCTTGTCGTAGTAGCCGAGCTGAAGGCTGTGTGCTTTCTCGCCGTACATCGGCAGGCCGAGCATCAGCTCGTCGTGGATGTGGTTCTCGAGCGCCGTCTTGTCGTAGAAGGTGGATCCGCGGCGCTCCGCCACCACGCCCTTGGCGTACCACAGGCCCTGAGCTCGCAGAGGCAGCGTCGCGAACCAGTCGTCCCAGTTGACCTTCTTGACTTCGCCCTGGTCGAACAGGCCGTTGCGGATCCGGTAGTCCGCCTCCGCCTCGACGATCTCCGCGGCAAGCTGCCCCAGCTTGAAATGCCCGTACACGCCGTACAGCTCTTTGAGCCGGGTGACAACCGGTTCGACTGCGTACCGCAGGTGACTCGGGAGCTCCTCGACGTCCTCGGGCGTAGCCGCGGTTGGCTCGGGCTCGCTCGCGGGGCCTGGTTGGCCAGGCTCCGTGAAACCCAGGTAATCGGTGACACGCCGTAGCAGGCTCGGTGGCTGTACCGCCCGCGCCGCGGCCTGGTCGGCCTGCATGATCCGGACCGCCTCGTTTCGGCGTTCCCGGATCGTCGCGGCCATCTCGGCGTTCGCAGCCGGAAGGTCCGCGACTTGGGACGGGGGCAGCGGCGCTGCTATCCGTTCGACAGTGTCTGGCGAGGCAACCAGACCCGGATCAACCGGCGCCTGCGCAGAGGGAGCCGCCAACTCCTCCAGCGCGGCCAGGTCGGCAACGCGGTCGATCTCGGCTAACAGCTCGGCCTCGGGTTCGGCCGACAAGGCCGCTACCCCCAGCTCCGAGTCAGGCCCCGTGAGGATGTCGCGTAGCTCCTCGACCCACGGTGAGCCGCCGGACCCGGCTAAGGTTGCGTCCCGTTGACTAGATCGCACCACGTCAGCGAGATGATCGGGCCGGGCCCGCCGCGCAATAGCCTCGTCCAGGCCGGTGTCGGCGGACACTCGATCGACGTCGGCCAGCACTTCATCGAGCAGATCTCCCATCAGTCGAGCCGCCCCTTGTACTCGAAGTTACTCTTGGCCGGCGCGGGCAATGCTTGACGCCGGGCCTGCAACCTGGCGATCTCCTCGGGCGACATGATCGCCTGCAGGAGCTCTTCGACCTCAGCCTCGGTGAGCTCGCCCGTGCCGTGCCGCGTGCCATCTGCGCCGCGAAACCGCGGGCCTGCTTCGATTACCTCCTGCACGGTCGGCTTATAGCGCTCGAGCAGCCCGGCCAGTGCCGCCTGCTGGCGTTGGTCGGCGAACAGGCCGATATTAGCGACGGCTCGGTAAGCCTCCAGATAGCCGCGGGGCCCACCACCCTCCAGCTTCTGGACGAGGCCTCCGTACCCGAGCTGACCGAACAGCTCCTCATGCAGATCGCTGCTTGAGAGGCTCCCCGCCCGTTCGCCTTCCATGCTTCGGGCGGGTGACGTCGCAAACGTATAAGCGTCCTTGGGCTCCATGCCCTTCGTCGCATCGAGCAGCAGGTTCGCCCGCTGGTCAGCAACACTGGGGACGCCGGCGTCCCCCTTTGCCCCGGGTGTTTTGATTTCCCGGTAGAGGCGGATGATCGGGTTCGCGTCCCACTGGTCCCTCGGAGTCTTCTTCATCTCCGCGACCGCGGCCTCTTCGAGCGTCTTGGGCATCGCTGCCTTCTGCCCGTCGGCCACACCCTTCATTTGCTTCCACAGGTTGATCACCGGGTCGCTCTGCCACCGATCCGGGGGCAGCCCGCGCATGCGATCGACCGCAAACGCCTCAAAGGTCTTGAACGTAGCCGGCGCCACCTTCTTGACCTGCTGCTCGAGCTTGTCCTGGTTGATCTGCCGGCCGGCCTTCATCGCGGCGAGCTGGGCGTAGAAGCGGCCCAGCTTCATCTGCTGGTCAGCCCCGGCTGCCTCACGCCCTTCCTGGCGGGCTCCGCGCTGCGCCTGCAAGTGCTGCAGGTACTGCCCGTACGCCTGGCGGACCCGCGCGTTGGTTCCCTTGGGGACGACACGCTTGTCAACGATTTCCGGGAACATCGCTTCAGCGAAGGCCTGCAACGACATGATCCGCGGGCCTTGCGGTGTCACCGGGGTTTCCGGGGGGACCTCGGGGATCCCCGCGGTGTCTGCCGCGGCCTCTTCGAGCGGCTCGCTCGCCTTGACGAGCAGCTCGCTGCGTAGATCTCGCTTGACGTCCTCCGCCGCCATGCGATACGGCTCGTCGGTTGCCCTGGCCAGCGGCGAGCTCGCCGGGTTGATCTCATCCAGTACGTCCATACGTGCCATGGTGGCACCTCCTTACCGGCCAAGGTCGTAGTAGGGATCGAAGGTCGGGTGTGTGCCAGGGAACGGCTCTCGCTGCTCCGTCACCGGGGCCTTACGCCAGAGGCCGAACGGGTCGGTCTTGGCGGGATCGTAGGAACCGACGCTCCCGTACCCGGCGTTATTCCCGCCGCCTTTGAAGAAATCGTTCAGCTCGAAGACGTCGCGCGGCATCCCGAGAACGTCAGCTACTTGCTGCCCCGCCCCGGATCCGGCGGGCATGTTGTGGGTTGCCGCCGCCCCACCGCCCGCGCCCACAGCCCCACCGATGACCGCGCCAACAGGACCGCCGAACATCGCGCCGGTCATAGCTCCCGACATTCCACCCTTGGCGCCGCCGAGGATCTTCTCCCCGGTGGTAGCCTGCTCGGCCTCTCGCTGCTCGCGGCGCTGTGTCTGCCCTTGCCGAAACCGTATCAAGGCGTCTCCCACCTGGCGGACCTTCTGGTGTCGCCGGCGGGCGATCGCTTCCATCAAGGCATCTGCGGCCAGCGCTTGCCGATCGGCCAGGTTGGCGTAGAGCATCGCCTGCTGTCGGGCCGTCGGTGCCCCGGCGTTCATGTACTGAATCATGGTTTCCTCCCGTCAGATCCCGGGCAGTAGCGCGGCGAACATCTCGCCGCCGCCGGCGTTGAGAAAATCGAACAACTGGCCGAAGAAGTCTTCGAGCCCGTAGGCCGTCTCCTGCTGGTACAGCTCGCGGTTCTCGCGGCGCTCCTCTGCTTCCTGCTCATAGATGTCCACCGCCCGATACAGTGCCTCATAGCCGAGGTAGTCCGTCACCGGGATGTCCACGTCCTGCTGCATCTGCGCGATCTGCGTGTCCAGGCCGCTCAGGAGTTTCTGGTACTCGAAGGTAACCTGCGCGTCCCGCGAAATGAAACTCTCCAGGTCGGCCTCCGCTCGCGCCCGTGCCTCACGGTTGGCACGATCGAACATCGCGCCGAGCTCCAGGCTCTTGCCCGACGTTATCGCGTCTAGCATAGTCTGCCGTTGGTTGGCGAGGCCTCCGCCGGCGACGCCACGGGCAGCCGCTTGCGTCGCGGCCAGGTTGGCAGCGAGGGCTCCGCCGCGCGCCAGCTCCAGGTCCGCCGCGGCCTGCTCGCGTTCGGTGAACAGATCGCCGCCGGCACGCTCGCGTAGTGCCGCCGCGATCGCGGCACGCTCCGGGTCATCCTGCCAGCCGGCCAGGGACGCGGCCACGTCCTCGCGGCGGCCTTGCAGCGTCGAGATACCCTCGGCCCTGCCGGCTTCCCGTTCCTGTTTCGTGCGGGCCTGCTGCTGCAAGTCAGCGATGATCGCCGGCGACGGCCCCTCGGGACCGAAGCTCTGCCACCAGTCGTAAAACTGCTGCGGGCCGCCGATACTCTGGCCCCACACCGGGATTACGGGGTCGAAGGCGAGCTGCAACGGGTATGCCTGCCCGGCGGGGCCGGTGCCGGGCGCCACAGGCTCCGGGTAGTAGTAAGACGCCTCGCCCGGTCCGCCAAACTTGAACTGCCCGCTCCCATAGGTGTACCAGTCGGCCGGGTCGAAAGCACGAGCCGCCGGCCGGCGCTGTTCGAGCAGAGCCAGCGCGGTTTCCGCCTCGTCGGCATAGCCCTGGTACTGGAGCGGTCGGCCGAAGATGTCCGCGTCCCGGTTGAAGGGGCTTCTGATAGTCATGTGATTAACTCCGGTTCAGGGAACCGCGTCGTGGCGATCGGTATGTACTGCCCGATGAGCACAGCCTGATACCACCACTCGCTGCTTGCGGCCACTCTCCAGCCTACCCACAGGTGCAGTTGGTCGCCCTCTGGAGTGTTGACGATCGACAGGGGCGCCTTGGGGAAGTAGCCGTCGCCCCAGCTCCACCACTCCCCAAAGGGCGCGTGATACCAGAGGATGTACTGGGAGTCGTCGTTGTAGAGCCAACTCGCCCAGCGAAACGCGTCTTGGGGCGCGTCGCCCTGGGTAGCGTCCGGGTGCACGCGGAAGGCGGATCCGCGAAGGTGAAACTCGATCACCTCGTAGTCGGCGTCGAGCGGCTTCACACCGCCTTGAAGGATCTTGAACTGCAAGCTGTAGGGGATGTACGGCCCAGGGATGTGGCAGACGGGCATTTGACGGACGTGGGGCTGTCCATCTCCCACCATTCGCACGTTGATCAGGTGCACGAACGTCGCTATGCCCAGGTGCTCGTTGACGTTCGGCGGGCTTGCGGGCTGTTCGAGCTCGTCGCCGGCCTCCTCGAGCGCGCGTACACGGCCCTCCAACGTGGACACAGCACTGTTGGTGCGTCGCAGGTCCGCATCTACCCGCGGATCGGCATGGATAAAAGCCTTGCCCACTCATCACCTCTACCGGCGTTGCTTCTTGGCGCGGTGCGGTTTCTGGCCGGTCGAGCTCACGCAGACCGCCCAAGGGTTGACTTTGTTGCCCTTGGCACGGTTCTTCGCCTTCACCTTCCGCACACATCGCTTCAGCTTCCGTGGCATCCCGTGCCCTTCTCAGTAACCGCTGACCGATTGATTCATCGCCCACAGCGGCGTCAGCGCGACGTCCTGCTGTTGCGGCGGCTCCGCCCCACGCCCACCGCCGAAAGCGTCGCCCACTGGCACCGGTCGCGTTGTCAGAGCCCCGTCGTCCTCCGGGACTCTCGACGCCCGCTGCCAGCTCGGCGGGTCGCCCATGGTAAACAGCCAAGGCTGTGCGTAGTTGCCTGGCATGAGTTACTCCTCGCAATACACCCGGAAATTGCACGCGACGTACGTGGCCTGCACATAGACCAGGCCCAGGCGCGTACCGCCCGGCATGACCAGCGGACCCTGTCGGGGCACCCATACACGGGCCCCTTGCTGGTGCAGCGCAAAACCGTCGATATCGTCGCCCGCCGTTGGCTCCGCCCCAGCTCCGGAGCGATACAAGGCTCCAGTCTGGATCGTTTCCGCCGCCTGCGGCGGAGTTTTCACCAGGTTCCCGGACGCGTCGACGAGGCATCCCGCGTCCGTCTGTACGCGCCAAACAAACTTCAGCGGCACACTGGCACCGGTGGATCCCAGCGGATCCATCTCGCAAGCTGTTACCAAGACCCGCTGGTTGGCGGCTGCAACAAGCTGCACCAGCGTGCACGGGTTACAGATAGGTGTGTACTCTGCGTTAAACGAAAACAGTAGATTGGCCATCGCAATAGCTCCTTGAAGGTGCCCTGCGACGGCACTGTGTCAGGCCCCGGGCATGACTCCGCGGCCGGCCCTATTCGATTGTCACCAGCCTCCGGTGAGTCCATCTCCTGAAAGCTCGTAGTCCAACACGAAGCCGGTGATCCCGGCATCGCGGCAGTACCCCTTCGCCCATTGCGGTGCTACCTCGAAACGCACCTGCAAATCGTCCGCGTGCCGACCGATCCCGTACGGCACCTTGCTGCGCCGCTGGCCTTTACCAACCAGTTGCAGCAGCTTCGGCCAGCCGCCGACGAGGTTCATCGCTCCGTTCGCGGAGTAGTAGACCTTGCACATGGGCGTGTCGCCGACCCACGGCCGGCTGTTGAACGTCCCGTCCTCCAGCAGCTCCAGCGGCCGGCAGAGCAGCACGTAAAACACCTGGAAGTTCTTCTGCACATGCGTGCCCAGGCTCATGTGCCCGGTGTGCCAGGCCCATGCGGCGACGTCGGTTTCCGCGGCACCATCCGTCACGCTCATCAGGACCCGCCCGTCTTCCGTCCCGACAGCCAGGGCACTTTGAATCGTCTGCGGCCAGGCATCATCGAACGCCAGGTCACCCAAGCTGGTCGCCACGCACCAGACGCGCTCAGGAGCGTCGCTCGGCGGCTCCACCAACGGCGACAGGCCTTGCGTGGTCCAGCCGCCCGTGCCGTAGTGGAAGGCGAGGACCGCCGGCCCAGGCCATTGCACCGTGGAGTTGCGGGCGTTGCACATGTAGATGATCTTCTGGACGGGATCCATCGCGTACGTGATCGCCACGTCGTCATGGGCTCCCGTCCCACGCCGCAAGAAACCGTCCCACGTCGGAAGGATCCCCATCGCTCGGTTTGACACGCCGTCACCGTCGAAGGATTGGAAGCCCGCCTCAGTGGCGAAGAAGATCCGCGGTGGATCCCCGGCCAGAATGAAACCCGGGCCCGAGCCGGGCATCGGGCCAATACCCGCCCGCGTCTTGAACAGGTCGTGACCGCTGACCGGCAGTGACGCCGTCAGGCCCAGCGCGGCCGTGCGGTTATCAGGAGCGGTGATTGCACCCGACAGGCCCCATATCGCGCCCGCCTTCCCGATGAAGAGGGTGTTGGTGACCTCGATCAGACCGGTGATCGTGTCCGACTCGTCGCCCACAAGTGACACGTACCCGTCGCCGGCGACGTGTTGCGGCGCGCCGAGCTCGGAATAGTAGAGAAGCCCGGGCTCGTCGGCCGGCGCGTAGAACATGCGGTCCTTGTACCAGGCTGCGTGGTAGCTTCTCGGGGGGAGCCCGTTGCGCGAAGGGGCGAACGGGCCCAACGTCGTGTTGCTCAGCGTGATCGCGTCCTCCGTGATGACGTCATCCCACGTTTGGTTGACGCTATGCACGAAGGCCAGCTCCGCAACCAACCGATAGAACGGTTGCCCGAGTGTGTTGTTGCGCCGGTAGATTCGCACCTTGTCGAAAGACTCCGCGTCGGCCGGTGCCACGCCGCCCGCGTTGTAGGTGATCCGGAAACTCGCGTACGCGGGGATGCTGTAGTTGTTGCTGTAGACCGGGTTGCTCTCGCGGCCCGTTTCCGGCTCGTAGTACGTCACGGCGTACGAGGCGTTGCTTGGCAGAGTAACGCCGGGAGCACCACCGCCGATCGGGCCGAAGAAGGCGATTAACCCGCCTTGCGACCAGTCCCGTGGTGCGGCGATCCCGACCCGGGTGGTGGTCGATGGACCGCCCCGGGTCATATACATCCGCTCGCTGCCATCGACCACGTAGCAGATGTCGCCGGCCAGCACGAAGTTAGCCGGCCCCGGCGCCAACCCGCTCGCAAGCTCCATGAGCTGACCGCCGGTCAGGTTCCAGAGCTTGCCAGCGAAGGCGCTGATTCCGTCGTCGGTTTTGAGGAGCAGGTACGGGTGCTGCTGGGACCCGGCGCGGCGCCAATGGAACATGGAGCGTATGCGGTGGCTCCCGAGGGTCTGCATCTGCTGCGCAGTCAGCATGTTCTGCCACGGTCTGCGCGGACGAATCACCCCGTCGTACACGACGACGTTGTGTGCTTTGGTGGCGAACCCCGGCCCGATCTCACGCGGGCCGTGCGTCGTCGCCAGCCCCACGAACGGGCCGTTGAACGTAAACGGCTCCGCCATCAGAACCTCCCCGAAGCACTCGGATGGTAAGCACCGCCCAGGGCCCGTATCAGGTTCGCCCGCCCTTCGACCCACAGGCCGGCGACGTCAAAGCGGGCCCGCTGTCGCGCCGGCCGTTGTGCGCGGGCCAGTACCGCAGCCCGCAAGGCTATCAGGTGTTGGAACTCAAACGGGATAATCAGGGGCTCCTCCTCCGGTCGGTCGAGCATAAACAAGCGGTCAGCGTCGAGCTCAGGTCGGCCCCGGACCCGCAGCGTCATCACCGGCGACGGCTGGGCGCAGATACCCAAAAACCATTGGTGCGTCTCCGTCGGCCCGTAATACCGCCGGTACGCGTAGCACCCTCGCGAGCGTTTGTTGCGCTCGCCGTACGGGTGGATCAGCCACTCAGCCCCTTCGGTCCCCTCAGGATTCAGCCGGTGCGCGTCGATCAGCACGCGCACCCCGGTCACCACGTACTCACGCGTGGCAGCCACCACGCTCAGGTCCGTGTAGCTGCTCGGCCCGTCCCACTCGTAGGGGCACTGGTCTACGATCAGCAGGATGTCCAGGTACGCCGCTCTGATGAGACGGCGCACCCGCGACGAACCCCACACATCGCCATAGGGGTCGTCCATCCACTCCCGAAACTGCTGTTCGAGATCTCCAAAGTTCACCGGAGCACCTCCTTACACGGAAGGTGTGCCGATCAGGATCGCGGTCTCCCCGTCGTCGTTGACGCCGTAGTTCTCGTGCAAATCCGTCTTGCCGGGCGTGATCCAACCGGTCTGCGCATCCTGGTAGAGCCGGCACCGGTTCAGGGCGATCTGGCCCGTGGTGTCCGTCTCAGCAATGATGCAGGGCTTTGCCGTGGTGTTCAGCGACGCGATGTAGTTGTCCACCAGGGTGATGCGCGCCGCCGTCGCGGTGTTGTTGAAGACCGCGGTGGAGGCGTGCGCCACGAGCTGCATGTGTTGGAACCAACACTCGTCGATTGCCCCAGCGGTGATCAGGGCGGTCGCGCCGGCACTCGGCAGGTATCCATACACGTTGTCGAAGATCGACCTGGTGCAGGTAAGCGTCAGGGCGTTGACCGGCTGATAATTGCTCGCATCTGAGCTTCCGATCTCGATGTCCTGGTAGAGACAATGGGCTCCACTGAAGGAGGCGATCGTCACCAGGGAGTCGATCCCGCACAGCAACCGGATGTTGCGCAGCTTCACGCCGCTGCCCGATTGCAGGAACGTCGCCGCCGTGGAGGTCCCGCACGTGAACGTCGGCCGCCGGGCCCCGTGGCCCATGCCGATGATGTCCAGGTCGTTCTTGTTGCAGGTGCAGCCGCCCGCCGCGGCGATCGCCTCGTTGTGCCCGGACCCGATGATGATGCGGTCGCCGGCCGCGGCGTTCACCACCGCCTGGTTGAGCGTGGCCAGCGGCTGCTTGTGGTACTCGCCGCGGTTGTTGTCGCTCGCACTGCCATGGCTGGAATCGACGTAAAACGTGGCTGCCCACGGGTTGGTCGGCCACACGCCGACCAGGTGCTTTGCTACGATTCTGCTCATCACTTTCTCCTTTCGAGGGACTGTTATTGGGCGTCCTTCCCGACGCGTCACACCAGTGACGCGACTACGTCACCTGCCGCTTGCCCGAGTAGTGGCAGATCTCCGCGCTGTAAAAGAGGCGCACGGCCAGAAGCCTGATGTTGTCGGCCGCGGCGTCGCCGATGTCCGTCATCGTGTACGCGACCAGGAGCATCTCGTCCTGCGCGCTGAGTTCCCGCGGGAACTGACTCGATCCGGCCTCCGTACAGAAGGTCCCGGCGACGTTGAACGGCTTCCGGCCTGTGAGAGCGAGCACGCCCGGTGCCGCGCAGCCCTGCGCGGTCCAGGCAATGGAGCCATCAGCGGACGACTTCGCGTCGGTCAGTGCGGCACCAGCGGCCAGGCCCTTGATGTGCAGTGTGTGAGCGACGCCGGCAGTCGCGCCGGATTTCGCTGACTCCCACAACACTTCAGCCAGAATGTCGCGGCGGAGGTCGATGTCCCAGGGCATGTCGACCAACCAGTACAGCTCATCGGCGGTATTCACCGAGAAGCCGACTACCTCGGCGTCACCGACTGAGACCTCGGCGATCTGTCCGCCGGCGCCGAACGACGTATAGTCTTCCTGGATCCCGCCGTGCGACGGCGACAACACGATGCGGTGGAGCTTATGCTCCATGGATTCGTCATCGACGTTGCCGGCGACGACTTCTTTTGGAGTTGGCATTTCATCTTCTCCTTGTTTTTAAGGGGTTTACTCCCCCATGACAGACCGATGGCACGTCCGCTTAGATGGAGGCCAGCTCGGTGGTCAGGTCCTCGATCACTCCTGCCGAGGAAGGCTTCAAACACAGAAATTGAAGTCGGCGGAACCACGATGCTTCATAGGCCACCCGGTTTGGTACGCGGTGCAGAACCGCTCCGTCCTCCTGCATCCACTCGCCGCCGTTGACCTGCCAGATGCGCCACAGGCTAGGATCCAAGAAGAACATCTTGGTCTTGGGACACATCGGGTCTTTCACGATGGGCGCTCGCATGTCGCCAAACAGGATCGCACTGCACCAGCCGCGAAGGGTGGCCCGCTCGTGCACGAAACGCTTCTGCTCCGCAAGCTGGAAGGAAATCCAGTTGTGCACCCGGGGGTGGCACAGGATCAGCTTGGTCTCGCCCTCGGCAAACTCGTCGATGCTGTCCAGCATGTCCTGCATCAGCGGGAACGTGGGCTCCCGTGGCACCCCGGAGTTGCCGAACACGTTGCCGCAGTAGAAGTCGTTGGCAGGCAGCGAACGGTCCAGCCCGCCGATGTTCCCGACGCCGGCAGGCGGATTGGAAGCCGAGACCCAGGCCTGCAACCCGAGGATTGCATCGTTGCGGGATCCCTGCCGGTATACGGTGTAGTCCGCGGCGTTGGTGTTCAGGTCTGCGTAGTCCGCCAGCACCGCCCCGTCCTGGAGCGTCAGCGTCTTTGTCGCGCGCTGCACCAGAACCCGGACGCCCTGCGCACCACTGCCAACCGAACCGTCAGAGGTCTTGAGGATGTCCACAACCGCGTTGGTGGGGATCCCCGCGATGTCATCGACGATCAAGGTCGTAGAGCTCGCGGAGCTCGACACGCCGGCCAGCTTGCCGGTTCCGTCCCCGTACATGTGGAAGCACAGACCGCGCTTGGCGTCCCGAATGACGCCGTTGGTCTCCATGTCCAGGATCTTTTTCTCGGCCGACGCCTTCGAGCTGGTGTCCTGTTGGAAGTCGCCGGCGATCTCGATCCGATCGACCATCATCTTGTAGAGAAAGTTCGCGCGGTCGACGAGCGAGTGGCCGGCTGCTGGCAGCACACCGTCAGACGAAAACGCGAACCCGCCCGACCCGCCGATATGAAGCGGCACCGAGATACTGTCCCCAGGCGTGAAACTCTCCGGCGCTTCAGTGGGGATCTCCTGAAGCAGGAAGGCCCGGCTCGGGAATTGTTCGCGGAGCCGGTCGCGGTACACGGTACGAAGGAGCTTGTCCATCGTATCGCGAGACGAACCTGTGATTGGCATGGGTAGCCTCCTCACATACGCGGAGGCCCCCACACCTACGCAGGTTTCCGACGAGCCCCCGCGGCCCGCGGCCGGTCAGGGGGGACCAGCCACAGCCCGTTACCCGCGTGGCCACGCGAGGGGGGCTACCTTTCGCCAAAACAAACAGGGCACACCGCGCTGCGATGTGCCCTGCGACTGCACTTACTCTAGGGCCACGGTCATGGCACCGTGGCCGTCATTGTCTGGTGGTCAGCTCTTCTTGCTCCGTGCTTCCTCCTGTTGCAGCCAGGCCTCGAACCGTTGGTTGTGCCGCGCAGCCAGGTCGCCCTCGTCCGGGTACGCTTCACTGCGCGGGCCCCCGGTGCGAACCGGCTCCGGGGCCTTGATCGTGCCGGCGTCGCCCGTGCCCGTGCGTCGCCCGCCGCCGCTACTACCGGAGACACCTGCCCCTTTGGCAGCGGCTCGTTTCGTGAGCTCGTCGTCCTGGTCCTCGTCTGCTGCTACGCCGGCGAGACGCTTGGCCTTTTGCTGGAGCTCGCCGATCGCCGCTTCACTGTGAGTTCTAAGACGCTCACGCCACTGCGCCTCGTCGAGCTTTTCGAGATCCTTATCGTCGCGAAGTTTCTTGGCGACGCGCTGCTCGATGTCGGCTTGTATCTCGGGGTCGGTGGCCACGCCGGCCGTTCGGCTGTCCTCCATGATCGCTTGACGGATCACGCCCCGGGCCTGGTCACGCTCCTGGTCCCTCACACGCTCGCGGCGCAGTTCCTCGTCACGCTGCCTAAGCCTGGCCTCCAGCTCTTCGGACGTGAGCGGCTGCTTCCCCTTGGCAGTCGCCTCCTCACTGGTGGCGGAGGAACTCCCGTCGGGCTTATCTCCGCTGGCCCTGCTCGCAGCCATGACCTCGTCGGGCGTCAACCCGCGCGCACGCGCGTGCTGAAGAAGCTGTTTCTCCTCCGGAGTCACCTCGAATGTCTCTTCGTCATACGGATCCGTACCCATGGTTCTGCCTCCCTACTGCATTGCTGGCCGGCCCGGCATGGCCTCACCCGCCGGGATCCCCGGCGCGGGCATGCCCGGCCGCATCTGCCCTTGCACGGCCCGCTGCCGCGCCTGGCCGTTAACTCTACCTGGTGTTGGCATGTGCTCGCTCGGTGTCGGTCGATCGTTGCTCACCAGTTCCGCTCCCTTCTGCTGTAGGTGCTGCAGGACGACCTCGTCGATCACCTTCTGGCGGATCCGCCACTCCGCCTGCCGGTACTGGTGGGCACGGATGTGGGTGAGCAGCAATACGGCAACTTTATCATTGCGCTTCACGATCCGGCGATACTCCCCCGTTGTTGTCCAGTGTAGGTGCTCCTCGATGTGGATCTGGTGCTCGTCGCCCAGGTTGGGCGCTAGCTGCTTCCCCTTGCCCAGGATCGCGTGCTCCCTGCCGGCGTTGCTACGTTCCCTGGCATCCGGGTTGTCCTCGCCCCTGGCCAGGTCGTAGCCAAGCAGTCGCTGTATGCGTCGATGGTCCGCGGGGCGATCCGGCCGTAGAAACCCCAACTTCGCCAGTACACCAATCTCCTCGAGTGCCCGGCCGAGGTCGGGCTCAAAGCCAAGGTGGACCAGCACGGAAAAACGAGGCGAGTTCCGGTTGCCCAGCAGATCCTTGCCCTTGAAACGGATGACCTCTCCCAACGTGGCCTGCCCCGTTAGCTCTAGGATACGTTCGTCCGCCGTGAACTGGTGCCACAGGTGCAGGCACTGGTCGCCTCCTTCCGCTAGGCCAGCTTCGAGGAGCTCGCGGGACACCGTGTTCCGGCGAGCGTCGGCGGCTTGGAGCAGTGCGGCGTGTCGTCCAGACTCGCTGGCGTCCGTTTTCCGGCCCGCTGTCGCGTCGTGCACCCCGCCGACGTCCTTGATACTCTCGTGAACCGCGTGGTCGAACTGAAGCGTCTCGGGCGGCAGCGGCGGCAGTTCCAGAGCCTTGATCTGCCCGCTTCCGAGTGCTCCGTCTGCGACCTTGATACTGCGCGGGCCAGGCGTCAACGCGTCCGGGGGAAACTCCGCCGATGCCTCGTGCATGACCTTCGGATCGCAACGCATCGCGACGTAAGCGTTGGCCCGCGACATGGTACGGTTACGCGCTTCCTGCGCGCTCATCAGGTCGCCTACCGTGCAGCTCGGCCTGAACAGATCCGGGTCCGGGTGCTCCACGAGGCGAGCGAACGGCAGCCGCCCATGGTCGTACGGGTGCGGCCCCTTGCGCAGCACGCGATCACCGGCCACGACGCCGAAGAACCCCTCGGGCAGCCAGCGGGTCTTCGGCCTCCACAGCTCGTGCTTGAGCACCATCGTACACGGCTCTTCACGCCCGCCGCCCGCGTCCTTGCGCGGCCCATAGAGCGGGCGCCAACCGCTGTGATAGGCCTCCGAGTAGTTGTCGGCCTCAACCTCCTTCGCAGCCGCCGCCGGGAAATCCGCCCGCAGCTCCTCGATCGACACCCACCGGGAATCAATCATCCACAGAGCAAAGGGTACGTCGGTGCAGAACTCCGGCTCGGTGATGTCGAAGGGGCTGCGAAACTCCATGACCGGCTGCCCGGCCGCGAGCTCCATACCCCCCCGCTTGTCCAACTCCTTGTCCGTGATCTGCCGGTTGAGCAGCCTTTCGAGCTTCGCACGGAATGCCGCCAAGCCCTTGCGCCCCGCTTTTGCGGGCGGGCCGAACCAGTCGCGCCGGCCCAAGTTCGGATCCCAATACGCCTTGACCACGACCAGCCCCGTGCAGAAGACCGTCCACATGGCCTCCATGATCCGGGCCCTGGTCGGCCGGTCGCCACAGAACCACTGCCATTGCAGGAGTCGCTCGCCGAGACTGCTCGCAGCCAGGTCGTCGTCGTCCTCGGCCATGGCCGAGCACTCGTGCGTGATCGGCCTGGCCAACAGCACGGCGATCTTCTGGAGGAGCATGCCTTTGATGGTGTTGAGCTTGATAGGCCGGCGCTCGTCCATCGGGAGCTCCTCGGCCTCGTGCCCCCAATAGAGCTCTTCCCACGCCTCAGTGAGCTCATTGCTCGCTTCGTCCCAGCGCAGCTCCTGGTCGCCCCGGGCCCACGCCAGTTGCTCGGCCGCCTTGTGCTCCCAATTCGCACGGCGGTTCTTGCCCGCTTCGTAGTGGCAATCGACGAACGCCAGGAGCTCGTCGTCGCTGATGTTCGGCCAGTCGATTTCGTGGACCGCCAGGGCCTGCTCGCTCTTGTCAGCCACGTCACACCCCCGATCGGGAGGTTGCCCAGCAGGTCACCAGGGCCAAAAAAAACGCAGGCGACGCGGCTTGAAGCCGCAATCGCCTGCGACGCGAGTGCGTAACTTGTCGCAGAAGTCCCGCCGGGCCCATGAACTCCCGGCGGTGCATCCCGGATTTTTCGGCCCCTGGCAACCCGCCAGGCAATCTCACCTCGGCCCCTCTGCCCCTCCCAACGAAAACGTCACCAATAGAAGTATGACCGCACACGGCGGGCGGTCAACAAGCAATCCCAAGAAACCGTCATGGTTCCAGCCTCGCGAGCACCTGGTCTACCTTCTTGTCCAGGGCCTCAACCTTGACCACCAGTCTGTCAAGCGTCGTCCGCTGGTGACTCGCTGAAGTCTCGATTACCGCCCTGCGGACCTTGAAGTCGGTCAGCTCGTCAGCGAACGCCTTCTGCTGACTGGCAGTGTCCTTCACCATCCAACCGGCGCCACCAACCACCACGGTGACGGCGGCGAAGAAACCGGTCATAAGGAACGTGCGCAGCCCCTGGCCGTTGGGTTTTCTTGTTGTGACGGTCATCAGGTCCTCCTCTACTCGTAAAGGATCGGATTGCCCGCGGCCAGGGCCGCGGCGATCTTGCGCAGCTCCGCTGCGTGTAACTGCTCGTCCCACATGGCCCACAAGGCGACGCTCTGCGCGATATTGCCAATGCAGATGTCCTCGCCCGAGGCATCCACGGTCGTCGAGAGGCCGGAATCCACGAGCGTGCCGTTGAGCCACAGACGCATGCCCAGCGGCCCCCAGTCCCCGCTGATGATCCGCCAGCACCCCGCTGTGAGCCCGCTTGCGCTAAGATTCTTTTCGTCGACCTCGCCCTGGTTGATCGTAAAACCGATCTCCGTATCGTCGGGCTCCTCGCGATGGAGGCCGAGCATCATGGTTGGGCTCGGCCCGTCGAACGTAATCCCGACCGGGTCGACATAAATCGCTGTGCCGTGCCCGCGGGTTAGAGCGACCAGCGTACCGGCCGGCCATTCGAAGTCCAAGGCTACGTCGGTCCTCACGAGGCAGGCTCCACCGCCGTTGGGGCGCATCGTGGGGCCAACCACGGTCGTTTCCCAGGCACCCGGGTACAACAGGCACTCCCCTCCGCTCGCCAGGTTCCGAACTCCCTTAGCGCTGTTGGCCTCGAAGGTAATCAGCCCTTTGAGACTCGATCGCTTGAAAAGCTGCGAGGACAACAGCCGCCGTAGTTCTCTCGTGATGACCATGTCGGTCTCCTACTGAACGGGACCTGGTGGCAGGTCGCTGTATAGCTGTGTTCGACCGCGCAGCGCCCGACGCTTGCGCGGGGTGTAGCGTGCCATCGACTTGGTGGTCAGTACCCCGACCAACTGGCAACCGGCATCCATCGCCAAATCGACCCGGCCCGCACTCGGCGTGACCTGCTTGGTGGTGTTGCCGAGCACACCCACCATGTAGCCACCGCCGCCGCAGTCAACGTCAATCGCCTCAGCTACTTCAATATCGGGCGGATCCTCCCATTCTCCTTGAAACATCACCGAGTCCACCGTCCCGCTGACGCTCGTGGCGACGAACCACACGCTCTGACGCCCGCTGATGTCCGGGTTGTTGAAGCTCGTGATCGTGCTGGACGACGTGTTGACCGTGATGTCGCTCGTCTGGATGTCGTCGCCGGCGGTAAAGGGATCGTCCTCGTCGCGCTTCTCGAAGTTGCCCACCGTCGAGGGCGTGGAGCTCCCCTCCAGCTTGTGGGTCAACCGGATGATGGTGCCCCCCTTGGGCCCGACCGTGAACACTGGCCACTTGTCGGCGTTCGCCCCGTCCTTGAAGAAGTTGTGGAAGTAGTGTCTGGCCATCAGATCACGACCTTTGATTTGTGGATGATCTTACCGACCGTCACGACCCGCTCAGTCACCGTAGGGATCAACAACCCCAGACCCCAGCACTCGTACATCTTCGTAACCTGGCCAACCGGCGACCCACTATGCTTGTTCCACATTCCGGCCACCGCAAACTCGTCCGCGTCGGGGACGTAGCGCGGCGTATCCTCCAGATCCTGGTGATAGACGCGGTGGTACTCATGGGTTCCGCCGATCGTCGTGTCTACCGTGTACGTCGAGCCGCTGAAACGCCCGTAGATCACCTCGGCCATGGCTTGTGTCCCGCTGCCCTCACCCCAAAACACGTACTTAAAGGCCACCAGCTCGAAGTCGCCCAGGTCCACACCGCTGGGGCCCGCGGCGCTGCCGTCGTCGAATTTCACGGCGCCGCCCTTGTCGGCGCGTGCGATCGACGTGTATTGGATGTAGCTGGCCCCGGTGTCGTCCGAGAGGTCGTCGTAAGTACCCGACGTAAGCGTCTGTCCACCTGGCGTGCCTGTCTCGTCACAATCGGGGTCGCTTCCCGTGTTGCCCGCTCGCACCTCAAGGATCTTGCAGCCACCGAGCAAGTCCCCGGTACCGGAACAGCCTGCCATGAGGGCGCAGATGTAGAAGTACGTGTCGGTCGGGTTGGCTACCGGTGGATCGCTGCCCGGCTGCCCAAACAGGTGCTGGCGGACGTCGCCCGTTCCCTCCGAGAAATCGAACGTCGCCGCCGACGTTTGGGAGTCGTGCAACACATGATCTTTGTAGACCTCGACGTAGATGCTTTCGTTGGTGTCCCGAGCAAAGCTGCCCTCAATCCTAAGCCACTTCGTGTTCGCGTCGCTCAACGCGTTGTTGAACTGCAAGGCAATCGCACCATTCTTGTCCCGGATGTTGAGATGTATCGCCCCCCCCACTGTCTCCTTGAGCTCTAGCTGGACGATGGCACTTCCAGCCACCGCTTCGAGTTGCCAAAACGTCCAGGTCATGGCCCCGCTCGGGCTCCATGTTCCCCCAAAACGCACGTGAACGCAGAAACCCAGGTCATCAGTGCCGGGCACGTTCTGCCCCACCAGGTATGCCGTGCTCAGACCGCCTCCCGGGATCTTGACGCAGTAGGTGTTGAAGGGGGGTGCTGGCGAACTGACCAGGCTCAGCGCGCCCGAGCTGGTCTGTCCCTCCGCGTCAGGCTCCGGCGCCGTCTGCATTGCAAGGAACTCGGTTACCCGTCGGGCCATGGCGCGCCACTCCTTTACGGATGCCAGCCGGTCACGACGTCGCCCGTAAGCGCTGTGTGGCTGTAGGTCAGGTTCGCCTGGAGCGTGAGGCTCACGCCGGCCTGGACGGTATCAACGACACCGAACTCGCGCCCGTCGCCGTCATCGTTCTGGTCAATCAGCACCGTATCGGCCGCCACGAAACCCGCCGTAGAAGCCACGTTCAGCACCTTCTGCCCACTGGACGAATTGGCGTCCACGTAGGTCACCGCGTCCGCACTTATCCGGTTCTCCGATAGAGCGATGCCGTCCGCGGGCCAAACCAGCGTGAAATCTGAGCCGTCGGGCACGATGTCGCTCGCGAACGTGAAGATGAACAGCAGCGGGGAATCGCTGTCCCCCGTCACGTGCTTGTAGATCACCGCGTACTTGATGTTGTTGGAGCCCGCGGCCAGGTTGGCGAACACGGTGTCCAACGCGTCGAGCTTCGCGCCGTTGCCGTCGGATCGCAGCGTGACCGCGGCCGAAGTCAGCGTCACCCGCGCGTAGCCCGACCCGTCGTGCTCGTGACTCGCCGGCGTCAAGTCGGAGACGTACTGATCCGTCTTGTCGTACGTATAGGTGTTCGCGAGCAACAGCACCTTCAGGGTGTCACTGCCGGGATGGATGTTACCCTGCCACGTCTCCACCATCCCGTACGGGAACTTCGTGCATGTCGCGTTAGTGCTCATCAGATGATCCTCTCATTCGTGGTGGTATCCCGCGCCGCGGGCTCCGGGAAGAGCTTCTCGTACGTTGCCAGGCCGATGCGAGCACCCACCAGGAATACCAAACTCTTGCGCTGTTCTATGTGCGGCAAGTCCGCAAAGCCCACCATGCGCGGGTGAGTCTTCCTCGCCGGGTCCTTCAGTACCCCGTGCCGCCAGCCCGTGCTCAACTTGTGGTCCAGCCAGCTTTCGTGCGCCTCCTGCGGCGCCATGTCGGGCTTCGCAAGAAACGCGTGCACTCCATGCTCTGTGCTGGCCTGTTGATCCGCCGTTGGCTCACGGTTGTACTCGCGGCCTGTGCCTAATTGATACGCACACCAGCACGCGTGACACATGCGCGCGACAAACGATTCCTTCGTCCACATGACCATCTCCTTCACGGGCGTGCCCGGTACCAGGTAGCCTTCGGTGGTTTCAGGCGCTTCTGAAACCGCCGGAACTCCCTTATTCAAAGGCCGCGGCCCCCGCGACTACTCAAGCCTGAACCTCCGGAGCCACGCGTTCACGGTGATGTTCCCGGTGTTGGAGTCATTCCGCGTCAACCGCACCATCGCTCCCGTTGCCACGTCCAGGGCGTGGATCAAACGGATGTCCCAAAACGTCGCCACGCCGTTAGTCGGTAGCATCTGCCCGACGGCCGCCACGTTTGGGATCACAGCCTTCGACGCATCCTCAGCCGCCAGGGCGAACACCTCCAAAAGAATGTCCACCGCGGCCGTGTCGCAACCCGCGATCTTGGTTTTCAGCTCAAACCCATCGACCGCTCTTTCCAGCGTGCCCAGCGCCGCCGGCGCGGCCGCGGCTTTGTCGCCAACGCGCACCAGCGGGATGATCGCGGTGTCGATCGGCGTGTCCGCGATCGCGTACGCGCCATTTGTCACCACCTGGATCCACTCAGGCTCAACCAGCCTCATAGCCATGGAAGGCCTCCTCAGCGGAGGCCCCCACACCTACGCAGCTATGCGACTTGCAGCTCGAGCGCCCGCGTGGCCACGCGGGCGAGCTGCCTTGACAAAAAACAGCACACACCGCCATGCGATGTGCGCTGCGACTGCACACACTCAAAGGCCTCGGTCATGAGCCGTGGCCGACTACTACTGTCTTATCGCCCTGCCCGCTGCCGAGCCCTCCCTCGGAAATACCGCCGAGCCAGGACCCGCCGTTGCGTCACAGTCAGCGATTCCGTCGCGTCGAAACCCAACACCTTGCGAACCGCCGGGCCACGCTGAACGTGGATCCGCTTGCTGATCATCTCCGTCCCGTCGATGAGGTTGTTGATCAAGCGGACACCTTCCATGACCTCGTCGCGATCCTTGTCCGTGCGGCCGGTGACAAAGTCCTTCAGGGGTGCACAGGGCTTGCAGGGGATCCCGTGCTCTCGAAACAACGCCCCCATCTTGCCCAAGGACCGGTCGAAGATCGTGGTCTGGAACATCTCGGCGTCCCTGCTCGGTTTCCAGTGTCGCTCCTCTTCCGGATACGCTCGGACCCACCCCGACAGCTCGTGAAGCTCACGGATCTCTTTCATGGGAGTATACCCCTGCGTCAGAGAATCTAAACGGTACACCTCCCGATAAATGTAGACCAGCCCCGTGATCTTCGCCGTCGTCACCAGGTAGCGGACCGCGTCGCACGTGTGATCGTTCACCTTCTCCGGGCGCCCCGTGGCCTCGTCGAACCGCCAAGCCGTCATTTCCCGGATGGTATTGGGGCAGTCGGGGCTCACGATGAAGCCCGGGGGAGCTCCGTCGAGCACGGCAGCCCACAAGACCACATAGGCGCTCTTGGTCTCGCCCCAGTCGATCGACCGGTACCGCGTGAAGCGATCCGTGATCTGAATCGTCCCGATGTTCTGCTGGCCGAAGAGCGGAAAGAGCCGCCCCATGGCGTGCTCCCAGGCCTCGGCGATCGTATTGGGATGCTCCTGCTTCAGCGCCACGGGCGACAGGTGGCCGAGCTCCGCCGCCTGCTGTGCATACCACGCGTGGTCACGGCCAGGCACTTCGCTCCAGTGGATGAACATGGGCATGAACCGCGTGGGCCCGACGCCGTCCTCGTTGAGGTTCTCTCCATGCTCCCCGAACGTGGCGTCCCACACCCCTTTGAAGTCGCCCGTGGGTCCGGCCGAGGTTGACATGAGGATCGCCTGGCCGCCGCGCTTTTCGAGCACCGGGAGCACAGCGGTCAACGTGGCCCCCAGGGCCGGGATCCGCGAGCCCTCGTCACCGACAAAGAGATCGCCGGTCTTTGACCGTGCCGCCTTGCTGCTGCCCGCCACGCTAAGGACCTCGGTGCGCTTGTCCCCTGCCCAAAAGCGTAGCAGGCTCATCGTGTCCTTCGTCAACTCCATGCGCGACCAGTCGGGCAGATGGTCGTACATGTAACGCACACGCTCGATGAAGTCGTACGCGTACTGCTTTTCCTGGTTGACCACGACGACGGAATAGACCTTCTCGAACGTCAGCCGCCACAGCACGTAGGCAGCTACGACCCACGTGAAGCCCACCTGCCGACCCTTCAACGCCAGCACCCACGTACCACTTACCAGTTGACGCGCCACGCGGGCCTGTCCTGGCCACAGGATGAACGGTGTCGCCCCGTCCTTAGTCTCGATCTTGACGTGATTCGCACACCAGTGCGTGAAACCGCCCACGCCGCGGGCCGGCGAGCTCGCCGCGGCTTCCGTGATCGCCGCCTTCGCCAGGGCCCCCTGAACGCCTCGCCGGGCCAGTAGCTTCTCGCGGTCCGCCCGACTCGGCAGGCGCAGACGATAAGTCGGTGCCGTAATCATCAGTCACGCCCGAGTGCTTTGGCCACTGCCGTGTCAGCGAGCTCCTCAAGCGCAGGCAACACCTCGTGAATCATTCGCTCCGGCGTCATCGGCCCGCCCCCCTCCCCGGCCAGACGGGCGTCGATCTCCGCCTGCCGGTGTGCCACGTCCAGCGCCGTGAGGGCACGGAACGCCTCGATGCGCAGCTTCATCTCTCGCGCGCGTGCACGCTCGATGACGTCCGACATGAGCTTGAGCGATCGCAATCCCGACGTGATGCTCTTCGGCAGTTTCGACGTCAGCAGCTTCTCGATGGCGGGTTCAACAAACTGCGCCGCACGCTCCAGGCTCAGAAGAGCCTTCGCTGGCGGTAGCCGCCGGCTATCCAGGACCGCACACTGCACCTTGCGCAGTACGTCGATCCCCGGATCCGACAGATACTTGGCGGGATCCCCCAGCTCCTCGTACTCCGGCCTCGATTCCTGGATCTCCTTGGCCCGCTTCGCCAGGGTGTGCTTGTGCTTCTTTCGCTTCTTCGGTGTGACCGTCTTGGCGGTTTTCTTCGCTGCCATGGTGGAGCTCCGCTCCCCCAAGCCCCCTGCTGGGCTGGGTTACGCGACCGTGCCGACCGGCCTGTCGCGGCGTTTCCGGCCCCCCAACTCCGTCCGGCGCGCCACCGGCCCAGGCCCCATACACAACGACGCCGGCTATGCACTCGGCACGCCGGCGTCCTTCTGCGACGCAGTACGCCATCATCCCCGCGGCCATGGCACCACGGGTCCCGTACAACTATATCCGTCTCTCTCCCTCTCGCCAGCCTTCCCCGCGCAACAGGTCGATCCGCAGCATCAGCGCTTCCACCAAACGCTTCAACGCCAGCTTGCGGTCCTCGGGTAACTCATATTGCCCTATGTCCAGCAATCGCACCCGCACTTCCACCACCGGTAGCAGCGACCGCGGCTTATTCAACCGGCTCGTCATCTCGAACGGTCTATCCGGCTCTTCGCTCATCACCCGCCCGACGGGACCTGTCGGCCCAGGTCGTACGCGCTGTCGTACAGCTCGAACACGACCCGCCGCCACTCGAAACGCCCTGTCTGCTCCCGGTACTCCTTGCACTGAGTCCATTGCTCCAGGCCCTGCGCCAACATCCCTTCGAGCCGGCCGAGCTGTCTGCTCCGTTCCGTCGGATCCTTCGCTGCCCCGGACTCTCCTCGGCTCCACGCCGTGTTCACAAGCCGTGCCAGCAGACGGTCAAAGTGCAGCATCAGGCGAAGCGCGAGCACCCAATGCCCCACGCACAGCATCTGGAACCGGCCCGCCGGCCCCTTGAGCTTCGTGGTGTCGCTGAACGACCAGTTGATCGCGGTTCTGCTATCCACCAGGGCGTACTGCCATGCGGACAACGAGCTCGCCAACCGATGCACGCAGTCCATGAATCGCTCAGCTTCCCGCAGTGCCACCGGCTTGACCAGCCCCGTCCGCAGAACCCGCTCCACGATGAACTCCTTCGGCGCTCCCATCTCCGCGTGCTTGTCCTTCGTCCCCGTCATCGCATCTACCTCCTCGCCAAACCACGTTCAGCGTACTCCGCACTGCCGCACCCACATTGGCAACCTCAGCCACGAGCAGCACCGCCGCGTGAATGGCCGACACCTCCGTAACCAAGCCCGCCAGCACGTGCTCGTGCGTCCAGCTTGCTTGCACCGTCGCTACCGTTTCCCCGAGGGAGCTGAGGCGAGTTTCGGCTTTGTTGAGCTCCAACTGCATCGCGTCGAGTCTCTCCGGCTCGTTCCGTACCCGCCGCAGGTCGTTTTCCACAGTGTCGAGCGCCGATTGCTCAGCACCCGCCTGAGTAACAACAGTTCGCGCTTGACAGGCCTGCTCGCCGCGATCGCCTTTACGTGGTCGTTGAACGTCTTTAGCCGCTCACTCAACCCGTTAACCTGGTGCTCGACCTGCTCTTTGGTGGCCCTCGTGTCCGCGATCGCCACCAGCTCGGCCGTCAGCTCACTCAGTCTCGTCTCCAGCTTCTCCAGCCGGTCCCACACCTTGCGGCCCCACTCCGTGTGCTGGTCGTTGCCCGTGCCCCCGTGCTTTTCGTGATGGTGGAGGGCCCACAGTTCGCTCTGCCGTTTCTTGCTGACGCGCTTCGCCAGCCCCATCGCGAAGCCCCCGAGCTTCCGAACAACGTCCCGCAGCTCGGCGACGTCGCCCCCCGGCGATCGACCTGGCCGGCGTCGGTGTCGTTTCGCTATGACCTTCAAGGGACACCAGCCTTTCTCCCCTTCTCAACCCACGTTTCCTCCTCGCCGACCTGCTCGTCAGTGCAGACGTCGCCCACGTGTTGCACCGGGACCCTGCGGCAACCGCGGCGGATGTGTATCAGCACGGCGAACACCTCGCGCATAAGGGTGTTCACGGTCCGCCGTGCTACCATCATAGGATTCGGCGAGACTTCGCTTGCGGTGACGATCTTCCCGGGATCCCCGGCCACAGCCCGATGAACCACAGCGTCCAAGTCCAGCCGCTTGGTCAAGAGCATCAGGACCTCGTCGGGAACGTACCACTGCCCGTCTTTGACCCGGCACGTCCCGACGTACACGCCCCAGCCCCCCTCCGGGGCGATTTCCTCGTCAGTCAGGTTTGCTTCGAGCAACAAAACCGCCATAGTTTCCTCCTGCCGACCCTCATAATCCTACGCGGGCGACTTCGGCCTCTCGTCGCCCGTGGCGACTGCCACCACCTACCCAAGTCTGATGCCGGCAGACCAGGTTCCGCACCTTCACCGGCGCCTCATTCCACGCCTTGCCGTCGAGCTCTCGGCCGGCCGCTTTTCTGCCCACACGCCAGGTCTTCACGTTCGGATTGAGCGACCACTCGAAGAGGTTCGCCTCACCGTCCGGTACACGCTTGAACCCCCGAACCGGTGGCGGTTGTACCCAACAGCCGTCGCTCACCTGGCTCGCCGCCAGGGCGTCGAGCCCTTCGTGTACGTGCGGTCCGCTCGCCGTGCCCTCGCGCGGTCGCCACTCGCCCCAATGTTTGAAGAAGAACGGTATCCGCTGTGCCACCGCGAAGTCACGCGCGGCCCGCGGCCAGTCCGGGTGCATCGGCCGAGCTCCCTGCACGTAGCCGCCGTGCCCCTCTGCGTCCGACCGCCATGCACGCTCGCCGATTTCACCACCGCAGATCAGCCAGTCGAAGGCAAAGCGCTTCGGGCAAGCGTTGGCGACGTGGTCGGTCGCGCCACACAGGCCACACTTGTCCGGGACGTGATCGCCGAGGTACCAGCTCGCACGCCAATCCACCGGGCCCAGCGCCGGCTCGTAGCTGACCATCGTGGTCCAGCCGTGCAGGTGTGCAAGCCACAGGTGCCCGAGGCGTGCAGCCGCGGTGTCCTGGTCTTCGACCGACACGCCGAAAATCACGTTGTCGCGGCAACGACAGTAAGGTTCCACGAGTTGCGGCAGTGTTTCGGCGTAGAAGGCCAGCAGCCTCGCCCGCTTGGTCAGGATGATGAAGATGTGCTGAGGGCAGCGTGCCATCACCTTGAACAGCTCAAGCCGGACGCTGTTCTGTATACACTCGTGGAAGAAGTCGCCCATGCCGCACGTGAAGATCAGAAGGGGTTTCTGCCAGTGCAGGGGAGCGTCGAACAGGTCCTCATGCACCCGCACGGCGAAGGGATCGCTGGGATCCTGCGTCAGGTCATCGGCCACGTCCCGCCCGCTGTACCTCGGATGCTTCCGCAGCCGCGTGTGTGCAGCACGCCGGGCCCAACAGTTCTCGCAGCCCCTGCTCGCCGGCACGCTTCCACAGCCCGTGATCGGGTTCCAGCCCTTGCCAGCGCCGAATAGCCATTCAATCGTGGCCGGCCTGTTCACGGCCCACCTCCTTCCAACGCTCGGTTGTGAGCTCCACGCACGTACGCAATGAAATGACGCCACCAGGCCGGCACACCGGTGTCGCCTGCTTGAGGCCAGAACGCCACGATGGGCGCAGCACTCCACGGCGCGTACTGCATCGGCCTGGTCGAGTACCACGGACGGTTCAGCTCCGCACCGAGCTGCCATGAATACGCCAGCGGGTAATCGCAGGTGTCACACCAGCGCCGGACCTTACGGCCTGGCGGAGGCCTCCACGGCGTCCGTTCCCACCCGCAGCCCAACGCCACCCACGGGACCACTTCGCCCACGCCGTGCAGCTCCGCGTTGGCCAGCGTTCGCCGGAAGGTCTCGCGCATCCGGTGGATCTCCGGCAAGGCGTAGAGCGAGCACGAGAAAGCGTTGTCCACCGGGATCTCGATCGGAACCTTCGGAAACTCGTTCCACCCCTCGGGCGTGCCTGCCTCTCGGATACCACCGACGTTGTACCAGACGATCCGGGCCGTCGGGAACGCGTCCTTGAACAAGCGATAGACCGCCGTGTGTTTCTCTACGAGCGCCTGGCGGGTCTCGTCGGTCACGATGTGGCTCTCCGAGTCGAGCAGGATGACGGCCAGCTCGACGCCGCCGGCGTCCACGATGGCCTCCAGCCCCTCAAGTTGCGTCATAATCTCGCAGAGCTCCGCGGTGAACCTTGCGTCGAAAGCGTTTGCCCGCTCCGCCGGTGATTCGTCTGGCAGTGGAGCCGATCGTAACGGTGAGTATTTGACGACCAGGCGTCCGCCACCCGACTCGCACGCACCTATGCACTTGAGCCAATCGGCTTCGGGTGCTCCAAGCCCCACAGAGCACGCCCCGGTGATCCGTACGTATTCCGTTAGCCTGGCCGCGCAGTTGAGCAGCGTGGCGTCCACCGGCCAACTGACGTGCAGCTTCTGCAAGGCTGGCAGCTCACGCAGCTCGTCCGTGATCGGATCGCCCGCGGCATCTCCCAAAACCAGCCACGGTACTAACGTGAACGCCAGCAACCCCCACCAGCCGACGTGTTCTCGGTTCATCTTGATCTCCCTTCATTGCGCAGGGCCTCGCGGCCCGCGTCGCTTGGTTTGTACACCGACGCGAGCTCTGTACCCCGCGTTACAAGACCATCACTTTCGAGGAACCCCCGCCGACGCAACGCCCTAAAGGTCACGATCGGGACCTGTTTGTCATTCAGGACACAGGCCTCGCCGGCGTGCACGTGGTTCATGTAAACGAGCTCGCCGCCGCCCTCACAGGCCTCCAACACGCGTCTCTGCGGTTGTGTCAATCCCTTCATGGCTTCTTCGGGGCTTTCTTCTTGGGCGTGCTTGCCTGCCCGGCCGGCGTCGCCGGCACAGCCTCGCCGGCGTCCTCGCCGAGCTCCTGGACAAACAACTGCATCTTCTCGTCGAAGAGCTTCTCAAATGCTTCGCGCTGCTGACGCGGCAGCTCTTTCACCACGACCTCCTGCGCTAGGAGCCGAAGCTGCTCGCTGAGAACCCGTATCTGCTCCTTGGTGAGCCGCTGGCTGATGAACTCGAGGATCTGCTCCACCAGGGCACGCGTGAACAGCGCCGCGGCGAACTCCTCCCAGCCCTCAAACACCCGCGCCGCGATGTCCTTCGCCCTGCCGACCAGATTATGCCGGACCGGCGGACCCTTCCCGCACAGCACCAGCAAGGAGGTGTCGTTCCCAAGATCCTCGACCGAGGAACCATTGCCCGACACGTCCACGAATAACGAGGCACCTGGCCGGTTGGCCAGTTTGAACTCTACCCAGTGCATCCGTTTCTCCTCTACATGCCCACCGTCCACCCGCCGGCACATGTCCGGCACACCTATTCGTAAGCCGCTCGCAGCGGCTTGGATTCTAATCCTGCCCTCCATCCTCCCCCGCGGCGGGGAACAACCGCGGGCGCCTGTCCCTGCTCGGAAACATCTCTTCGCGGCCGACCCGGGGTCCGGTTCCCCGTGGTCGCGGGATCCTGAAAGCTGAGGCGTATCTAATGCCCCGAATCCCGAGATGCTTCCTAGCCAGGAGGGGGATTGTGGGGAGACTCCTGCCGGTTCCATCCGAAAATCGTGAGGATCGCCGCCCGTTGTTCGTCGCTTATCGGTGCCTCAAGCATTTCGAGTAACGCGGTTCGCAGGCCGGCTGGTAGCTGCGTCCCGCTACCCCGTGACCGCAGATCCACCTGGCCGTTGACACCTACGATTCTCACACCGCTCGTAACCGTGAACTGGCCATACGTTTCGAGCCCCGGATCCTGGACGTTCCCGGCGAGCTCCTGAGTGAAGTCGTCGAGCACGCCCTGGTCTCGCACCATGTTAACCATCGCGTCGGCCGCTACGCCCAGCTCGCGTGGAAATGCACTGAGCCCTTGCAGGCAACCGCAGGCCGGTAGTAACAGCGCAACGGTGATCAACTTCGCATCTCGCTTGTTCATGTTCCTACTCCTTCCTTGCAAACTTCGATCTTCCTTGTCAGACTCACGAAAGAGAGACCCCGGGACCCCGGCCGTGACAGCATGCCAACAGCTAGGATTCCTTCCCCGCGGCACGGAGCCCCTCGGGCCCGCTCTCTCCTAGAAAAGCAGCACAGCGGTTGTCCGCATCGGCGGACGGCTTCCTTCCGTTCATTGCCTCCCGGATGTCCTCTTGACGGTTGCGT
>Ga0180432_10001170_pt1 | contig 42041 bp, 18 predicted proteins | sample SS_ome_10_FD_132414 | JGI IMG/M metagenome (GOLD analysis project Ga0180432, IMG submission 132414) | Hypersaline lake sediment archaeal communities from the Salton Sea, California, USA - SS_1_MS_2 metaG | ecosystem: Environmental > Aquatic > Non-marine Saline and Alkaline > Hypersaline >... | reverse complement strand
TCAGTGGGAGTAGCAGGGCGCTTTCGGAGGGGGGCGCGTTCCCCGGTTCGTCGGCCGCCTGCCCTGAGTCCGCCGCCCGGCGGATCGAAGGATGGCCGTACCTGCCGTCTACAGTCTCCGGTCTCCGGTCTGCATATCGTCTGTGGCATCGCCTAGCGTTCAGTGGGAGTAGCAGGGCGCTTTCGGAGGGGGGCGCGTTCCCCGGTTCGTCGGCCGCCTGCCCTGAGTCCGCCGCCCGGCGGATCGAAGGATGGCCGTACCTCCCGTCTACAGTCTCCGGTCTCCGGTCTGCATATCCCCTGTGGCATCGCCTGGGATTCAGTGGATGGAGCCGTGGGTTGACTTCGTCGGCGCGGTGGGGAGGGCGGAGTTTCTCGTTGCTGGGTGCTTGTTGATTGTTGCAGGTGCCTGGGTGGGTGACCGTTCGATGTCGTTCACTGTGAACTGTCAACTTGCTTTGTAGAAAGCACGCGGTCTCGGCCCTCTCACTGGGTAGAGCCGGGCGTCTCGCCCGGCGTCCGGGCTGCGGCCGTTGCGGTTGGAACCTACGATGTGTACTCGGCCCTGACTTGTTCGCGGTAGGTGATCACTTCCTCCAGATGCTTCTTGACCTCGGCATCGGCCGCGGCGTCATTGGGACCGTAGTACGCGGGCATATCATTGACTATGCGAACCACATCCTCCACGTACTCGCATACATTGTCTTCACCCCGGTGGAACTCGACCACGAGACTCAGCATCGTGTGGCCGCCACCTCGCTGATAGACGTACGCACCACGGTGCTTGTGACTCCAACCGTTCGCCCGTGCTGGAGGGATGATTATCGACTTGGCCACTTCCACAGCCACTCTTTCCGTCTGGTTGATTCTGTCGTATTCCGTCGTGCCATGCCGGGACATGACTGCATCGCGGATCGACTCGTGGTCTGCCACATTGGCGTCGAACCGCTCTCTGAACTCTGCACGCACGGCGGCGTCAGCCGAATTCACGGGAGTGGTTAGCAACAAGAGAAAGTCCTCCGCCGCCAACTGTAGCTCAAAGAGCCGGCAAAACGCCAGGTACAGATCATTGGCCTCCAGACGGGGAGCGACTAAACTGCCGTAGGGATCGAAATTCACAACATCGAAGGGGAAGCACTCGCCCAGCCTCTGTGCATTGCGCTTGATGTTAAGTAGCCGTCGGAGTTGCTTATCCCTGACTTCACCGTCGGGGGGTACGGCCAAAGTCTCCGGGGTGTCCTGGAACGTGAGGATGTCTTCAAGCCGACCTACAATCAGAGCATCTCCGACGGGTGGGCGCACAAGCCGGCGAATCTCTACAGCCTCGTCCTCGCGCGCTTCGCAAACGATGACCCCTGGCAAGCACCCTCTCCGATCGCGTTGCAGTATGCCTTCCATCTCCAACATGAAAACGTCGATCGCTTGCTTGGCGCAGAGGGTGAAATACTTCAGCGGACGGCGATTCTTCGTGCGCTCCTTCTGGTCCTTACAGGCTGGCAACCAACCCCGGTATCTGACACAATGCTTCGGAACGTCCTGGTCATAATCGATGGGGCTCATACCAGCTCGTCCAGGATTCTGCGCAGGAGATCATAGAACGCTTCGCGCTGTTGGACTTGGCCTTTGGCGGTTCGCAACGCCGTATGGTACGCGACCATAGCGGCACTCAAGACCTGACGTGCTTTCTTTTTCCGCAGTGGTTTGGCCGCTGTGTTGATGATGATCTGGCTCTTCTCTTCGTCCACCACCACGATCGGCTGGTCTCCATCAAGTTCTCGCTGCTGGAGCTCCAGGGTCCCACCCGAACGCTCCCTGATGATGCCGCGAAGGGCTTCGCGCATACCTCTCTCCGTTTGCTCACGCCGTTCGGCACGAAGCGCAGCAGCGATCCGCTCAATATCCTGGAAGACAGGACTCAGGTTCTTATGGACTTCGGCCTGGAGGCTCTTGAAATGTTCGTCGTGCTCGTTGAAGCTATCGCGGTCGATATTCAGGGCCCGCTCCAGCCCAATGTCCACGAAGATCTCGCCCGATACCCAACGGCTTCGGATCGTATCAATCTGTTCTGTGAACCTAAGATACGTACTGTCATAGCCGCCAATGCCCACATTGCGTAGCCGTATCTGCACACCGTTCAGGTCAAATGGGCGCACTGCAGTCAGTTGTGCGAAAAGATACCCCGAAAACGCCAGGCGCGTCTCAAAGACCTCATTGTCGAACTCAATGAAGTACAGGCGGGATCGAGGGCCTCTCTCTGTCGGCAAATGGACGATCCGCTTCAGGTCTATGCCGTCAAACGCAACCCGGAAGTTGTACGCGCAAAGCTGCTCTTGGCGGTTCTGGAGGAACTCATGGGCTCGCCGGAACTCCGGTGTATTCTTGTCAGCCGGCGGGATAGCATCGAGGGCCACCGGGAAGTCATCGATTCCATCCCAGTAGGGAAGGGGACAAAGGATCATCAACTCCCAGATTGTCTCAAGATACGCCCCCTGGTCGCGGACGGACTTCGAAGCTTTCTGGTACCAGTCGTTGTATAGTTGTGTTAGCTTGAACGAAATCCGTCCCTCCTTGTCCCGAACGCTATCCTTCATTTCGCGCATAAACGTTTTCCGCACATCGGAGGAGTATATCCTGAAACCTCTCTTGCGCGCATCATACGCGATTTCGTTGTATCGCCATGTGCCGACCGTGAGTTGCTTCCCACCCGACCGGATCGCTTCTTCTATATCTGGGATATGTGTGTCTTCCAGCACAATCGTCGCCTGGTATGCCCTTCCCTGGCCATCCTCCACATAGTGAGATTGGATCTCGAAGCTGTGGCAGAGCTGGCCTATGGCCATCATTCCGATCCCAAGTCTGCCAATCATCGGACGTCCAGCTGGAGTCTCGTCTCTACCACCCTTTCGCTTGCTGCACGTTCCGATCCCTTCGTGGGCGAAGTACTCCCGAAACTGCTGCAAAGACATACCGGAGCCATTGTCCACGCAAGAGATGAAGTCGAACTCAGGGTAGTTTGTGTCTATTCTGACCTGGGCCGCGTCAGCGTCCCAGGCGTTGCTCACCAGCTCCTTGAAGGCGGTCGCCGTACTTCTATAGAGGCCGCGGCTGAGCTGAACGAGTGTCACATCGGCCACACGGATACGCCCGCTCTGCTGCTCTGGCTCAGGCATGGTTCACCCTGTGTGGTACATGAGCCGGGTCAAGCCCGAGAACGCCGCGGGCAGCGTCTCGGTGTGGACCATTTTGGCACCATTCAGAACGAAAGGACCGAGTCGCGTGCGGTCCGTATTGGTGATGTCGAAGTCAGAGAACACGACGAGCCGTCTGCCAGTCGGCAGTTCAACTGTGGACTTGGTCAGCGCATTGCCGCGTTGGTTGTGCGAAGCATGCTCCAGCATTTTCCTCACGCACCGCAGCTCCTTAGCGGAGATCAGCTCAATGGGAACTCCCGCTTGGACCTCCAGGAGGCGGCGAAGTATCTCGCGCCGTGCCTTCAGCAGGAAGGGGCCGAACTTGAGCTGGTCGCGGGCGAGCGCTTCCGGGAGGTGCTGGTGCTCTTGCTGTCGGATATCGCTCAGCCAGTTGCGGAATTGCAGGAGGCGCAGCATCCAATCGTAGCCGTTAGCCACGAAATTCTCCATGGCGCGGTCCCTCTCGACGACCGTACACACCCAGCAACCGAAACGTGACTTGCCGCAGCTTTGCGTCCCGGTCTCGATGACAAAGGGACATTCCCCTGCACTGCAAGCGCTCCCGTACAGCTTCAGCAAGTCCCGGTTGTTACTGCCCCACGGGTTGGCGGCCTGCAACAGGTAAGCCCATACGTCGTTGTTGCTCAGTTCAGAAATCGGGGCATAAACAAGAGCATTGGGCAGAGTGTGTTGTCTGAAGCGGCCGTCTTTCTCACGCGCACTCATGGATGCGGCGCGTCTCGATGATTCCGCCTTCCTGGTTCCGAGAACGATGATGACTTTGCCGCGCTTGCTGACCGTCTCGCGGATGTAACCATTTGTCGGCCTGATCTTGAGGCGGTCGGTGCACCAACGAAACCAGTGGTTCGGGGAGGGATAGCCCTTCCCTATCAGGTTCACCCAGAAACGGTCTTGCAGGCTCGGCTTGACTTTGGCAACACTGAAGAGGTCGGGGGCGTGGGCGAAGATATTCTGCTTTCCAGCCCTTTCGATCCCTGTTAGCTGCACGTCAACGTACTCACGTATAGCCGGGTTCTCGACCATGGTGTCATTGGAGACGACGTGCACTTCCTTTTGAAGCTTGTCGGGCGGCAACGCGCTCAGCGCGCGGAACACTAACTGAAGGAGCGTCGTGCTGTCTTTACCCCCCGAGTAGCCGATCACCCACGGCGTCGTATCCGAAACGTATGCGGCCTGGAGGTCCGAGACGATGCCGGCAAAATCCAGCAAGGCAATTCTCCCGAGGGCAGAGATGGACGTGCCACGGCACCGGGGCAACACGCCCGCGTGGCAACGGCGCTCCATCCGGAAATCGCCCTAAGGGTACCACCGCAAGCGGGGTAATTCAACTACATGTTCGCCAGAGCGATTGCGCAGAACCCGGCGCCGGGGCACCTGATTCTGACGGTGACCTCACTAAGGACACCCTGAGGTGCGGCCATCTAGTCATTAGCTACGGATAGAAAGCCGCAAGTGTGACGCCGGTTGGCCCTTGTTGACGAGCCAACCCCTGAACGCGAAGTCGTTTGTCGGCTTGCTGTCGCTTGAACCCGGGCCCCGTCCTGAAGGACCTCCTCCAAAAGAGAAAGACTGAGCTGTCGCAACGCAGACGAGCCTGTCCTGCTCGGGATGATGCCGAAAACGCCCACGGCTGTCTTCTGCTCCCTCCCGCCTTCGCTGAGACCGGCGCGGCCGTCGCCCGTTCCCGTGCGCTCGCCCGCGAGCATCCTGAGCGCGCGGGCAACGACCTCCCTCCGTCCCGTCAGGGACGCCCGATAGTAGCCCACCGATTCATCGGTGGGAACCGGTGGCCCACCTGTCGCCAGTCCCTACGGGACTGGGGATGTTGCGGTTCGGCTGGAGTCCCAGCAGTGAACTGCTGGGCTATTGTCACGCCGCCCCGGCGGGGCGGCGCAAAGCGGACATCGCCGGGGGGGATTCTGTACGTTGGGCGTGGGCAGGATGCCCACACCCAGGCCGGCAGGGACGCGGGCGCCACAGGGCGCCATGCGTTGCTGCTGCCTGCGGGTGTCCGGGGATTGTTGCAAACCGGCCCGCGCGGGCGGTACACTGGCGACTCGCACGAGACCCCGGTGGGAACCCGGCGCGCCGCCGTGCCCGCCCGGGACTCGCTCTTCCATTGCCCACGGTGAAGCGACGTGAGCATCCGGGACCTGCCGGCCGCAGCGCGTGCCCTGCTGGAACGGCTCACGCGCAGCCCCCTGCTGCGGGACGCCGCCGCCACGACCATGTGGAACGCGGTCGGCAAGGCCGTCGGGTTCCTTATCCCGGTCGCCATTGCCGCCTGGTACGGGGTGAGCGCCGGCACGGACGCCTTCTTCTTCTCCTACGGGGCGCTGGTCTTCCTGACCGTGATCTTCAGCGTCGTGGCCCAGGCCGCGATAGTGCCTTTCGTCTCGGAGATAAGGACGGGGGGCCGGGAGCGGACCGAGCCGTTCGTTGCGGAGGTGTTTTTCAGCGCCACGCTTGTGGTCGTGGTCGCGCTGGCGGCGCTCTTGCTGGTGCTGAAGCCCCTGCTGCCGCTTGTGACGAACTTCCAGGGCGAGGGCCTGCGGCTGACCTACGTGCTGCTGCTCGAGACGGCGCCGCTGGTCGTCCTGGTGACCTGGACGTCCGTCGTGACCGGGGTGATGGACGCGTACAAGCGTTTCGCGCTGCCGGCGGTTTCTCCGGCGTTCCGCGGGGTGGTGGCGATCGCGTTCATCTTTGCGTTCAGGGGCAAGCTCGGCCTGCACGCGGTGCCGGCGGGCTACGTGGCGGGGGAGGCGGTGCGCGTGGTCGTGCTGGGCTGGTGCGCCCTGCGGATGCTGCCGCTGCGGTTCGCTGCGGCCGACCTGAAGCCGCGCCTGAGCCCGAGGCTCAGGTCGTTCCTTCGCGTGGCGGCGCGCCAGAACCTGGGGCACCTGGCCCTCGCCCTGAACCCCGTGGTGGACAGGATCATGGCCTCGTGGCTGCCGGCGGGGGCCGTCTCGGTCCTCTACTACGCGGACCGGCTGTACCTGATTCCCATGTCCCTCGTGCTGTCCGGCGTGCTGGCAGTCGTGCGTTCGCACTGGAGCGAGGACCATTACGGGCCGGGGGGGCAGCAACTGGGCGGGCGGGTGGCGCTCGCGCTGCGCGTCGGGACGGTTCCGACGATAGCCGTCGCGGTGGCGCTGATCCTGTTGAGCCAGCCGCTTGTGCGACTCGCGTTCGCGCGCGGGGAGTTCCCGCCGGACAGGGTGTCGGCGGTGGCGGCGGCGTGGCGGCTGTACCTGGTCGGCCTTCCGCCGCACGTTCTCGGGCTGCTGTACGTGCAGGCGTTCCTGGTCCTGAAGGACACCAGGACGACCATGCTGGTCTCCCTTCTGATGGGCGGGCTGAACGTGGCGCTCAACTACGCGCTGATGTGGAAGCTGGGGGTGGCGGGCATAGCGCTGAGCAGCAGCCTGACGAGCCTGTTCGCGCTGCTGTTCCTGCGGTGGCGGTTCCGGGCGAAGGGGCTTTAGGCGCGGGCCGGTTGCGGGGCGTCACCCGTCGCCGCCGGCCTCGCCCGGGGCGGTCAGGTCCACCAATACGAAGCCGGGCCACATGTCCTGCTCGACTCGCACGATCCTGCCGAGCTTCTCGATCTGGGAACGCCCCTGGTCGGACAGGGCGCCGCTTCCGATGAGCAGGTGTGACGCCTCCAGTTCCCGGGCCCTGGCGGCGGCGGTGCGGACGTATTCCTCGTCTATCACGCCCCCGGGGCCTCCGAACATGCCCCCGTCCGGGATCACCGGGACGCCGAAGGCCGCCAGGTAACAGGCGGTGCTCGAATCGCTCATCACCCGCGCCGATTCGGGCAGGTCGCGCCTGACCTCCTGCATCGCACGGTCGTACTGCGACACCCAGGCGGGCCGCAGCCCCGGCGGGATCAGGGACACCCGGCTGGTGGCGGACTGCCAGACCCTGTAGAGATGGTAAGGCCCCCACGGAATCAACAGGATGCAGATGGCTGCCAGGGCAGGGGTAACGGGCATGGGATGGCCTTCCCGGAGCCGGCGGCCGAGGATGCGAAGCCTGCTGGCGAAGGTGGTGGCGATCGCGAGCTGGAGCGCGAAGATGAAGACAAAGACCAGCCGATGGCCCAGGGGCAGGCCCAGGAACGTCGCCCCTATCCAGCCGGCGCCGTACAGCACGCAGCACGTCGTTATCTGCCTGCGCCACCGGCGCGGCGCGACGAAGCAGAAGACCAGCCCGGCCAGGGCGGGCCCCAGGGACAGGAGCACCCGGTCGGGGTAGATGAGAGGCACGCTGCTGGCTATCCCGCCGACCTGGATCAGGTCCGTATGAGTGGAGACGCGGGCCGCCTGGTGGAAGACGAAGTTGTACGGCCACGCAAGGGACAGCACGCAGGCGACCACAGGATAGGCGAGGCTCAGCAGACGCTGCCGCCGTCCGGTCCTGCTCGTCCACACCCAGAGCACGGGGAACGGCAGGGCGAACATCACCGCCGTCAGCGCGTGAACGTTGATCACCAGCGCTGTGAGGACCGACGCCGCGCCCAGGCGCCACAGGCCGCCCCGCTGAACCCACGACAGGACGAGCCCCAGGGCAAAGAACGAGACCCCCCAGCCAAGCGTTGACGTGTAAGACGCCACCACCGGCAGAATGGCGTAGTGGTAGGCGCTGCTATAGTAGTAGCCCTGGCCCACCAGGAAGAACATCGCCGTGCAGAGGGCGACCGGCATCGCCCACGAAGAACTCAGCGCGCGCGCAAGGAACCACACGCCGCAGATGAAGACAGCCAGGTTGACGACCCCCGCCACGGCCATTGTGGTCGAGACCGACATGCCCGTCCTGCGCATCACCCTCGCCCACAGCACGTGGTGCGGGTCGCGGTGCCGGTGTATCTCGACCATGTGCTTCTCGGCCAGGGGGACGGTCTCCAGCTCCTGGCCCTCGGCCAGCGCGCGGATCACGGCCACGTGGACCCAGTAGTCGGTGTCAGGTTGCAAGGTGGGCTTGGTCAGCACGGCCAGGGCCGCCGGCAGGAAAAAGGCGAGCAGCAGGACGGGGGCGTAGAGGCCGCTGTTCACTCCTGCCAGGCGGGATCGGACGGCGCGGAGCGCCCGAACCAGGTTCGCCCTCTTGCGCACCCCCATCTCGACCGCCGCCAGGATTACGAGGAACACCACGGGCGCGAGTATCGGCGCACGAAAGCCGGTCAGAATGCCTGGAACCATGACTCCCTCGCCCGTCGGGCGCCGTCCGGCCGTGCCCACGCGACGCCGGCGGCGACGGGGAGTGTAAGCGCGCCGGCCGGCGTTGTCAACGCCGTGGCCTTGTCCCCTGCAGGCGCGGCAGGTAGAATGACCTGCCCGGCTGACGCCCGGAGAAGGCTTCCTTCCCACGCACGGGGGCGGGTGCTCGCTGGCATGAGGATCGCTCTGGTCAACAAGTACCTGCGCCCCAAGGGCGGGGCGGACATCGTGGTCCTGAAGACCGCCGCCCTTCTGAGGGACCACGGGCACCAGGTCGTCCTGCTGGGCATGGCTCCCGCCGAGGGCATCGCGCGGGAGCTGCCCGCCTACCTGGTCTCCCCCGTTGACTACGACGCCCCGCTCACGTTCAGGCAGAGAGCCGGCGCCGCCCTCCGTCTGCTGTACTCGCTGGAAGCCAAACGGAAGATGCGGGAGCTCATCGGGGCCGAGCGCCCGGACGTCGTCCACTTTAACAACATATACCACCAGCTCAGCCCGTCGGTTATCGCCGCCGCCGCGGCGGCCGGGCTGCCGACCGCGATGACGCTGCACGACTACAAGCTGAGCTGCCCGGTTTACTCCCACCGGCGCGCGGGGGCGCCCTGCGAGCAGTGCGCCGGCCGCAGGTTCCTGAACGCCTTCCGGTTCCGGTGCACCGACGGATCGGCGGCGAAGAGCCTGCTGAACACGGTGGAGATGTACCTCCACCACCAGGTGATGGGCGTTTACCGCAAGGTCGATGTGTTCCTCTCTCCCAGCAGGTTCCTGAGGCGCAAGGTGCTGGACATGGGGTTCCGCGGCCGCATCCTGCACCTGCCCAACTTCGTGCAGGCCGACCGGTTCCGCCCCCGTTACGACTGGGACGGCCGGCGCATCGCGTACCTCGGGCGGCTCTCCCCCGAGAAGGGGCTGACGACCCTCCTGGCCGCCGTCAAGGGCCTGGACGTCGAGCTGCTCATCATCGGCACCGGGCCCCAGGCGGACGAACTGAAGGCGAAGGCGGCGGCGGAGAACATCGGCAACGTGAGCTTCGTCGGCTATCGCGCCGGCGCCGAGTTGCATCGGCTCCTGGCCGGCTGCATGTTCACGCTGATGCCCTCGGAGTGCTACGAGAACAACCCGCTGTCGGTGCTCGAATCCTTCGCCCTGGGCAAGCCGGTGGTGGGCGCCGACGTCGGCGGCATCCCCGAACTGGTCACCGAGGACAGGGGGGCGCTCTTCCCGCCGGGAGACCGTGAGGCGCTTCGGGAACGGATCACGCGCCTGCTCGGCGATCCCGGGGCCGTGCGCGCCATGGGACGGGCCGCCCGGCTGCACGTCGAGAGACACCTGAATGCAGACGTCTTCTACGAGCGACTCATGACCGTTTACCGGGGTCTCAGCGGGTGAAGCGCGCGGAACAGATGCGGGTGTGCGTCGTTGGAACACGGGGCTTCCCCGGCGTGCAGGGCGGCGTGGAGACGCACTGCGAGCGGCTCTACCCGCGCCTCGCGCGGTTGGGCTGCGAGGTGACCGTGTTCCGCCGGACGCCCTACGTCGCGCCGGTGCGCGGCCGCCGCTGGCGGGGGGTGGAGCTGCGGGATATCTGGTGCCCCGGACTCCCGTACCTGGAGCCCGCCGTGCACACGCTGATGGGCGTGCTGGCGGCGGCTCGGCGGAGGGCGGACATACTGCACGTGCACTGCGGCGGCCCCGCCCTTTGGGTCCCGCTGGCGCGATTGCTCGGCCTGAAGGTGGTCTTCACGACGCACGGCCCGGACTACGAGCGGGCGAAGTGGGGGCCGCTTGCCCGGCTCATGCTCCGGTTGGGCGAGCTGGCGGGCGTGCGCTGCGCGCACAGGACCATCGCCATCGCCGACCACATCAGGCGGTTGATCTTGAGCCGTTACGGCGTCGAGGCCGAGTTGATTCCCAACGGCGTCGAGCTTCCCCGCGGTCCGGTCGCGGACGACGGCTTGCAGCGCTGGGGCGTGGAGAGGGGGAAGTACGTCCTCGCCCTCGGGCGATTCGAGCCGGGGAAGGGCTTCCGCGACCTGCTGGACGCCTTCGCGGGGCTGGGGGCGGACTTCAAGCTGGTCATAGCCGGGGGAGCGGACCATCCCACGCGCTACTCTCGTTCGCTCCAGGAAAGCGCCAGCAAGACGGAGGGCGTCGTCCTGACCGGCGTGGTCAAGGGCGAGGCCCTGCGGCAGCTCTACGCGCACAGCGGCCTTTTCGTCCTGCCCTCCCACCAGGAGGGCCTGCCGCTGGCGCTGCTCGAGGCCCTGAGCCACGGCTGTTCGGTGCTGGTGAGCGACATCCCCGCCAACAGGTCTGTGCCGCTCCCGCCGGACAGGTTTTTCCCGCCGCGGGACGTGCCGGCCCTGCGGGCCGGCATCGACCGCTGGCTCGGACGCGGCATCTCCGATGCCGAGCGGGTGGAGAACCTGCAAATGCTTCGGGAGCGTTTCGACTGGGACAGGGCCGCGCTGCGGACGCTCGGAGTGTACCGGGAGGTGCTGGGTGAAGGGCCCGCAGTCTGAGCCCCCGCCGGGCGAGGGGGCGGGCCAGGGCCTACCGGCCTTTCGCAGCGGCGAGGAAGGTCCGCGCCAGGATCTTCACGTCCAGCCACAGGGACCACTCGTCGATGTACTGCAGGTCCAGCCGCACGACGTCGCGGAAGCCGGTGATGCTGCTCCGCCCGGACACCTGCCAGAGGCCGGTCATCCCGGGGCGGATGCTGACGCGCCGGTAGTGCCACAGCTCGTATTGCTCCACCTCCTCGGGCGTGGGCGGGCGCGTGCCGACGAGGCTCATGTCCCCTTTGAGCACGTTCCAGAACTGCGGCAGCTCGTCGAGGCTGAGGCGGCGCAGCAGCCTTCCCACGCGGGTCACGCGCGGGTCGTCGCTGACCTTGAAGACCGGGCCCTCCATCTCGTTGAGGTCGGCCAGTCCGGCCTTCTGCTCCTCGGCGCCCCGGCGCATCGTGCGGAACTTGTGGAGCCGGAACCGGCGCCCGTTCATGCCCACCCGTTCCTGGCTGAACAGGACGGGGCCGGCCGAATCCAGGCGAATGGCCAGGGCGATGAAGGGCGCGGCCAGTGCCGTCACGAACAGCCCCCCGCAGGCGCCCGCCAGGTCCATCGCCCGCTTCACGAGCGCACGGTCCGGATCGACGGCGGGCGGGTGGAAAACGATGGCGGGCGTCTGGTCGAGCTGCGCCAGCGAGGCGGCGAAGTAGCGCAGGGCGCCGTCAACGTTCGGCACCACGGTCGCCGGCACTCCCAGCTCCTCGCAGCAGAGCAGGAAACGGGCGACGTCGAACTCCCCCGCGCCCCAGGCGTCGGGCAGCACGAAATAGACGGCATCCACCGGGTGCTCCAGCAGGTAGCCCTGGAACGCCTCGTAGCCGACCGACAGGTCGAACGCGCCGCCCGGGCTCATGCTCTGTGCCGGGTCGCGCTCCAGGTATTGCCTGATCCGCTCCGCCTCGGCCGGCCGGCCGACGAGCACGACCCGCCGCACGGGCGCGAAAGAAAGGATGTCCCTGCGGGCGGCATACTGAAGCGCGAGCTTCACCAGGAGCACCAGGGCGTACGCGAACAGCCAGTGGGACGCCAGCAGGAACCGGCTGTAGTACTTCGCCTTGGCCAGGAAGATGACGCCGCTCAGCACGACGCCGGCGAGCAGGAACGCCTTGCTGACCCGGACGAGGACCGCCTTGAAGCCCCTGGACCTGTCGGCGACCAGCAGCCCGTAGTGGTTCAGGAGCACCAGGATTACGGGGATGAAGACAAGCAGTATCCACGCGAACCTTGCCGCAGGCGGGGCGGGCGAGCCGTAGAGCACCCGGGATTCCACGCCGAAGGCCGCGTGGGCCAGGTAGAACGCGCCCACTACCAGGAGCGCGTCCGCCAGCGCCGCCGCCGCCCGACCGATGCTGGAGTGCTCCTTGAGCAGCCTCAACGCCCCGCGCGCCCCCTCGGGTCAAAGGTACACGGCTCCGCTTCAGGCGCACCATTATAGCGCAAGAGGCGCCCGTGCGGGAAGGCTCCGGCCGGCCCGGGCCGGCGCGGGGGCGTTGGACGCTGACCTGCGGCGGACTGTAGAATGGCGCTCCCTGAACTCCGGCCATGGGGCGGCTGATGCAGCGCGTGAACGCGGGACCCGGTCTTGAGCCAACGGCGGCGCGCTGTGCAGGCGCGGCCCTGTGCCTGCTCGGGCTCGTGGTGTTGTGTCGGCCCATCGCCTCGGCGGCGCAGCCGGACCTGGGCAACAGCGCGCTCTACGGGCTGGTCCTCCTGACGGCCGTCCTGCTGTGGCTGGCGGCCAACTTGCTGCGGGGCAGGCTCCTCGTCGCCCTGGGGTGGCCGGAGGCGCTCTTCGGCGCGTTCCTGGCGTGGTGTCTCGTCGTTTCCCTGGTGTCGGCCGACCGGTTCACGGGCGTGCGCAGGACGTACGAGCTGGCCAGCTACGGCCTGACAGCGCTGGTTGCCATCCACCTGGGGCGAACGGCCCGGGCGCGCCGGTTCCTGCTGAGCTGCCTGCTGGCCACGTGCGTGGCGCTGGCGTTCTTCGCGCTGTGGGACTACTTCCTCTACTGGCCGGCGCTGCGTGCCTGGATGGATGAGTCGCCGGACGTCTTCCAGGCCGTCGTCGGGGGCCTGGAGGACTCGATCCCCCAACTGGCCGACCGCCGCGCGTACGGCAACTTCATGACGCCGAACCAGTTGGCCGATTTCCTGCTCATCGGCCTCTTCCCCCTGGCGGGCCTGCTCGTCGGACGCTGGCGCCGGCGCAGGTCGGAGGGCGGCGGGAGTCCCGTTCCACTCGTAGGCGCGGCGCTCTGCCTCCTCACGGTGGCCGCCGCCGTCGTGCTGTCCAGGTCGAGGGGCGGCTGGGTAGCGACCGTCTTCGGCGGCGCAGTCTTCGTCGTTATCGGTTGGGGCGGCATCCTGCGGCGCCATCCCTGGAAGCTGATAGGGGGCATCGTGCTCGTCGGCGTGGTCCTGCAGGGGCTGGTCATCCTGGGCCGCCTGCCGGGCCAGCAGTTGCTGGGCGCCTCGTTCGCCGGCAGGGCGCAGCACTGGCGCACGACGCTGCGCACGGTGCGGGAGCATCCGGTCCGCGGGGTCGGGCCCGGTGCCTGGGAGGACTGGTACCTGCAGTTCAAGGAGCCGGAATACGGTGAGACTCAGTTCGCGCACAGCACCTATCTGCACGCGTGGGCCGAGACGGGGTCGGTTGGCCTCCTGCTGTTCATCGCGTTCTGGGTCGCGCTGTTGCACCGAATGCTGAGAGGCGGCCCGCCCGCGCCGGACCGGGACGAGGAAGGGGCCGAGGCCGGACAGCGGGCGCTGCTGATCGCCGGGCTGTCCATGGCGGCACTGGTGTTTGCCGCCGACTATCTGCTCAGCCGCAGGTTCTGCCCGTCGCCCTTCTACGCCCCGGCGTGGCTCGCCGCCGTCCGTCCGTTGCCTTACGTCGCCGTGTACGCCGTGTGGTGCGTGAGCTTTGTCCTGCTGTTCGGGGCGCCGGGGGGCGCGGAGAGGCGGATGGCCTTGGCCGGCCTGGGCGCGGCGCTGGGCGCGTTCCTGCTGCACAGCAGCGCCGAGATAACGCTCTGGATACCGGCCATCGGCGGGAGCGTCGGGGTTCTGGTGGCGCTGCTGGCCCTGGAGACGGGCGGGGTGCGGTTCAGGCGCGTGGCCGTCTCGCCGGTGAAGGGCCTGGTGCTTGCGGCGGTGGGATGCGGAGTGCTGCTGTTCTGGTCGCTGCTGCCCACGGCGCGCGCCCTGACCTACGGGACGGCGATGCGCAGGGCGGGGGCCCTGCAGATTGATTCGCTGCTGGGCGGGGCCTCAGGGGCGCAGGACTCTGGAACAGGGCTCCGTGGGCCGCTGGCGATTCTGATGCAGTTCCGCGTGGCCTGCCGCGCGGTCCCGTGGGAGGACGAGGCGTGGCGGGAGCGCGGCGCCTTCCTGCTGGACATCGCCTCGCCTCCGTCGGAGCAGGCGTGGATGGAGGCCGCCGGGTCGGCGGCGCGTGCCATCCAGCTCAACGGCCTCGACAGCGCGAACCAGGCATTGATGGGCCGCGTCTGGATGGTGGCCGGCCAGCGCGGGCGGGCGGCGGACGCCTACCGGACGGCCGCAGAGCTGTGCCCGTCGTATCCGGGCCACTGGTACAGGCTGGCCCTGGCCGCCGAGGGCGTCGAGGGCCGCTCCGCCGAGGCAGAAGCCGCCTACGAGCGCGCCTTCTCGCTGATCCAGCGTCAGTGGGCCCGGAACCGGGTGCTCGGCGCGCCCCTGGATCTGGTCCAGGTCTGGGCCGACCTGACCGGCGCCGGCCTCCAGCCGGCCCTGCTGGGCATGTTCCGCGCCCGATGGCGCGAGGCGGACACGGGCCGCCCGTGGAGCGACCTCGAAGAGCGGGAGCGGCTGGAGTTCGCCGTGGAGGCCGCCGGGCTGGACCTGGAGGGCGTGACGCTGCCCGACAGCCCGCCGCCCGGATTCCTCTGGGAGATAGCGGGGCCGGAGGCGCGCTGTGCGCTGCTGCTGGATGTCGCAACGGGCCTGTCCGCCCTGGCCGGGGGGCCGGAGGTGCCGGAGTCCCTGGACGACCAGGAGCGCGTGCGGCGCGTGACCGACGGTCTCAAGGGGGCAGAGGCGCTGGCGGAGCGCTGGCGCGAGCTGGCGCCGGACGCGCGGGAAGACACGTTCTGGCGCGTGGCGGCCGGGCGCCTGTGGACCTGGGCGCTGAAGGCGAAGACCGCCCGGTTCGAGCAACCGGCGCCGGGACCGTCCTGAGTGCGCCGTTGCGCGGCCTTGCGCGGCGGGCTACAATCCAATCGTCCGTTGGCGTTCGTTGGGAACGTTGAATTCCACTACCTGTCGAGGGGTTCTGCCATGCGTGCGTCTCTGTCGAAGTCCGCGGTGCTGCTCTTGTGTCTGGCCGGCCTGGCGGCGAACGGCCTGGCCGTTGAGGGTTATAGCTGGCAGGAGGTTCCGGCGGTGGTGAAGCCGACGGGCGACCTGGCGTGGAAGCCGGAGCCCTTCCGCTTCGAGGCCGCCGATTCCGTGCGCTACATCGACTTCGAGGGCGGCAGCGACTCCGCTGCCGGCACCGGTAAGGACTCCGCGTGGAAGCACCATCCGTGGGACCCCGCCGCGACGGGCAAGGCGGCCACATGCAGCGGCGTTCACACTTACGTGTTCAAGCGCGGCGTGACCTATCGCGGCGCCCTGGTGGCCATGGACTCCGGCCGGCCGGGCAACCCCATCCGGCTCACCTCCGACCCCTCCTGGGGGCAGGGCGAGGCGGTGATCTCCGGTTCCCAACTTGTGACGGGCTGGCAGAAGGGAGCCGACCGCCAGGACATCCCCGAGGCCGGCCAGGTGTGGGTCGCCGCACTCGATTTCGCCCCGCGCCGTCTCTGGATGGTCGAGGGGGACGGCTCGATCACGCGCATCCCCATCGCCCGCACGCCCAACTGGACGGTCTCCGACCCCGAGGACGTCCTGAGCGAGTGGTGGGAGTGGGAGAACCCCGAATGGTGGGTGGCGGACAAGCGGACGACCACCGTGAACGATAAGAAGATGCACCTCGGCATCGACACCAAGCACCTGACGCGCGAGGCGGACTACTACAAGGACGCCCTGGTCTGGACCGAGTGGGCCATCGTCATGGGGACGCCCTTCCCGACGCAGGTGGAGGCGGTCGACGCGCAGAAGAAGTCGCTGTCCTTTCAGGGCAGGTGGTGGGGCGAGAGCGGCCAGATCAACACGGGCAACCGCTACTTCCTCGAAGATAAGCCGCAGTACCTCGACGCGGCGGGCGAGTTCTGGTTCGACAAGCAGGGCGAGGGCGGGCGGCTCTACGTCAGGCTGCCCGGCGACCGCGACCCCGGCACCGTCTCGGTCGAGGCGGCGCGGCACTACAACCTGGTCCAGGACCAGGCCTCCTTAATGTCGCCGCTTCGCATGGACGTCATCGGCGAGGAGGGGCGCGCCAGGGTGAACATCACGGGCGTGAGCCACGTCGCCGTCAGCGGGCTCCAGTTCCGCTTCAACAACGTCTGGTGGGACCTCTACTTCCCGCCCTGGATGCACAAGGAGGTGGACGCCGCCTGCATCCGCCTGCTCGGCTCCAGCGACGACGTGTGCGTCTCGAACTGCCGCTTCCTGCACGTCACCAAGGCCGTCCGCATGGACCCGCTCAATGACAAGGCCCGGATCGGGTCGGTGGTCGTCCGCGACAACGACATCCAGTACACGGACTCCAGCGCGATCAACATCTCCGCCGGCCCCGGCAGCCTGCGTGACGTCCGCGTCCTGCGCAACAACCTGTTCATGATCGGGATGCGGCCCTACCGCCAGTCGGACGGACACGCCCTGCGCGTGAGCTTCCCTGAGACGATGGAGATCGCCGGCAACATGCTCAGGCGCACCTACGGGTCGGGCATCTTCGTCTTCGGCGGCAAGGGCAGCGGCAGAGGCGGGGACGTGCCCCTGGCCCGCAACCTGGTCCATCACAACCGGGCGGAGCAGACGCTGCTGGCGGCCAACGACTGGGGCGGCATCGAGACCTGGCAGGGCGGGCCATTCTACGTTTACAGCAACATATCGGCCAACCCCAACGGCCTCTGGAACTGGGCGTGGCGCAACCAGCCGTATAACGCGCGGCTCGGATTCGCCTATTACCTGGACGGGAGCTTCAAGAACTACCTGTTCAACAACATCGCCTGGGGTCTGAGCAGCGACCCGGCCAGCAAGCTGTGCAACAGGGCGGCGTTCCAGCAGGCTACCCCCACCATCCATAACGCGTTCTTCAATAACACGGCCTATCGCTTTGCCAACGGCTCCAACTGGTCGCCCGCTGGCGGGCATCACCGCTTCCTGGGGAACGTGTACAGCGACATGAGCAGCATCGTCTTCAACCACGGCCGGTTGAAGGAAGACCCTGAGGACATAGTTGCGGAGGAATGGCCCTATCACCTGGTAGCCTATGCGCACAACGTATTCTACGGAGTGAAGAAGATGTTCGGCGTCTTCGAGGCAAGCGGCAGGGGGTACGAGGACTTTCATTCCTTCCGACAGGCGCTCAAGGAGCGTCAGTCCCTCAATGCCGGCCTCGGCGTCACGACCGACAGCCAGCCACTGCGCGATCCGGCGAACCGCGACGTGCGCCCGGCCCGCGGATCGGCGGCCATTGACGCCGGCGTGAAGTTCTTCGTCCCCTGGGGCCTGGCCCGCATGGTCGGCGAGTGGGGCTTCTATCCCGTCGGCAACGACGTCACGCAGATACCCGACGAGCACTGGTACATGCAGGGCTACTTCGGCCAGCGCACCGAGTACCGCAACATGCCCCAGTACCCCCTGACGGCCGTCAACTGCACCGCCGACAGCTACGTGCAGGGCGACCTGGAGGACTGGATCGCCGGTGCGCTCAAGCTCAACGGCAGGGACCAGTACGCCACCGTCTCGCAGGCCGACCTGCCCGACCCCGGCGCAGCCGGCCCGGACGCGGACCTGCAGACAGTGGACGTGCGTGACTCCAGCTTCATCCTCGAGATTTACCTCAAGACCGAGCCGGGCGCCGGCAAAGCCGTCCTCATCCGGAAGATGGACGCGCAGGCCGGCTACGCGCTGACGCTCGACGGTGCGGTCACCTTCGCCGCCAGGGCCGGCGGCAAGGAGACCGCGGTCTCCGGGAAGGCCGCCGTGAACGACGGCAAGTGGCACCACGTGCTGGCCGAGGCCGACCGTGCCGCCGGACGCATGACGATCTACGTGGACGGCCGGCAGGACGCCGAGGGCGCCGGCCCGGGCGACGCCTCGCTCTCGAACGGGGCGGACTTCTACGTCGGCGGCACGCCGGACGGGGCCTGCCTGGCCGGGACGGTGGACTTCGCGCGCGTGAGCCTGGGGTCGTTCGCCGAGGCGCGGACGACGATTGAGGAGCTCTACGAATGGCAGTTCAACGGGCCGTTCCTGCGTGACTTCTGCGGCAACGCGCCGACGGGCAAGGCCCGCGACGCCGGCGCAATAGAGTTGAGGGAATGAGACTTACCTTATCCGGGCGGAAGGACTGAGAGATGCGCGCGAGGACAGGGGTTTGTGTCTTGCTGGTGATTGGCAGTCTGCTGGCTGTTGGCGCGCCGGGCGCCCTTGGGCAGGAGTACTCCTGGCAGCGGCCGCAGGCGAAGGTCCTGGCCCGGGGCGACCTCGAATGGACGCCCGAGTCGTTCGCCTTCGAGAAGGGCGATTCGGTCCGCTACATCGACTTCGAGAACGGGGGCGATGACAACTCGGGCGAGACAAAGGGCTCCCCGTGGGAACATCACCCCTGGGATGAGAACGCCGAGGGCAGGGCGGCGGCCGCCGAGGGTGTCCACACCTACGTATTCAAGCGGGGCTCCGTGTACCGCGGAGTCCTGAAGGGCAGCGCGTCCGGCCGGCCCGGAGACCCGATCCGGCTGACCAGCGATCCGAGCTGGGGCGAAGGCGAGGCCGTTCTCGCCGGCTCCATCGCGTTGACGTCCGGTTGGAGGAAGGCCGACGCTGCCAGCGTACCCCGAGGTATGCCCGAGCCCGAGAAGGTCTGGTACGTCGACCTCGGCGGGGACTGGACGCCGCGTAAGCTCTGGGAGATGCGCGACGGAAAGATCGAGCCGCTCGCTCTCGCCCGCACGCCGAACTGGACGGCGAGCGATCCCGACGACCTCAAGAGCGAGTGGTGGCAGTGGGAAAAGGGCGAAAGCGTCCGGAGCGGCGGAGTCGGCATCGACACGACGCACCTGACCGAGTCGCCCGATTACTATGAGAGCGCGCTGGTGTACACCGAGTGGGGGATCGTCATGTCCACCCCCGTGGCCCTGCCCGTCACGGGCTTCGATGCCGAGAAGAAAGCCCTGAGCTTCGAAGGCTTCTTCACGCCCGCCTACGGCATGCGAATAGACTCGGGGATGCGGTACTATCTGGAGAACAAACCTCAGTACCTGGACGACGACGGGGAGTGGTGTTTCGAGGAGAAAGGGCAGTACAAGGGCCGCCTCTACCTTCGCCTCGGCGAGGGCCGCGACCCGAATCGGGCTCATCTGGAGGTTGGCCGGCACAGAAACCTGATCGACCTGCGAGACGTCAAGCACCTGGCGATAAGCGGCCTGACCTTCCGCTTCACGAACGTCTGGAAACTGGGCGCGCCCGGATTCAAGATCTACGAGGACGAGCACGAAGTCAGCGCCATTCGCTTGCAGGGCAACGTCATCGACGCGGCGGTCACCAACTGCCTGTTCGAGCACGTCAACAACGCCGTGCTGGTGGACGTGGATAAGGAGGGCAACGTCGGGCGGGACATCGTGATCGCGGACAACGACATCCGCTACACCGACCACGCGGCCGTCAAAGTTGAGAACAGCTACTCCGAGTATGAGCGGCCCGAGACACCCACATCCATCAACGACCTGAGTATCCTTCGGAACAACATCTACATGACCGGCATGCGGCCGCACCGCGGCTCGCACGGGCACACGGTCGCCGTAAGTTTCCCGGAGACCGCTGAAATCGCCGGCAATATCCTCGACCGGACCTACGGGGCGGGGCTGTTCATCTTCGGCGGCAAGCCCAGCGGCGAGGGCACGGACGACCGCCCCTTCACCCGCATCCTCATCCACCACAACAAGGCGACGAACACGCTGCTGAGCACGAACGACTGGGGCGGCATCGAGACCTGGCAGGGCGGCCCGTTCTACGTCTACGACAACGTCTCCGGCAACCCCGGCGGCTACCGCCACTGGCGCTGGCTGCGGCAGAAGGATGCGCCGGAGGACCGCATCGGCCACGTCGGGACGCGCTTCGGGCACGCCTATTACCTCGACGGCTCGTTCAAGAACTACTATTTCAACAACATCGCCTGGGGCAGGGAGAACGACCTGCGCAGCCCGTTGATGAACACGGCCGCGTTCCAGGAGATACACAGCTATCAAAACAGTTTCTGCAACAATACCGTCTATCGGTTCGGCGCGGGCTCGCGGCGCCAGGCGCCGGCCGCCGGGCGGAACGTGTATCTGGGCAACATCTGGTCTGATATCTCGGACGTGGTCTTCTTCCATTCCCAGGGGCGCCCGGAGGATCGCCAGCCGAACCAGGCGGACGCAGGCGAACAGGGGAAGACCTTCCCCTACGAGACCATCGGCTACGCACGGAACGTCTTCAGCCAGGTGAAGCGGCACATGGCCGTCTTCGAGGCCACGGGCGAGCGGCGGGAAACGGTGGAAGAGATGCGCGACGCCCTGCAAAGCGTTGGGGCCCTGGCATCTCAGGCGGGCGTGACGGCACAGAATTCGCCCCTCCGGGACGCCCCCGGCCACGACTTTCGCCCCTCCGCGGGCTCTCCGGCCGTGGACGGCGGCGTCAGGCCGTTCGTGCCCTGGGGCCTTTACGGGACCGTCGGCGAGTGGCATTTCCGCCGCAACAACGATGACCCAACTACGGTGACCGATGACCACTGGTACATGACGCCGCTCCACAACGACCGTGAGACCTACTACCAGTTGCCGACGTGGCCGTTGCACGCGCACAACGTCGAGGCGAGCGACTACGTCCGTGGGCCGCTTGAAGACTGGACGGCCGGCGCCCTGCGTTTGGACGGACGCGGGCATTACCTGCGGGCTGAGCTGCCGGACTTTTCCGCAGCCGCTGCGGTCATCGCCGAGGCCGATAGGCCCGCCACCAGCACCTTCGAGGACTGGCTGACGGTCACCCATCCCTCGGGCATCATTCCGGGCCACCCGTTCTCGATCACGGTGAAGACCGAGGGCATCCCGCCCGAGCACCTGGTTTCGGCCGAGCTCGATTGCCGCAAGCACGGCGCCTGGGGCGGCTACGTGACGGGCGGCGGCCCCAACCAGCCCGCCGGCAAGCAGCCGCTGACTTTCAACTTCGCCCCGCTGAAGAAGGCCGGCCTCAAGGAATACGTGCTGCTGATCTACCACAGCGAGACGGGCGACTGGGACCAGCGAGAAGGAAACGCCGCGCGCATCACGGTCCCTTACGTGTCGGAGATGGGGGCCGCCTCTCTTGACCGGTTCCGCACGCCGGACATTGATACCTCCAGCGTGCTCGTGGAGGCATACGTCCGGGTCGAGCCGGACGCAGAAGGCGTGCTGGTCGAGAAGATGGCCAGCACCGGCTATTGCCTGACCGTCGGCGACGACGGCCGGCTGACGTTCGCCGTCAAGGGCGAAGGAGAGTCGGCTTCGTTGAGGTCCAATGCGCGGATCGCCGACGGCGCGTGGCATCAAGTGCTCGCCGAGGCGGACCGCGACGCAGGGACGCTGACCATCTGTGTCGACGGCAAGCCGGGCGCGACAGGCCAGGGCCTGGACGGCAGCGTATCGTTGTCCAACGACGCTCCTTTCTATGTGGGCGGCACCCCCGAAGGGCGGAACCTGGCAGTGACAATCGACTTCCTGCGCGTCTCTCGCGGCACGCTCGCCGACGCCCGGACGACCATCGAGGAACTCTACGAATGGCAGTTCAACGGGCCGTTCCTGCGTGACTTCTGCGGCAACGCGCCGACGGGCAAGGCCCGCGACGCCGGCGCCATCGAGTACGTGACGCCGTGATTCCTCGATAGGGCCGGAAACGGGACGCATTCTCCTTTTGCCGGGCTCTCTGCCCGGCTGGGAAGCTGCGCTATGATGACGGTCGCCGAGTGTTACCGCCGCATTGCCCTCTTCCAGAAGGCGGACTTCGTCCCGCACTTCGACGGGCTGCCCGGCCGGGTCACGCGGGAGCGGTGGCACGCCGAAGGCCTGCCGAAGGGGGTCTCGCCGGCGGAGTTCTTCGGCTTCGACAGCCGCTGGCTGATGCGCGGCATCGACTTCGGCCCCATCCCCGGCCTGCCGCCGCCGAGGGAAGAAGACATGCCCATGACGAGGTACGGGCTTGCCTGGCGCGACCGCTGGGGGCGCATCGCCGTCTGGCACCAGGAGACGGACCCCGAGTACGCCGAGAGCGGCCACGTAGTCCTCGAAGGCGCCCTGCAGGAGCGCGCCGACTGGGAGCGGATCAGGAACGACTTCCAGCCGGACCTCGATGCGCGTTACCCCGACGACTGGGACGAGATCGTGGCGAAGTACCGGCGCGACGACGTCGTCAAGGTGCTCGAAGCGCCGAGCATGGTCGGCGGACTGCGCATGGAATTGGGCTTCGAGAACTACTGCGTCAAGCTCCACGAGGACCGCGCCGTGATCGAAGAGATCATGGACGCGCGCGTGGACCTGGCCCTCCAGCTTCTGGACAAGGCGGCCGACGAAATCGAGTTCGACATGCTCTGGTTCTGGGAGGACTGCGCCTACCGCGCAGGCCCCATCATCACGCCCTCCATCTTCGAAGAGATATGCGTCCCCCGGTACAGACGCCTGGCCGACTGGTGGCGCGGGCGCGGGGGCGAGATCGTCGCCGTGGACTCCGACGGCGATGTCCGCACGCTCATCCCCGGCTGGCTCGAGGGAGGCATCAACCACATCTGGCCGCTGGAAGTCTTCGCCGGCATGGACGTGGTCGCCCTGCGCGAGCAGTACGGCCGCGCCTTCAGCATGTGGGGCGGCGTGGACAAGCACGTCATCCCCAGGGGCCGCGACGCCATCGTGCGCGAACTGGAGCGCGTGGCGCCGGTCGTCGAGGACGGCGGCTACATCCCGGCCCTCGACCACCAGGTCCCCGATTGCCACTTCGAGGATTACTGCTTTTACCAGGAGAAGAAGAAGGAGATTCTCGGAATCCCGAACCGCCACGAGCGCGAGGGCGGCAGATGCCCCTCGCCCGCGCCGCCGACGTGATCCGGGCGCACGCGCACGAACCCAGAACACCCGAGGTAACGCTGATGCATCGCACTGCGGTACAGAGTGTCGGAATCCTGCTATTGTGCGCAGCACTTGCAGCCACGGCCTGCGCGGCGGACTACGTCTGGTGGGAGGCGGAGGATTTCACCGAATCCAACTGGCCAGGCGGCAAGAGCGGCGAGGGCACGTTCGCGCCGAAAGACGAGCAGCAGAGGGCGAGCTTCTCTGGAGACGTCTGGCTCAACGCGCAGAGCCGAGACGAGACGCTGTACATGGCGTATGCCCTGGATCTGCCCGAGCCCGGGGAGTACACCTTCTACGCCCGCGTCTTCGGCGACTGGCAAAGTGGCACGCGGACACAGTTCCGCATCCGTTTTGGCGACGACACGGAGTGGCGCACCTTCAGGAACCGCGAGGGCGTCACACTCCACAAGGCCAAGCCCCTGCCATACGTCACGCTTGCGTGGGTGCGTCTGGCCAAGGTCAATCTGCCGGCTGGAAAGCTGGACGTACGCGTCGAGACGATCGACAACGAGGACGTGGTCGCGTTCGACTGCTTCGTGCTCGCCAGCGGCGGATTCCATCCCGACGGCATTCTCAAGCCGGGCGAGAAGCTGGGCCTGGCGATGGACGGCTGGTGGGCGTTCGAACCCGATGCAGACCCCTTCAAGGACGGCTCGTACATTGACCTGAGCCACCTCAACGAGGACATCGCCGGGCAGAACGGTTACATGCGGCTCAGCGACGACGGGGAGCGGTTCGTCCTGGGTGACGACACGCCCGTGCGCCTGTGGTCCGTGGAGGTCTCCGCCGGGCAGCTTGCGCTGGAGGACCTGCGTGCCTATGCGAAGTTCCTGGCCAAGCGCGGCGTGAACGCTATCCGCATCTTCAACATGGCGCCCGATCCGTCCAGGGAGAACGACGATCCGAACAGCATCGACGAGCAGGCGCGCGATGAACTCTGGAAAGCGGTGGCCGCATTCCGGGACGAAGGCATATACGTCTTCTGGACGCCGTTTTGGACGTACTCCTTTGACGTGCACAAGACCTGGAACTGGCCGTATTTCGATAAGTGGAACTGGCACAAGAAGCCGGACGGTGCCATCTTCTTCCACGAGGAGTTCCAGGAAGCCTACAAGGAGTGGGTGCGTCAGTTCCTCCTGCCGGAAAACCCGTACACGGGAGTCCCGCTCGCCAGGGACCCGGCCCTATACTGCATCCAGTTCCAGAACGAGCAGAGCGTCCTGTTCTGGACGGGACTGAGCGGCTGCCCGGAGGGGCTGCGCCGGGAGGCCAACAGGCAGTTCGAAGACTGGCTCGCAAACAAGTACGGCTCGATCGAGAAGGCGTTCGGCGCGTGGGGACAGGGCGCGCCGATCGAGGGCTACGACGTCGCCGCCGGCCAGGTGAGCATCCCGGGCCCCTGGCCGATGTCCGGCAGATGGGAGGAAGCGGCCGCCGCGAAGGAACCCGCGATGGCGAAACGAAGCTACGACGCCATCCAGTTCATCGCCGAGCACGTCCGCGCGTTCCACCACGAGCTGACCGACTTCTATCGCGACGAGATCGGCTACGCCGGCCTGCTGTCGGCCAACAACTGGAAGAGCGCCGACCCGATCACGCTCGACGACGTCGAGCGATACACGTACACCACCAACGAGGTCATCGACGCGCACCATTACTACGGCGCCCTGCACGTCAACCCGAACCAGAAGGAGCGCGCGAGCTACGCCGTTGACGCGGGCGACTACTTTGTCGACACGTCCTGCCTGCTGGAGCCGCGCAAACTGCCGACCGTTTACAAGATGATCGCCGGCCACCCCCACGTCATGTCCGAGAGCACGTGGGTCTCGCCGCGCAGCTACCAGTCAGAGGGCCCGCTGCTGATCGCCTGCTATGGGGCCCTGACCGGGCTGGACATGTACAACTGGTTCGCCTCCGGCGGCTGGCAGTGGGACACGGGAGTCGCGAAGTTCCAGATGGCCAACCCCTGCATTCAGGGCCAGTTCCCGGCCGCGGCGCTGCTCTACCGCAAGGGCTACGTGCGCGAATCAGAGCCGGTCGTGTATGAGGCCCGCCGTCTGGAAGACATGTGGCGCAAACGCAACCCCCTGCTGGCCGAGCACCCGCAGTACGATCCGACCGTCAACAAGGCTTACATCGGTGAGGACGTGGATGTCGAGGGCGGCCTCGACCCACTGGCGTTCCTGGCCGGGGCGGTCCGCGTGGAGTACGACGCCGACCCCGCCGGCACGAAGGTCGCCGACCTCGGCCGCTGCATTGACGGCGCTGAACACGTCGTCAACGCCGTGACGGGGGAGATGGGCCTGGATTACGGGACGGGCGTCTTTACGGTCGATGCACCCAGGGCCCAGGGCGTTGCGGGGTTCCTGGGCAGGATCGGTCGCTTCGAGTTGTCGGACGTGGTGATCGAGTCGCGGAACGAGTACGCGACGGTCGTAGTCGTGCCGCTTGACGACAGGCCGATCCGGGAGTCGGCCAGACTGCTGGTGCAGGTGGGCACGACCTGTCGCCCCTACGGCTGGCAGGAGAAGGAAGCCGAGTTCGACGCGAACCTGCACGGGGGCGGCAAACCGGACATGAGGACCGGCAGTCAGATCGTCTCGCTCGGCGGACCGCCCTGGAACGTGGTTGCCACGCGTGCCAGCATCACGGTCGCTAACAGCGGGCTCTCCAGGGCCACGCTCCTGGATGCCAACGGGTATCCCGTGCGGGGGATCGAGGCGTCCGCGGCCGAGGGACGCATTACGGTCGAACTCCCGCCCGACGCGCTCTACGTCGCGCTGGAGTGACCGCCGGCCGGAATGTCCGGTGCGCTCGCGGGGGACCTTCGGATACTGTGGGAAAACATCCAGTGGTTGACGGAAGGCCAGCGGGCCGGTATCAAGACCTTCGGCGCCGGGAAGGCAAGTCGGTGAGCCGCCTGCCTGTGAAGCCGGCTCCATCCGCCTCGTCGGCGTCACCACAGCGCCGGTCGGCGTGGACGACCTGAAGCAGCGCGAGCGGAACGTGCGCGCCGCCCGCGAGGGCCTGCCAGAAAGGGCGCGCCCCGTGTACGCCAAGCGCCCCGACAAGGCATGGTTCATCTACAAGTGACCGAGACAGCGCGCACGTGCAAGGAAGAGCCATGAATCACGTCGAGCGCTTCCGTGCGCTGATGGACTTCAAGCCCGTCGATCGCCTGCCCATGATCGAGTGGGCCGACTACTGGGACAAGACCATCGACCGATGGCACGCCGAGGGCCTGCCCGCCGACCTGAAGGATCGCTTCGACATCCGCGCGTACTTCGGCCTCGACCCCTACCGGCAGTACTGGATCCGCCCGAAGCACTGGGAGGCGCCCAATCCTGCGCATTACGGCGCAGGGCTGATAGCCAACGAGGCCGACTACGAGGCCATCCACAAGTACCTCTACCGCAAGGACGTTTTCAACTACGACCTGGTGCGCCGCTGCGCCGAGCCGCACCAGCGCAACGAACTGGTTGTCTGGCTCACCATCGAGGGCTTCTTCTGGTACCCGCGCACGCTCTTCGGCATCGAGCGGCACCTCTACGCGTTCTACGATCGCCCTGCCCTGATGCACCGCATGAACGAGGAGCTGGTGGAGTTCCACCTGTGGGTGGTCGACGAGATGTGCAAGATCTGCAAGCCTGACTTCGTAACGTTCGCCGAGGATATGTCCTACAACCACGGGCCGATGCTCTCGAAGGACTGCTTTGACGAGTTTATGGCGCCCTACTACCGCCGGATCACCCCGGTGCTGCGCGAGCAAGGGATCGTCAGCATCGTCGACAGCGACGGCGACGTGACGAAGGTGGTCCCGTGGTTCGAGGAGGTGGGCGTGGATGGCGTGCTGCCGCTGGAGCGGCAGGCAGGGGTCGACCTGGCCGACATTCGCACGCGCCACCCGCGCTTCCGCTTCATCGGACACTTCGACAAGATGGTGATGAAGCATGGGGAGGAGGCAATGGGTGCGGAGTTCGAGCGGCTGCTGCCCGTGATGCGGCAGGGCGGCTTCATCCCCTCGGTGGACCACCAGACGCCGCCGGACGTGTGCCTGGAGCACTATCGCGTCTACCTGGGCCTGCTGCGCGAGTACTGCCAGCGGGCGGCGAAGGAACGCACGCCGTGAACAAGCTGGCGGTCGTCACCGGTTTCCCGGGCGGCGCGAAAAACCGCTAGATGACCTACCAGCACGACCGCACGCAGGCCTCGAGTACGCTCTGGCGCAAGCGGAACTGGCCGCCAGATTCATGGGGCAGGTGATCGGATCAATTACCTGATCGAGCGCAGACGAACCACGGCGCCGGCATCCGCCCGTTGACTTCGCGGCGGGCAGCGCCTAACATCAAGGATTGCGCCTCAGCGGATTCGGGGAGGCAGCGCACGCCTCCCGTTCGCTGATGTGCTGACTTACATGCAAGAACACTCTCGGAGGTTTGGCTCCATGAAGAACGCAGGTTTTGCGGGACGCGGTACGGCGTTGCTGTTCAGCGTGACACTGGCCTTGATGGTCTTTCTCTGCGGTTGTGGCGGGGAGGCGGGCGAGGCGGAGGCCGGGACGGCTGCGGCACGATCCGCCCCGGCTGCTTCCATGCCCAGCGCGCTCCCGTACGTCTGGCTCGAGGCGGAGCAGCCCACCAGCGAGAACTTCGAGACGAACAGGAACGGTTGGGGCAACGCGCAGTACCTCTCCGAGGACAACTGGCTGCACTTCGCCATCCAGGCCAACGAGGCCGAGCAGAAGGTGCCCGAGGGCGGCCTGCTGATCGGCTATGACTTCCAGGTGGACTCCGCCGGCCAATACGAGGTCTGGGGCCGGCTCGGGCACGAGATGGTCCGCGCGCCCTTCGAGTGGCGCATCGACCAGGGCGAGTGGGACACCATCGACCCGCGCGAGGACCTGTCCGTGGACCTGATGGAAATCGCCCGGTGGGTCGAGGTCGCCTGGGTGGAGATGGGCAAGCTGGACCTGGCGGCCGGCAAGCACACGCTACAGACCCGCCACACCGTCCGATACCAGGGGGAGGGGGACAACAAGAAGGCGCAGCGGATCATCTACGAGGCCGATGTCTTTTGCCTCTACAAGGGCGAGTTCCGGCCCAACAGCAGGCACAAGCCGGACGCCGACTGGCAGACCGACCGTGACCGGGCCGCCGCGGAGCACGTCTTCCGGATGCCGGCGAAGGCGGCCGCGGGCGGGCGCACCGAGCTGGACCTGGCCGGCGACTGGCAGATCGCCCGCTATGACGAGGAGGGCCTGGTCGAGGACCGCACCGGCCCGATCAAGAGCGTGCCGGGCGCGGATAAGCTCTACTGGTCGGCCATCTCCGTGCCCGGCGACCGCGACGCGCAGCGCCACGACCTGGTCTTCGCGCACCGCTGCCTCTACCGGGCGCGCGTCAACGTCCCGGCCGAGTTCGAGGGGCAGTCGTTCTTCCTGGACTTCACCGAGATCAACATGCTCGCCACCGTGTTCGTCAACGGCAAGCAGTGCGCCTTCCACGACGCGCCGCTGACGGGCTTCATCGCCGACGTGACGGACGCGGTCCGGCCCGGCGAGGTGAACGAGATATGGGTCGGCATCAAGGACGCCTACTACGCCATATCGCCCATTCGCAACGTTTCGAACGCGCGGTTCGGGTTCAACTATCCGCTGGGCGACATGAGCACGAGCCAGGGCATGACGATGGACTACGACTACCCCATGAAGGGGCACACGCGCAACGGCATCACGGACGGGGTGAAGCTCGTCGCGACGGGCCAGGCGTACACGGAGGACGTGTTCGCGATCCCGTCGGTGAAGAAGAAGGAACTCGCCCTGGAGGTGACCGTCAAGAACCCGACGGGCCAGGACATTGCGCTCACGGTCGAGAACGAGGTCGTCCCGCTGGACGGCGGGCCGGCCGAGAAGACGTTCGCCGTGAAGCAACTGACGGTTCCGGCAGGCAGGACAGCGCAGGTTGACCTGGCCGAGGCGTGGGCGGAGCCGCACCTTTGGTGGCCCGACGACCCGTTCCAGTACAACGTGGTGACCCGCCTGCGCGCCGGCGGACAGGTGCTCGACACGACGGCGACGAAGTTCGGCTTCCGCGAGTGGGGCATCGACGGGACGCGCTTCGTGCTGAACGGCGTGCCCTGGCAGTTGCGGGCGAACCTGGACTACTACAGCGCGCGGGAAGGCCAGGCCGAGGAGGCTGCCGAGTGGTGGCGCCAGAGCGGGCAGAACATGTTCCGGCTGCGCTTCCAGGCCGAGTGGGCCGGGATGTCGCAGAACGGCGCGCTCGACTTCTTCGACGCACACGGCGTCCCCGTGCGGCGCACGTGCAGCACCTTCGACGGCCAGCACGCCAGCTACACTCTGGCCACCACGGTCGAGAAGGACGGCGAGAGGGTCAGGGTGCCCCACACGGCGCTCTTCGAGCACTGGCGCAAGCAGGTGGCCGCCCGCGTCAGGCAGCAGCGCAACCATCCGTCCGTCTTCCTGTGGGAGCTGGACAACGAGATCATTTACATCAACACGCGCAACTTCGGGAACCTGGGGCCGGTCGAGCCGGAGTTCAAGAAGGCCGCCGAGATGATCCTGGCGATGGACCCCTCGGGCCGGGGCGTCTCGGTTGCCGGCGGCCGGGCGCTTATGGACCAGTCGCTGCCCGTCAACGGCTGCCATTACGAGGCGTCGGCCACGCGCGACTACCCCGACATGGCCTACGGCCTGGGGTCGTGGACGGACCAGGACCGCGGCCAGGTCTGGCCCATGGCCCTGGACAGGCCGATCTTCCTGAGCGAGGAGTACTACGCCAACGGCTGGCAGCCGGGCAAGTTCTCGATCGTCGGCGGGGAGAAGTGCTTCCTGGGCCGCGCGGAGACGAACGACGCCTGTGGCCTGGTCGCGAAGATGTACTCCGAGGGATACCGCTGGCAGGCGCTCGGCGGGTTCCACTACTGGTTCGGCCGTTACGGGACGGCGCACTACAGCTCGTGGCAGCCGGTCCTGGCGCTCTGCCGCGAGTGGAACTGGACGTTCGGCGGCGGCGAGACGGTCCGACGCACGCTGATGGTGCGCAACGACACGCGCTACGACGACCCAATCGAGATGCAGTGGGAGCTCCAGGTCGGCGGGAAGCGGGTCGCCGGAGAGCGCAAGACCTACAGCATCCCCCCCGGCGAGGGCGAGGTGGTCGAGGTCTCGTTCGGGGTGCCGCGCGTGGGCGAGCGCACGGCGGCGCAGTTCATTCTCACCTGCTATCGCGGCGGCAAGGAGATCTGGAGCGAGGCGAAGGAGGCGTGGGTCATTGATGCCGACGCCGCGCCGAAGCCCCGCGTGGGCGCCGGCGACGTCGTCGTGTGGGACCCCCAGGGGTCGGCCGCGGCGCGGCTGAAGCAGCGCGGCATCGCCTTCAAGGCCGTCGCCGGGCCGGAGGAGCTGCCGGAGGACTTCCGGCTGCTCGTGATCGGCAGAGACGCCCTCAGCGCCCGGGAGGCGACGGAGCAGCGCTGGTACGCGCTGGCCGCGCAGGGCAAGCGCGTGCTCGTGCTCGACCAGGCGAACCCGCTCCATTACCAGGCGGTACCGGCGAACTTCACCGTGACCGACTACGTCGGCCGCGTGGCCTTCTCGGAGAACCTGAAGCATCCCGTCTTCGACGGGCTGGACCAGGCCGACTTCTTCTGCTGGTCGGGCGACCACGTCGTTTACCGAAACGCCTACGAGAAGGCGACCAGCGGCGCGCGGTCGCTGGCGCAGTGCGACGAGTTCCTCTCCTGCTCGGCCGTCGCCGAGTGCACGGTCAACGAGGGGCTGATGTTGCTGTGCCAGATGGTCGTCGGCGAGAAGCTGGCGGACGAGCCGACGGCGAAGCGCCTCTTCGACAACATGGTCAACTACGCGCTGGACTATCGGCTGGTGCGCAACACGACTGCGGCGGTGATGCCGGCGGGCGACCCGCGGGGCAAGCTGCTGGCCGATTCGGGTCTCCAGTACACCGAGGCCGACGACGCCCTGGCGGCTGTCAGGGGGGGTGATGAACGGTTGATAATCGTGGACGGACGGAAGGAGACCCTGGACAAGCTGTCCGCAAATCTGGACGACGTCCAGCAGTTCACCGAGGGCGGCGGGTGGCTGATGCTCTGGGGCGTGACGCCGGACGGGTTGGCCTCCTTTAACAGAATTGTGGGGTACGATCACGTCATGCGTCCGTTCCGCCAGGAAAAGGTCACTCTGGCCGCCGTGCGCGACCCGCTGATCAGCGGCATGTCGCAGCGCGACGTGGTGCTCTACTCCGGCGAGCGCATCTTCGGCTGGATGAGCGACGAGTACGCCGCCGACGACGTCTTCACCCACGTCGTGGACCTGGACGACATCGCGCCCTTCGCGACGGGGCCGGGCGTCGGCGGCACGGCGAGCGTTACCAACGGCTTCACGTCCACCGACGCGTGGAAATACATCCTGTACACGCCGATGCACGAGGACGGCTCGGTGCCCGTGCTCAACTACGAGCTGCCCAGGCGCGAGACGGTCATCGGCTTCTCCATCATCCCGAACAACCACTACTGGCTCGTCACCAAGATCAAGCTCGTCTTCGACGGCGACGAGTCCAAGGCGCAGGTGATCGAGCTGGCCGACTACGACAAGGAGAACAACCCCCGGCAGGACTTCGAGCTGGCACCCGTCGAGGCCGGGACGATCACGTGCGTTCCCCTGGAATGGAAGGAGATGAGCGAGCGCGCCATCCTCGGCGTGGACAACCTGTGGATACGGGTCGAGCGCCCCGATGACTTCCACGAGCGGGTCGTCCCGCTTCTGAACATCGGCGCACTGGTCAAGTACCCGCGCGGCGAGGGCGGCATCATCCTGAACCAGCTCAAGGTCCAGGAGCGGGAGACCGTCCCCGTCAACGCCGACAAGAAGGCGGCGGTCTTCTCGACCGTCATGCGCAACCTGAACGCCGTCTTCGCGGGCCGCAAAGTGCTGCTGCCCGGCGCCGGGCTCACGTACCATCCGATCTCCCTGGAGGGCAGGTGCAACCTCTACCTGACCGCCGAGCGCGGCTGGCCCGACAAGGAGCGCGACTTCTCCCACCTGCCGCTGGACCGCCAGAGGTTCAGCGGCGTGCTCTACGAGATCCGCGACTTCAAGACGTCGCCCCTCGAGAACGCCATCGCCCTGAAGGGCATGTGGGGCCTCCCCACCGCGCCGGAGGAAGTGACCGGGCTCGCCGTGGGCCGCACTGCCGACGCGCTGTTCTTCCTGCACACGTTCCACCGCAAGGCCGTGTGGAACCCCCGCAGGGAGACTGACGAGCCGCCGACCATCTTCCAGTACGTCGTCCACTACGCCGACGGCAAGACGGAGACCGTTGACGTGAAGTATGGGCGGGGTGCGGAGTACTGGCGCAGCGAGAGCCCCACCGGCCTGGCCGACGCGACCATTGCCTGGACGGCGCCGTTCCCCGGCGACCCGGCCAACTACGCCGTGCTCTACCAGTTCCAGTGGAACAACCCGCACCCGGAGACGACGATCGAGTCCATTGACCTCAGGTACGACGACGAGGTGGGCGGCCGCTACGGCGCGCCGATCCTGCTCGGCGTCACGGCGGCCGAGGTGATCGAATAGGGAACCGCGACTGGCTGACGCACGAAAGGAGCGAAATGAAAGTACTCTTCATCGGCGGCACGGGCGTCATCAGCACCGCCTGCACCAGGCTGGCGCTGGAGCGCGGCATTGACCTCCACCTGCTCAACCGCGGCAGGACGGAGGCCCGCATTCCCGAGGGCGCGAAGGTCATCACCGCCAACATACGCGACCCCGAGCAGGCGGCCGCGGCCCTCGAAGGGCACACCTGGGACAGCGTGGTCAACTGGATCAACTTCGCCCCGCCCGACGTCGAGCGCGACATCGAGCTGTTCGCCGGGAAGACCGCGCAGTACGTCTTCATCAGCACGGCGTCGGCCTACCAGAAGCCGGTCTCGCACTACCTGATAACCGAGTCCACGCCCCTGGCAAATCCCTACTGGGAGTATTCGCGCAACAAGATCGCCTGCGAGGAGCGGCTGGCCCGGGAATACCGGGAGAACGGCTTCCCGTACACGGTCGTGCGCCCCTCGCTGACCTACGGCGACACGCTCATCCCGCTGGCGGTCAACAGTTGGGGCAAGCCGTGGACCGTCGTGGACCGGATGCTCAGGGGCGAAAAGGTCATCGTCCCCGGCGACGGGACGAGCCTCTGGGTGACGACGCACAACAGCGACTTCGCCAAGGGGCTGGTGGGCCTGCTGGGCCACGCGCAGGCCGTCGGGCACGCCTTCCACATCACCAGCGACGAGGTGCTGACCTGGGACCAGCACTACCGGATCGTGGCTCGCGCCGTCGGCGTCGAGCCGGAGATCGTCCACGTTCCCACCGAGTTCCTCATGCGCTTCGACCCCGAGGCGGAGGGCAATCTGCTCGGCGACAAGGCGCAGAGCGTTGTCTTCGATAATACGAAGCTCAAGACGTTCGTGCCGGACTATGTGGCCACGACCTCGTTCGCGCAGGGGGTCGCCAGGACCGTCGAGTGGTTCCGGGCCGACCCGGCGCGCCAGGTCATCGACGAGGAATTCAATGCGTGGAGTGACCGGGTGATCGCGGCATATGAATCGGCCTTCCGCGCCGAGTAGCGGCGTCCGGAAGGCGAGCACGCGAGGCCTGGCCTGAGGGGGATGTATCCATGAAGAAGGTCTATAACCTGGGAATTCTCGGCTGCGGGGACTTCCTGCGTTGGGAGCAGGGGGCCATCCAGAACAGCGAACGTGTCCGCGTCGCCGCGCTGCACGACCCGTTCACCGAGCGGGCGGAGCAGTACGCCGGCATACTCGGCGGGCAGGCCGTGGACAGCGGCGACGCCATCCTGGAGGACGACGAGATAGACATCGTCTGTCTCTTCGTGCCGCCGTGGGTGCGCCGCGAGCTTGTGCTGCTGGCCGCGGAGGCCGGCAAGCACGTCATCACCACCAAGCCGCTGGCCGTGACGCTGGGGGACGCCAACGATATGCTGGCGGCGGTCAACCGTTCCCCCGTGCAGTGCGGCGTGCTCTACCGGCGGCTCGGCATGGCGGAGATCGGCACGCTCAAGGCCGTCTTCACCGCCGGCGAGATCGGCGGCCTCGGCCTTTACAAGCACGATTGGTTCCACCACTACCCGACCTGGAACGAGTGGGCCACGGACCCGGACCGCAACGGCGGGCCGTTCATGGACGCCATGATCCACAACCTGAACATAGCACGCTACCTGGCCGCCGGCGAGGCGTGCGCCGTGACGTTCTTCTCCGACACCCACTCGCACCGCGACCTGCGGTGCAGCGACACCGAGGCGATGAAGGTGGACTTCACGTGCGGCGCGGCGGCATACCTGTTCATCACGTGGGCCGCCGACCTGGAGGTCTTCTCGAACCAGGGCAACGACCGCGAGCACCTGGACTTCCTCCAGATCATCTCGGACCGTGGGTGGTGGATCACCTTCGAGCGCGCCGAGGGGAAGCCCGTCGTCAAAGCGGTCAGGGACGGCGTGCCCAGGACGTGGCCCGTCCAGCCCGGCGGCAGCTACTACGACGCCTTCGTCGAGGCGCTGGAGCGCGGCGAACCGGTCTCATGGGACATCGAGGATGCGTGGAAAGACCTCAAAATCATTCACGAGGCGGCGAACCACGTCGGCGTCCGCTGCGAGCTGGACCTGACGCCGCCGGGCCGGTGAGGCAAAGAGAGCGTGGGAGGCAAGGCATGGAAAACGTGCGTGGACGCGTGACGGCCGTCGTCTTTCTGTTTGCGCTTCTCCTGGCGGCACGGACGGGCCCGCAGGTCAACGGGCAGACGGACGGTTCGTGGCCCTTCGAGCCGCCCGAGCGCGAGACCGAGGACGAGTTCGAGGACGAGTTCGAGGCCGAGCCGCTGCTGGACCTGCGCCACCTCAATGAGGAGGTGGCCGGGGAGTCGGGCTTCGTCGGCCTGTCCGAGGACGGGATGAGCTTCGTCAGGGGCGACGGGGAGCCGATCCGTTTCTGGGCGGTCAACTCGTCGGGCAGGGGCTGGTCCGATGAGCAGATGGCCGAGCACGCGAGGTTCCTGGCGAAGCTCGGCGTGAACATGGCGCGAATCGGTGCCTCCCTGCCCTCGAAAAGCGAGCACTCGAGCGTCACCGACGTTGAGCAGGCGGAGGTGGACCGCATCTGGCGCTTCGTCGCCGCTCTCAAAAAAGAGGGCATCTACTCGACCATCTGCCCCTACTGGGCGCACGGGTACAACCTGCGGCAGATTCCCGAGGAGTGGGGGATCGAGGGTTACTCCGGCAAGGGCGTGGCCCTGTGGGGACTGCTGTTCTTCAACGAGCGCCTCCAGGAGGGCTACCGGGCCTGGGTGAAGGCCCTCTACGAGCCGCCCAACCCGTACACGGGCATCCCCCTGAAGGACGAGCCGGCCGTGGCCATCATCGAGATAAAGAACGAGGACAGCCTGCTGTTCTACACCTTCCAGGGCATAGAGGAGCCGCAGCGCGGGCTGCTTCGCCGCAAGTTCGGCGACTGGCTGAAGGAACGCCGCGGCTCGCTCGAAAAGGCCGTCGCCGCCTGGGACGGGGCCGCGCACGAGAAGGACGACCTCGCCGGGGGCTCCGTCGGCCTTTACCAGACGTGGGACTTCACGTCGGGAGCGCCCCGGCCCGACGCCGCGAAGGCCCGGCGGATGCGAGACCAATTGGAGTTCCTGGCCTGGGTCCAGCGCAAGTTCTACTCCGACATGGAGGACTACTACCGCAGCGAGCTCGGCTGCAGGCAGCTCGTCAACGCGATGAACTGGAAGAGCGCCGACCCCGTCCTGCTGGACGACGCCGAGCGCTGGACCTATGCCGCCAACGAGGTGCTCGCCGTCAACCGCTACACGGGCGGCGTCCACGTCGGCGAGAACCGGGGTTACCGCATCGACCCCGGCCACTACCTGGTCAACGAGTCCGTGCTCCGCAACCCCGACAAGCTGCCTGTCGCCCTCAAGCAGGTCGCCGGCTATCCGTTCATCGTGACCGAGAGCGCGTGGGTCCATCCCAACCTCTACCAGACCGAAGGACCGATGCTGGTGGCGGCCTATATGTCGCTGACTGGCGTGGACTCGCTCTGCTGGTGCTCGGTCACCAGCCCGACGTGGCTGCTCGACCCGCGCCGGATGTTCTGGCCGGTGGGCGACTCCTACGCGGTGGACAAATGGTCCGGCTCCGTGCCGCAGCAGATGGGCCAGTTCCCCGCCCACGCGCTGGCCTTTCGCAGGGGCTACGTCGAGGCGGCGGCCGAGCCGGTGGTTTACGAGGAGCGGAGCCTGGAGGACCTGTGGACTCGCAGGGCGCCCATCATCTCCGAGAGCGGCAAGTTCGACCCCAATCGCGACGAGGGCGACTACGCTCCCGACTCGCCGGTCAAGCAGGACGTTGACCGCCTCGCCTTCCTGGTCGGGCCGGTGCACGTGAAATACGGCGGCGACGCCTCTCGCAGCGAAGTGGCGAACCTGGACCGCTACATCGACAGGACCGACAGCACGGTCCGAAGCGTCACGGGCCAGATAGAGTTCGACTACGACGTCGGCCTCTGCACCGTCAACGCGCCGCGGTACCAGGGCGTCACGGGCTTCCTCGAACGGGCCGGCGGCCGGTTCGCGCTGGACGACGTGACCATCGAGTCCGAGAACGAGTACGCGACGATCGTCGCCGTGTCCCTGGACGGCAAGGACCTGGCGGAGTCGGACGAGGTCCTGATCCAGGTCGGCACGGTCGCGCGCCTGACGGGCTGGCAGAGCGAGGAGGCGACCTTCCAGAGCGGCGACCAGGAGCTGCAGGGCGAGCGGATCGTCAACACCGGCGAGCCGCCCTGGCAGATCGAGAACACCCGGGCGACCGTCACCGTCCGGAACGGCCGGCTGACCAGGGCGCTGCTGCTGGACGTGGACGGCTACCGGGCAAGGGGGGTGGAGGTCCGCCTGACCGGCGAGTCCATCGGGATCGAGCTGCCCCCCGAGACCATGTACCTCCTGCTGCAATAGGGATGGCAGGATAGCCCGGCGCGGGGAAGCGTGTGCAGGATATCGAATGCCTTTTGCAGTATCCGTTTAGCAGCCGGTGGTATAATCCCGCGGCGCGAGCGACCGATGCAGGATAACGTATCCACAGGGGCAGGTGAAAAGAAAACCGCGTCTGGACGGCCCCGCCCCGCCAGAACAACTTGAGGACAGCTCCGAAGTGCGGTAGCATTCCCGTCCGCAGTGCGCTTGCCTGCCAGTTTCTGATACCAACCATGTGGCTGAGGGAAGGTGAACACATGAACGTGCGCCGGGTCTTGACGGTCGGTCTGATGGGAATGCTCTCGGTCTGCTGCGCCTCCGGGGCCGAGTTCGTCTGGATGGAGGGCGAGAACCCCACGAGCACCAACATGGAGATCGCCCCCTCCGAATGGGTGAACGCGGATTCTTTCTCCGAGGCAACGTGGCTCGAGGTGGGGCTGAAGGCGGAGGACACGCAGAAGGTCCTGCCGGAGGGCGGCGCCATCGTGACCTACGAGTTCCAGGCCCCCTCGGCGGGGAAGTACCAGGTCTGGAACCGCATCGGCATGGAGTTCGCGCGCTCACCGTTCGACTGGCGCATGGACGACGGCCAGTGGGCGACCATCCAGCCCACCGACCTGACCACGGACGTGTGCAGGCTCGGCTACTGGGCCGAGGTGGCCTGGATGCACATGGGCGACGCGGACCTGGCCGCCGGGCGGCACTCCCTCCAGATCCGCCTGGTGCCGTGGTTCACGGAGCAGGACGGCAAGCAGGTCGCGCAGCGCATTATCTACGACTCCGACGCCCTCTGCGTCTTCAAGGGCGAGTTCCATCCGAACGGCAGGTTCAAGCCCGGCGAGGACTGGCGGGCCGACGAGGACCGGCAGGCCGCCGGGCAGGTCTTCGAGTTCCCGGCTGAGACGGACCTGAGCGGGCCGGCCCGGTTTGAGTTCCCCCTGGGCGGCCAGTGGGAGATATGCCGCTACGACGAGCAGACGGTCGAGAACCGCACCGGCCCGACCGAGGCCCTGCCCGAAGCCGATACCTGCTTCTGGAAGGCGATCACCGTCCCGAGCAACCAGCTGAACAGGGACGACCTGGCCTTCGCGCACCGGTCCGTTTATCGCACGCGCGTGGACGTGCCGGCCGGGCTGAAAGGGCGCTCCTTCTTCCTGCGGATGCCTTCGATCTCGCTCATCGCCAGCGTGCACGTCAACGGGCGGTTCTGCGGCTGGACTAAGGCGCCGCACGCGCTCTTCGAATGCGACGTGACGCCCGCGATCAAGCCCGGGCAGGTCAACGAGATATGCGTGGTCATCAAGGACGTTTACTACGCTTTCTCGGAGCAGAAGTCGGGCCAGAACGCCCGCAACCACTTCAACATCCCCCGGGAGGTACTGCGGAACAACTGGGTCATACAGTACTGGGATTTCCCGGTCGGCGGCGGACTCTACCCCCAGTCTTACCCCGAGATGTCCGGCATCCTGCAGGAGCCCTCGCTCGTGGTGGCCGGCGCGCCGGTCTACACCACGGACGTCTTCGCCAGGCCCTCGGTGAAGGACAAGAAGCTGACGCTGGACGTCACCGTGCTGAACCCCACGTCCGCCGACCAGACCGTCCGGGTCGCCCAGGAGATCGTGCCCCTCGACGGCGGCAAGGCCGAGAAGACCTTCGCCCCGCGTGAGATCACCGTCCCGGCGGGCAAGGAGATGGCCTTCGAGATGGCCGAGGCCTGGGATAACCCCCGGCTCTGGTGGCCGGACGACACGAACCAGTACTGCGCCGTGACGCGGGTGACGCGCGACGGGCGGGTGCTGGACGAGACGCGCACGAAGTTCGGCTTCCGCGAGTGGACCTGGGACGGGCCGGACTTCACTCTCAACGGCGTGCCCTGGTACGGGTGGGCCGACACGACGGAGGGCAAGACGCTCGATGAGTGCCTGGCCATCTGGCGCGCCAGCGGCCAGAACATGTGGCGCTTCCACGGCGAGGGCTTCGGCGGCAAGAGCGAGGACGAGGTGCTGGACTTCATGGATGAGAACGGCATCGTCATCCGCCGCAGCGGCATCTTCGACGGGATGGGCGCCAACTACCTGCACAAGCTCGCCTCCGGCCCCGAGTTGTTCGACAACTGGCTCGTCCAGCTCAAGGCCCAGGTCAAGCAGGAGCGCAACCACCCCTCCATCCTCATCTGGTCCATCGAGAACGAGATCACCTTCATCAACTCCCGCAACCTCGGCCTGACCGACAGGGTCGAGCCCCACATCTCCCGCGTCGGCAAGGCCGTCATGGAGTTCGACCCCACCCGTCCCGTGATGGTGGACGGCGGCAACTGCCTCAAAGACAACTCGCTGCCCGTCAACGGCGTGCACTACGTCGAGACAGATTGGCGTTACTACCCCGACGAGGCATACACGCTCGAGCGCGCCTACCGGTCGCACCTGGAGCCGACGCTGGGGCACTGGGGCACGGCGCCCTGGCAGCTCGTGCCCGACCGGCCCATCTTCATGGGCGAAGCCTACTTCGTCGGTGGCAACCAGCCGTCGGAATTCGCGCAGTTCAGCGGAGAGGGCGCCTTCGTCGGATGGGGTCCCGCCGCCTACCGCGGCGCCGGCCTGCTGGGCAAGATGATTTACGAGGGCTACCGCTGGCACGGCGTGGACGCCACGCACATCTGGGGCTACTCCTTCCAGATGGCGGACCTGCACCACAACTCCTTCAAGCCCGTCTGCGTCTTCTGCCGCCAGTGGAACTGGACCTTCGGCGGCGGCAGCGAGGTCGGCCGCACGCTGAAGATCTTCAACGACACCCACCACGCCGACCCCATCGAGGCCGGCTGGGAGCTGACCCTCGGCGGACGCAAGGTCGCCGGCCAGCAGCAGACCTTCCGCCTCGCCCCGGGCGAGCACAAGGAATACTCCATCACCTTCAAGGTGCCCGAGGTCAAGGAGCGCACGGCCGGCCAGTTCATCCTCACCTGCCGGCGGGGCGGCAAGGAGGTCTTCCGCGAGGTAAAGGACGTGGCCGTGCTGAACCCCGACGCCGGCCCGAAGCCCGGCCTGCCCGCGGCGGCGCTCGCCGTGATGGACCCGCACGGCACGGCCGTCGCCCGCCTGAAGGCGCGCGGCATCCCGTTCACGCAGGTCGCTTCACTGGACGAGATTCCCGAGAAGGCCCAGGTCATCCTGGTCGGCAAGGATGCTCTAGACGCCCGCACGTGCACCGACCCGCGCTGGATGTCCCTGGCCGGCGAGGGCAGGGTCGTGGTCGTGCTCGACCAGTCTGAGCCGCTGCACTACCAGGCCGTGCCGGCCGACCTCGGCGTGACCGACTTCGCCGGGCGCATCGCCTTCATGGAGGACCCGCTGCACCCGATCTTCGCGGACCTCGAACAGCCCGACTTCTTCACGTGGTCCGAGGATCACGTCGTCTATCGCAACGCCTACGCCAAGGCGACCACCGGCGCGACCTCGCTGGCCCACTGCGACGAGCGGCTCGGCTACTCGGCCATCGCCGCCTGCCCGGTCAACGAGGGCCTGCTCCTGCTCTGCCAGATGGTCGTCGGGGAGAAGCTCGCCACCGACCCGGTGGCCGGGCGCCTCTTCGACAACATGCTCGCCCACGCGGCCACCTACCGTCCGATCCATCGCGACGCGGCCGTGATCATGGACGGCGCGGACGAGCGGGCGAAGCTGCTGGTGCACTGTGGGCTCAAGTTCGACCCCGCCGACAACCTGCTCGGCACGATCCGCGCCGGCAAGCACCAGGTCATCGTCTTCGACGCCACGCCGGCCAACCTTAAGGCGCTCGCCGACAACGCGGGCAGCGTCAAGGCGTTCACCGACGGCGGCGGGTGGCTCATGGCCTGGGGCCTGACGCCGGACGGCCTGGCCGACTTCAACCGCGTCGTCGGCGTCGAGCACGTGATCCGTCCCTTCGAGCGGGAGCGCGTCACCGTCGCCGCCGTGCGCGACCCGCTGGCGGCCGGCATCACCGTCCGGGACGTCGCGATGGAGACCGGGGAGAGGATATTCACCTTCATGGGCACCAAGTACATGGTGGACGACGAGTTCACCTATGTCGTGGACCTGGATGAGATCGAGCGTTTCGCCATGTTCGGAGACGCGACGGCCGGCGGGGAGGAGCGGGCGGATGATCCCGCCGCCTACCAGTGGAACGCGATCAACGGCTTCGTCAGCGACGACGCCTGGAAGCTCATCCTCTACGTGGCGTGCGAGGAACCCCGTATCACCTTCAGGCTTCCCCGGCCGGAGACGATCACCGACTTCGCCATCTGTCTGAACACCCACTACTGCATCGCGCAGAAGGTCAACCTCTACCTCGACGACGCCGAAGAGCCCCTGTCCCTGGCGGTCGAGCCGCAGGCCGAGAGGCAGGACTTCCACCTGGACGAACCGCCCACGGCCAGCAAGATCACCATCGAGCTGGCGGACTTCCACAAGCTCGGCAAGACGACGGGCATCGACAACGTCTGGATCAAGGTCCGGCGCACGCCCGATTGGTACGCACGGGTCAAGCCCCTGCTGAACATCGGCGGCCTGGTCAAGTACCCCATGGGCGCGGGCGGGCTGGTGCTGAACCAGCTCAACATCCAGGCGACCGAGCCCGTCCCCGAGAACGCGCAGAAGAAGGAGTCCATCGTCGCGTCGCTGCTGCGCAACCTGCACGCCAACTTCAGCG
>Ga0180432_10001169_pt1 | contig 42057 bp, 37 predicted proteins | sample SS_ome_10_FD_132414 | JGI IMG/M metagenome (GOLD analysis project Ga0180432, IMG submission 132414) | Hypersaline lake sediment archaeal communities from the Salton Sea, California, USA - SS_1_MS_2 metaG | ecosystem: Environmental > Aquatic > Non-marine Saline and Alkaline > Hypersaline >... | reverse complement strand
GAAACTCATTATCAAGGAATACCCGGCTGCAAGTTCAAATGTCAACCACATCAAGCAACTTCTTCAGGAGTTGAAGACGAAGAAGAATTTCATCCCTGATGTTATCGTTGTTGATTACTTAAACCTCATGAATTCAGCAAGATTTGCGAATAGTGCAAATGCCAATAGTTATAGCACCGTTAAGGCAACAGCCGAGGAATTGCGTGGACTGGCACAAGAAGAAGAATTTATTATCTGGACTGCAACCCAGACCAATCGTGACGGGATCGGTGCTTCAGATCTATCAATGTCTAATACTTCCGAATCTATGGGCCTGCCCCATACGGTAGATTTCTTCTTTGGTTTGGTTCCTATTGAGGAATTGGAGGCAAAGAATCAGATTCTTGGAGTACAGTTGAAGAATCGCTATGGTCCATTAGACCCAAATAGAAAATTTATTCTGGGTCTTGACAGGGGGCGGATGAAGTTCTATGATGTTGCTGATAATGCCCAGTCAAACCTAAACACTAACCCAATGGGTCAGGTAGATGATTCGAATGGTTATGGTTATGGGACTGAAGCAAAGACTACGGCTGACAAATATAAACAGGTCGATTTCGATTAAAATTTAACATATTTGCTTGACTTTCAACCTGATGGGTGCTATACTTAGGACATCCAAAGGAGATTTAAAATGAACGAAAAAACAGCCATTGAAGTGTTGAAGAATTCTAACCCCACTCTGAGCCAAATTGCATCCCTAATTGATACACAGGAAGAATTAGATATTCCGGAATCAAATGTTTCTAGGTATCCGGGTGATACTGGATATACAATTAATGACCCTGACTTCTTCACTCGTAAGACTATAATCGAGGGTGTAGTTCACCGTCCCCATCCCAATGGTGGTGGACTGGTTGCTGAAACGGCCACGGTAGAACCAACGGCATTCGTTGGTGTGAATGCTCGGGTATATGGTACTGCTATGGTATTAGGTAATGCTCGGATCTTTGATAATGCTCAGGTCTGTGATAATGCTCGGGTATATGATAATGCTCGGGTATCCGGTAATACTTATGTATGTGGTGATGTTCGGGTGTGTGGTGATGACTCGATTCAGGACAATAAAAAGGAGATTTAAAATGGACGAAAGAACTGCAATTGAAGTGTTGAAGAATTCCGACATGACCCTTAGCGAGATTGCAGATCTTATTGGGACAAAGGAAGAGCCTATTTTGGAACCAAATGTTTCTCGATGGGTGGGGGATATGGATTATGTTTGTGATGTTGACCAACGTATGAAGTTTGAGGTCACAATTGATGGGGTGATTCATCGCCCACATCCTAATGGTGGTGGTCTGGTTGCCGAGACAGCCACGGTAGAAACAACAGCATTTGTCGGGATGAATGCTCGGGTATATGGTAATGCTCGGATATCTGATAATGCTTGGGTATCTGGTAATGCTAGGGTATATGAGAACGCCGTAGTATATGGGAATGCTAAGGTATATGGTAATGCTCTAGTGTTTGGTAATGCCAATGTATTTAATCGTGCTAAGGTATATGAGAATTCTCGGGTATTTAATGATGCTCGGGCATTTAATGATAGTGAGATATATGGAAATACTCTGGTATTTGGTAATGCTCTGGTATATGGTAATGCTTGGGTATATGAGAATGCTCGGGTATATGATACTGCTGAGGTATATGGTAATGCTAGGGTATATGGCAATACTTTTGTATTTGGTAAGACTAAAACGTGTCGAGATGTTTGCAGTTAAGATTATAAAAGGAGAATAATAGTGTCTGGAATGTATTCACGCTACAATGAGATGAATGAGCGAAGACTAGATCTTACTGATAAGGAATTTGACGGATCTATCACCGAGGAAGAAAAAATTGAGTTGGAAAGACTCGATAATGATGTCCATGAACTTCGGTCGAAACTCTTAGGAGATAATTATGGATGATTTTGAATATCCAGCATGGAATAAGCATAGATCTGGAATGTTCGCATACCTAGCACTGGCATGTTTGTTTGCAGTTTTGTGATCACATTTAATTCTTTTATTTTTGCTATCCCGCTATGGATTTCAATGATAATTCTTATCTACCACATTAATATGATGATTTATAATAAAACTTCGTAATTAAAGACTCTTTCTAGTGATCGCGTAACCCTTAGACCCATACTTTTGGGTCTTTTCTTTTTCATTCTTTTTTGCTGCCTCTGTCATGTTTCCCTTAGATAAACTATGATCCAAACAAAATGATTTCAGATCCTTTGTGACTGTTTTAGTTCCTTCGGGATGTGTGATTGTGTATTCAAATCTATAGTTTGATTCTTTAATTTTATTTTTAGTTGATTTTGAATGTTTAGTTACTCCACCATGAGAGATGTTAGACTGTTCAAGAATGATTCCAATATATCCCTTATATGGTTTATTTTCTTTTATCGCTTTCATGAATGGTTGTGGATTCAGTACATCATTAGAATCTTCACAGTATCTCTTGAGATTTGTAATCGTGTGTGTAGATCCATCTGGTGTGGTTATTTCAAGTTTATAATATTGAGTTGGATTGTTTCTCTTTGAGTTGGATAGATTTTTCTTCCATTCTTCTTTATTGGTGTAGGACATTTTCTTACCGATTTGGGATTCTGAAATCTTTTTCTTATGCTCTTCAGAAAGGGTCTTTCCTTTATGGGACTCAGACATCTTTTTCTTTGCTTCTTCAGAATGCTTCATGCCATGCCAACCATCTCCACCCCAAGTCATATTGTAACCGCCCTGAGTGCCATGTGTTTTGTATAGGTTAATAAAATGCGTTTCCATTTCTTTGATGTGTTCGTGGTCATTTGACTGATACACTTCTTCGAGCAGGAAACAATCTTTTCCATATTTTCTGATGGCATCGTGTAATGCTTGCTTGCAATTTCCGTCATTTGCATTTTTTGAATCGTATACATGTCTATTCCATCGGGCTTTGATGGAAGTCACAGTGATTCCGATATATTGCTTACCGTTTTCTTTGTTGGTGATTAGGTATATTTTTGCTGGCTTGTTTTCCATTTATTTCTCCTTCATACAGTATATTGGTTGTACTCTTTAGTGTAGTGTATTACTTGGCTTAAATATGTTTAAAACAAAAGGAAGCGAACTTCCTTTTGTGATTCTGATTTTAGGTCAGATTACCAATCACGTTAAATTATCTATTACTGTGAAACGATAATATTGGTTAATACCAGCGGTCAGAGTCTGTGCATCAGGTGCTGCACCATTCATGACGAATGGGTTTGCTACCAGACCGTAACGAGTCTTGAACCCGATCTTCGGCTGGAAGGTATCCTCACCCACTGCACGGTACATCTGAAGAGGTACATAAGGGCAGTAGAAGAGACCAGCATCGTAGACGCTCTCACCACGGTAGCCAACACACATGAAGTCGTTGGTAGCAGTGGATGAGTGGTAAGGATCAATGAAGACCTTCATACCACTGGAGAGAACACCTGCGAAAGTGTTGCCAGTGTCGTCAACTTCAAGGTTTCCCTGAAGTGCGGGGTTGTAATCCAGAACACCAGCAGCCTGAAGAGCCGAAGCAACGTCAGACGAGCAGATGAGGAAGTTACCCTTACCGCGACGAGTTTCCTTAGCGATTACGTTTGCTTCACGCTCACACTGGAACATGAGGCCACGGAAACGCTCGACTGACCAACGACCGTTCGAGTCGGTATCAAGGTCAAACACACCAGCAGTTGTAACACCAGTCTGGGATCCCTGCTTGGCAGTGACATAGATGGTGCGAATAACTTCGCGGTTGATCTCAGCAAGGATTTCCTGTGTGAGAATGTTTGCGAGTTCCTTATCGGCATCAAGACCGTGGATGGCCTTCATGTCTTGCTGGATCTCATGGCTGTACTCAGCCTTCAACGCACGGCTCTTAGCAGTTACGCTAGTGGAGTCGATGTTGATTGACATCTCTTGGAAGTCGTTACCGGTATCGGATCCGAGGATTTCAGCAGCAGTTGTTGCCATACCACGACCGATGGAAATACCAGCAATACCCGAACCAGCAGTAACACCGTAGTCATTACCACCAAGACCACTTGTACCAGCACCACCAGTACCAGAGAACCCTGTACGAGCCTCAGTAATACCAAGGGCTTCGTTTGCATTTGCAGCAGCGACGGTTCCACCGTTACGACCGTAGGTCGCACGCAGAGCAAAGATCAGACCACTTGGACCTGTCATTGGCTGAACACCACAGACATCATAAGCGATCATCTTAGGTGCTGCACGACGGACGAGTGACATCAGGATGGGATCCCAATTGTCAACATTACCCGAAACGGTTCCGGGAGCGGTTGACTCGCGGAGTTGCTTGCTCTGGTTTTCCAGAAGCACAGCGGTTGTCTGACGACGATACGAGGACTTGATCGGAGAGAAGTTAGCATCATCAAGGACACCACTCCACTTCTCTACAAGTTGCTCCTTTTGAGCCTGAATTTCTTTTACGCTTTCATCCATTTGGATTCTCCTTTAATCTTTAATGGTTTTTGATAACATTTATATTTAGTAAAAGTTAGTTTTTGGTCTCTTATTCTCTCTTCTCAGAGAAGTTACGCATACCTTCAAGAAGGCTGTTCATCATGGGGTCATTAGCAACAGGCTTCTTTTCCTGTTTCTTTGCCTCATTCAACTCTGTAGCAGTCTCAGTTGATGAGTCGCTTGTGTTGTTGAAGTATGATTCCTTCAAAACCTTGATTTCAGATAGGTATGAATCTTCATTTTCGAAGAGAACATGTGAGGAAAGGTTCTGGAGTTTTTCACGCTCACTGAGAGTCAGATCCTGTGTTGACTCAACAAAGATACGCTGACGCTTTTCTTCTTTGAGTTGCTTGGAAAGGCTCGCTTGCTTTTCCTTACTTTCGTTGATCTGTGATTCGAGTGAAGCAACCTTATCGCTCATTTCTTCGAGAACATCGTACTTCTCTTCGGGAACACTGATATTGTGCTCGTTGAAAAGATCGTGGAGATCAGAAAGGAATGCTTCGGTGATTTCGGTACGAAGACCAGTCTCAACCTGAAGTTCATTTTCCTTCATCCACTCTTCAACTGCATAGGTAAGATACTCATCAACTTGTGCTTCGAGTTTTTCCTCATGAAGTTGTGCTTTTGATTCAAAACGCTCTTTCATTTCACGGATGATGCGAGTGTTTTCTTCAGCAACCAGACCAGCGATGCTTCGTGCTCTTTCGTTGACAGCAGCCTCGAAGATTGTCTGTGCCTTGCTGGTGAACTCTTCTGTGAGTTGATCATCACCACCAGCCTTGAACATGATTGCAAGGTGCTCGCGGATTGCTTCTCCAGCAGCCTCTGAACGAAGGTGCTCTTCAATCTTGTCCTTGATTGCATCCTCGCCATACTTGTCTTCTGGCTCTTCCTCATCACCCATCTCGTCCTCTTCGTTGACTAGAGCGGTGTCTGCGGCAAGGTCGGAGTCCTTCTTATCACTGTTTTCGTCCTTCTCACCAGTCTTTACAAGTTTGGTGTCGGCAACAGTGTTGTCTGACTCATCTTCATCATCATAGACATCAGATCCGACTTCCTTCTCTTCCGAGACAGTCTTATCTGCCTTGTACTTGTCGGTGTCTGACTTCTGGCGGCTCTTGGAATCGGTTCCCGAATTCTCTTCGGCATCCATGACTTCTGCCTCTCCAGCATCCATCTTCTCTGCATTGCTGCGAGTAGACGAAACATTAGAGTTCTGCATTTCTTTTGACTCTTCGTTAAGATCTCTTTCGACATCCTCTACGATTTGCTTTGCAATTTTATCTGCGTCCATTTATATTCTCCTTACCAATTTGGTATTTAAGGTTTCTACTAATATATATCATTTTCAATATTTAAAGGTTATTAAGTGCTCTTCTGAACGCCTCAATCTTGGCCTCTTGTAACTTACGAAGTGAGGCTTTTTCAATAATCTTCTTGCTTTCTTCTAGATCTCTGGTTTTCCAGATACCATCATCCCAGATCCACTCAGCACTTTCCATCAGACCCTGAACATAGGCATCTGGGGCGGATGGATCGGCTACCACATCAGCGGCTGTAGCCAGTCTGAAGTCGTCTTGGACATAGGAAATACCGTTAGATTCCTGAATAGATCCCATTCCACGGGAAGATACCCCTAAAGCGGCACCAGCACGAAGAAGTCCCCCGACGATTTTTCCACAGGGAGTTTCTTCAATAATCTTGGCCTTTCCGAAGAAAGTTGACCCATCACGACGTAATTCTGTGATGATGTGGGAAACTCGGTCAAGATTGATCTCAGGACCGGATGGGTGGTTTAGTTCACCATATGCCATATTCTTACTAATATTATTTTCGGTATACAGACGAACTGCGTTTTCCATCACACTCATTGGATAGATTCGTTTGTTCTTGTTTTGAACATCAGCCTGAAGGAATGGACCAGAGAGATAAAATGTCTTATTATCCCCGTTTCCTTCAGAGATAAGTTCAATCTTATTACTCTCTGTAATATCTTCTCTGAGTAGTTTTAAACTCATAGTCCCATACTCCTTCTCTTCCGTACTGAACGGCTTCTACGGCGTGAAATTGTTGCTTTTCTTGCTTTACGCTTGCGAGCACCACGCTTGGCACCGCGAGTTACTTTGTATTTTCTCTTTCCTGTAGTTCGAACGCAAGTTCTACCACCCTTGGATCGTTTATGATGTCCGGGTGGGCATCTATACTGAACCACTCTTTTACCCTTAAGAACACGAACCTTCTTTTTCGCAGCAACTTCGGTGAGTTCTTCTTCTGTTGCTTCCATCATAAAATAATCAATGGGGAGGGCATTGAACATCTTGGCCTGTCGTTTGTTGAGTGTGTCCCCAACCTTAAGATTTCCAGCCTCTCTTCCGGGCAGTAAAAAGCAATCCTTATATTTCTTAAAAACTCGCCTCTGTACATCTTGATCATCAGTAATAATTTCATCTATAATTACAAATCCCATCCCATGACGGGAAAGAATAAAGAATGGCGGTCGAACCACACTTGTTGTTAATTCTGAGATGATGGTTTTAAATGATTTCATTTGTTGATTTTATCGGATAATTTTTGTGTAATTTCTACTTTCTTTATATCAAGACCAACAGAAAGTTTTTCCATCATTCTCGCGTTAATGGTCTTATCAGTAAAAGAAAAGTCCTTGTTTTTGATTGAGTTTGTTATTTTGTTATTCATTTTAACTCCCTTTGTAAGTATTTAGCATTTATATAAAATCGCCTATTTCGATTCTCTTGTATGTTCCTGTAGAAGCGAAATAGTTTACCTCTTTTTTATTTCTTAGATTGTAGTATTTTCCAGTATAGTCTTCGATCATAGCATCATTGATCGGAATAGTTTTCATAATAACTGCCATCGCCGATGCTATATCATCAAAATTCCTTCCCTGAAGATCGGCGTGTCCTCTGGTCCCCATCGTGACCCTGACCCACCCCTTTCTTCCAGCAGCGGCTAGAATATCAGGAGAGTAGAATTCTTCTCCCTTTTTTAAGTAATCAATCATACTTTCCAATCCAAGGTCATTAATGTATTTGATGATATCTTTTCGCTTCACACCAAATATTTCGCCGCCTCTGGTGGCATCCATGACGATGGCTTTACTATGACTCCAGTTCTTCTTCATTTTCACAATTTCATTGTTTTTGATGTTTATGAAGTATCCTTCACGATGCTTGAACCTACCAGATTTTGGAAAGGGAGATACCCCCTCCACCACAAAATACTCTGGAGTTTTCTGTAATGTAATCCCAAATCCGTTGGTCTTCTCTTCAAGTTTTTCTTGAAGGGCATTGGATATTCGAGAAGAAAACTCTTCTTTACTTCCCATGTTGGATATGTTGTATTTCATTAGAAACGTCTTCCTCCCATGCCGGTATCCTCTTCGTCTGGGCGTTCTGCCCTTTCTTTATCCATGAGTGCTTTTTCTTCTTTGATTTCTTCATCATCCATATGGAGATACTTCTTCTTGACTTTTTCATCCGAGAAGAATCGACCAAGCCAAGGCTCAAGTCTCTGAAGAACATCAAGTCTCTCAGAAAGAAGTTCCAGTTCTTTCATCTCTGTGAAGTGTGAATCTCGTAAGAAGTCAAAGTTGACATCCTTCTTGATTGCTTCCCATTCTTCCTTCGTGATGATTTTCTTCAGGATAAGATGGGTTCCGAGGATATCATAGAACATTTCAGAGAACCGACTGCGAAGCCTCTGGATGAATTTGTCAAATTTGAGTTCATCTCTGGTGATTTCAGATGATCTTCCCAGACTGAAACTATTCTCTGATTCTAGACGACCGATGGGAACATTCATTGCTTTGAGAAGTTTCTTCTGGAAGAAAAGAATATCGTCAACTTCTCCAAGATTTGCACCACCGCCAATAGTATCGATCTCAGTGGTATTTGTTCCTTCTCGGCGAGGGAGCCAATAGTCTTCAAGCATGGACATATGGTTTTTGTCGTTTCTGACTTCACCAGTTGTCGCTTCGTAGACGAGTTTATTCTTGTATCGACGCATCATGCTCTCTACATGTTGCTCTGCCTTTGCCTTTGGTAGAGAACCAACATCAATGTAGAACACACGCCGCTCAGGAGCCCGTGCAAGGCGGTAGATAACCAAGGCATCTTCCATCATCTTGAGTTGGTTGGCGGGGCGTAGAGCCTTGTAGAGATATCCCAGAGTGTACTGACGATCCACAGAGATAAGACCAGATGGACAGTAAGTAATCGAGTCTGGGCTGATTCTGTATCCCTGATCTAGAGTAGAAGCAAATTCCGGCATGAAGATATAGTATTCATTGATAGAATCAACCACATTAACCCCAGTTTCTTGATCCTTCTTTTTGTGGATTTCTCTAATTTTCTTCGTTCTGGTGGGATCAAGTGGTCTTAATTCACGGATACCCTTGTTGGGGGATTTATCATCGATGATCTTGTGGTAGTATAATTTACCATCAATATACCAATTTCTGAAGATATCATGGCCTTTTGTTTTCAGTCCCATCAACTTGATCAAAAATTCAAATTCCTCTACGATCGTTTCTTTGATCTTTTCTGAAGCAAGAGTCTTATCAATATTGTCTAGATTTATACTCACTGGAAGTTCGTTTTCGTTTGCTACAATCGCTTCATTTACGATCTGCTGCACCGCATCGTCTACTTCTGGAATGTGGGTGATTTCTCTATACTTTTTGATGAGATCTTGTTCGGTACGCATCGCACCGTCAATATCGATATATGACTGGGAAAAGAATCCCATACCACCGCCATCACCAATTTCAATGTTAAGAGCACCGTCGTTCACTTCTGGAGTGGCGAACGACTTTCTCTGCTTCATATCATTTTCGACAGATTTTGACTTCTTTAGTTCGTAACCAAAATATCTATTTGTCTGGTACATGTATATGTCTCCGATTTCAATTATTTAGTATACCACAAATATCGGATATTACCAGCATCGTATATTTTGAGGTATTTGTTATTTGTCATATTTTCGTACTCTGTTTCACTACTTTCAAAATTATTAAGAAGGTTTGGTAAGTTTTTCTTTTGGGCTTGATATCTTGATATAGTTTCAATTTTATCCCTTTTTGATGATGTCTTAAGTTTCGCTGGGTTGAAGTAGAAATAAGATGGTGTGGTTACTCGATCACTAACAAATCCGAGGATGTCATACATTCCACCATTTCCATATCTAAGATTGCAATAGGAAAGGACATTTTTAGGCTTATATGTATTTATAAAGTGTTTCCAGATTTTTGACGCACCTCCATATACTTTTGTCCCTCCATCCCCGCAGCATCTTATGAGTTCCCATTCCATGTTTTTATCAAATCTGGGTTTGCCGAAAGACATCAAATACTTCAAAGAATTTCCAAGGAACAACCCTATACAGACGCTAGATGGGCTGTATCCTTGGATATGGTTCCTGTTCAAGAATTCCCTTTCGGCATTACAGGGAACCTCTCTAATATCTAGGGATGATGCACGCAACTTTTTTTGACCAATACCTAGATGATATGATATGATGGATTCTACGAGTTCTTTGTTGTTGATATATTCATGCTCGAAAAATGAGACCAGATTTATCCCTCTCTTCATGCATGAAATCTTCTTTTCTTGATGATAATTCTTGGGCTTTTTTGGATAACTATGCCAATATAGACCATCACACTCGATTGCTAGGTTATAATCTGGAAGATATATATCAACCTCAGACACGCCATCTATATCTCTGTGATTGAATTTTATGTTTTGTATACCAGAGTTTTGAATAAATTCTACAATTTGCTCTTCGAAATATGATCTCTTTGATCGAATGAGTTCTATTCCAAATCTCTTAAATTGTCTGTATAGGGCTGCATTCGTTACACCACATTCATTACAAATATATTCGACTGAATATTTTTTGTTATAATACATATCCTCAAGCCATTCCTTTGAGTAATATGTATTCTTCTTATTGGTATAATGTGGGCGAAAAGGCTTAGATGTTCCTCTTAACTGAGATGCTACTTTCTCAGCCACATCTTTGTTTTTCATAGGACTTGTTGTTCCGTACTTTTCAAGGGATGTAGCCTGAGATTTTTCCAGACGCTTTCCATTTTTACCAACACACTGTGGAGAGCAATGCCTTGCCCTGATGGGAATGTTTCTCGTCAGTTTCGTCTCGACTCCGCATACAGGACATTTTGGATTCCCGTTTTTAATAGACCATATTCGCTGACTCATTGTGTATGAATCGGGAAGATCCTTTGTATGCTCTCGGATATCATTGAATATATCCTGATACTTTTTACTGCGTGGTCCGGGAAGTTTCGACTCATTATCCCATTGATCTATGAAATGTTTTGTATCTTTGTGCATATTAAAACTCCCTACAAAAGTATATAGGGAGTTTATATTTTGAATGATGGTGTATTCTTTGTTTTTAATCTTATGTTGTGGTATTTGATTCCCAGAAATCATATTGCAATGATACTGTATACTCTTCAATCTGATCGTTTGCATCAAAACTTACATCGATCTGACCGACTTCTGATGGCCAGCAGCCTTCGAATTTGTATGTTTTGAGAACAGAACCGTCACGACTCAACTGGTCAATTTCCCAACGCTGTGTGTAGAGGTTCTTCGATGTAGGACCGACATTCTCGGCATGTGAGTTGATCAGGTCAGACCACGACTCAAATGCATTACGAATCTGGAAGTCAGTATCGTTGATAATAGTGATCGTCCACTCTGTGAAGGTTCTATCACCAGCCCACTTGATTGAACGGCCACGATAGGGAACTTCGACTGTTCCCAGTGAGGACGATGGAAGTGATGCAGATTTGCAAAGAAACTCGACCTGACGGGAAGGGCCTCCACCACCAATAAGGTTGTTTGCAGCCCCGATAACATTACCGAGATCCCCTCCTAGAGCACCAGCAGCAGCACCAAGAGCGGTTCCTAGAGCACCAGCACCACCACTAGGGAATGTACCACGGACACGGAAGAGGTTCGCCCTAGCACCACCACCAGAAAGAGCATTCTTAAAATTTTGGATTGACATAAATGGTCTCCTTAAAAGTATTTCAACTTATAAGTATATAGTAGGATTCTGTTTTATCGATATTGCAAGTAATCAGGAATTAGAAAAATATAGGTTATGCGTAATTTACATAATCAGATATATTATCATCATGTAGGATATTGTGATCAAGAGGATCCCAGCCGTCTTCATGTAGATTATAAATATCTAGATGTTTAATCGGAATTGGGGTAGTAACAAAGAGATCTCTCCCAATTTCACTCGGATCGTAGTCATACATCCCCCTTAAAGTATCATCATCGTCTTGAAATCTATCTCTATGTCTCATTGCATGATATGAGGATCTTACTTTGTACTTACTAATGTGTCGTGGGGAGATTCTTAAAATGATATTTTTTCCAGAAGAGTCCATTACCATATTAGACCAATGTTCTATATCTGAAGTAAGATGGATTCTTCCACGGGAATATTGGTTAAGTTCACGACCAAAATTTCCACTTGGGAGTGATTTCGTGTCTCCAGATTTTCTCTCTCTATACGCTCTAGGGAGAATTTTCCCAGACTTAATTATTCCACTAAGTCCCTTAAGCGTCGTCACATGGTATAGTGGATCTCTTGGCCTATAATTTTCTCTTAATTGTTTGAAAGTCTTCATGTAATTATTTAGTATGATTCTATTTTATCAATAACCAAGTAAATCGGTATCAGTGTAAATATAGTCCCTCACGCTGATATCGAATGAAATTTTATCCCAAGAATTAGTAATTTTGTTCTGAATTTCAAGGTGGTTGATAGGTATTGTGGTAGTAACAAAGAGGTCTCTTCCAATTTCATTCGGATCGTAGTCATACATGACCCTTAAAGTATCATTATCTCGTTCATATCTATCTCTGTGTCTCATTGCATTATATGAAGATCTTACTTTGTACTTACTGATGTGTTGAGGGGCGATTCTCAAAACAATGATATTTTTTCCGGAAGCGTTCATTACTGTATTAGCCCAATATTTTATATCTGAAGTGAGATGAATTCTTCCACGGGAATGACCGTCAAGTTCTTTACCAAAATTTCCGCGAGGGAAGAATGTCATATCTCCAGACCTTTCCCCCCTATACGCTCTAGGGAGAATTTTCCCAGACTTAATTATTCCACTAAGTCCCTTAAGCGTCGTCACATGGTATAGTGGTTCATTAGATCTGTAATTTTCTCTTAATTGTTTGAAAGTCTTCATGTAATTATATAGTAGGATACTATTTATACATAATTGATATAATCAAATATATCATGTATACTAACGCTTTTAAGAGGAACCCATGCATCTTCACTCGGATCGTAAATGTCTAGATTGTTTACCGACACTGGATTTGTTGTAAATAGATCACCACCAAATGAACCACCGTATGCGTCTTTTAATTCTTTATCAGTAAACCTGTTTCTCCTATTAGATGCGTGAATAGTCGGTTTAAATTTATATTTTGATATCTTTTCCGGTGATATTCTCAATATCGCTGAATTTTTACCTTGGCCTGATAGTATACCCAACCAATAATCTGGATCGTTCGTGAAGTGAATCCTTCCTCTAGACTCTCTATCTAAATTCGAATCATATGAAAAATTACCAGTCCCATTACTTCCCCTAGGAATAAGTTTACCACTTTTGATAACTCCATATACATTATCAATTGGTATGATATGGTAAAGTGGTTCATTCGATCTGTAATTTTCTCTTAATTGTTTGAAAGTCTTCATGTAATTATTTAGTTTGATGGTATAATAATAAATGCCCCAAAATATGAGGCATTTATCGAAGATTAATTATTATCCGATGACTTCATCGAACGAAACCCCAGTCGGAGTAGCGATGAAATTAAGGCTGATAAAGTTAATACTGCGTGCTGGTTTGATGTAGATATCTGCAACAAACTGGTTTGAATCAACAACATTCGCAGTGTTATTTGTAGCGTCTGCCACAACACGGAAATCGATGATTCCCTGTCTCGCCTGAACATCTCTGAGGAATGGCTCAACTGCGTTACGGAATGTAAGACGAGTGATATCATCATTGAGTTCGAAGAGTAGGTACTTACTCGCAGTTGCAATGGCCTTCTCAAGAACGATGAACAGACGACGGACATTGATTCTATCGAATGCCGAAGGACGGGAAAGCATAGTCTTGTCACCGTAAAGGACGGTTCCCTCTCCGGGGAAGGTCACAACTGGATTGATACCAGATGCGTACAGACGATCTCTCTCAGTCTTGTTTGCCTGCCAAGCCAACTTGACGACATTTCTGATCTGTCCACGGTTGAATCCAGCAGGGGAGAACCATGATTCAGCAAGACGATCTGTACGAACACAGAGTCCTGCGATATCACCAGTAAGTGGGATCCATCTTAGGGTGTCGTTATAACTATCGATTCTCTGCTTCCAGTTATTGGTAATGACTGCGTAACTTGTCGATGTCAGTCTGTTTCTAAACTGAATGACATCAATCATCGGTGTTGATCCAGTCACATCATTCAACGCTGGGCTAATGAATGCAACACAATCCTTTCTATCATCAGCAATACTGATGAGTGAATCTGCAATTGTTTTTGCATTCGCCTCAGTTGCAGCACCGTTTCCGAGTAGGAGTTGGATATCGACAGTTTCGGAGTCTCCGAAGTATGTGTTCTGTGCAATGACAATCTGAGATGCAGTAGGCATTGCTCCAAGGTCGCCTCCAGAAAGAACAAAGTCACGAACACCGATCTTACCGAATGTTTGGCTATCTCCAGAGACGGAGAACTCAACAGATCCAAGGTCAGAGGCAAAGGTAGTATCACCAGCCCAGATGTAGGATGAGTTTTCTCTGAGAACATCTACCCAGTAGTTCGAAGTTCCGTCTGACTTCTTAGCACCATTTGCCTTAGAGACATATGGGAATCTTTCAAGTACAGTACCGGGAGTTCCAGTCCAAAGTCCATCCTGATCTACAACAACGATATGCATTTCATCATTCGCACCGTTTAGGGTGGAGACAAATGAGGTTGTAGATGGATTTTCCTCAAATTCGTTTCTGTACTTCCAGACATCGAACGATGTTCCCTCGTCAAGAGCACCGCTTGCAGATTCGTACACTTCGAATAGGTTATCTGCATCCTTCTGGATCTCGAAGACCGCCGAGGATGAGAAGTGGAGGTACATACTTCCACTTGTGGACAGTCCATCAAGTGCAGTATCGAAACTAGATCCAGTTCCCTGTACATAGAATTCGAATTTAGAATCTGAATACTGTGCCTTGGACAGAAGTTTGAATCCAGAGTTTGCTTCAGTTACTGCGTTCATCTGTGAGGAAACACCAACAGATGCCCCTGCTAGGGCTGTCTGAGGATCTACAGCGGGAACGTCCGAGAAATCACCAACTGCACCAGTAGCACCGATGAAGCGGTATACGCGGCTTCCAGCGGTTGCTCCACCAAAACCATCACACATGGATACCATTAGGCTGTTTCCCAGATCTCCGGGATACTTCGCAACGAAATTTCCGTAGGTACTGTCTAGCGTGGTGTTTTCGTAGTCGTCTTCGTTGATGATCTGAATTCCAGTTGCTGTTCCGGCTGCATTCGCGTTTACAGCACCATCACCCAGAGCACGGACGATCTGAAGGTTGTTTCCGTATCCGAGGAATGCTGATGCTGTCAGGAAGTCCACAGCGGGTGCATTGATGCCAGTTGAGGCACCATAAGCACTGTCTTCCGATGGGTTTCCGAATAGAGAGCGGAGGTTTGTTTCGTCTGTGACCAGAATTCTTTCGTTTGCTGGACCCCAAGCAAAGGTTCCAACAAACCCACCCGCTGTGGTTGCAACGGCTGGAATGATTAGGGTAAGATCCTTTTCTTGGATTTCAACGCCCGGTGATAGTTCAAATGCCATTTTTAACTCCTTATTTGAGTAATAAATTCTACAAGTATGTAGGATTTATGTGAATTTAAAGGTTTTGGGATTAATCATCTATCCAAGTGCTATCAGTAAGGTCATCAATATCAAGTGCCTCAATATAAGAATATTTTTTGAGCCAAGGACATCTCTGTGCGTAATAAACTGCCCGATCGGGCTTTTTCTGAACCTCAGAAAAATGAATTGTTTGTATAAAATCCCTATTCCAAGTTGCCCTGAAATCCGCTGCACTTCCACCATACTCTGCTGCGATGTACTCAATTTCTTTATGCATTAACTTAAATCCATTAAAAACAATAGCATCTTTGGATGGAGTTATAGTAATACCAAGATTTTTCCCTATACTAGACTTTTGGAGTTCCCTTGGAGATGGATTGATAAGGATTTCATGTATTTCTCCATTAGACCTCCCCTTTATATGGGTCAAGAACTCTTCTCTAAGGAATTTAAATTTTTTCATTTTTGATCTTTATTCTGATGATGCTGAATTATTTTTCGATGCTGTTTTTGAATCGATCTTCGCTGCCTTTGCATCGAGTTTCTTCTTCTTCAACTCGATTTTAGATTTTTTCACTTCCGCTTTAGCCTTCCTAGCCGCAGCTTTCTTTTCAATTTCATCCTTACTATCTGCACGATGCTTGAATACTTTCTGACCTACTTTCTTTAGATCCTTACCAGTACGCTCCATATCCTTCTGGATAAAATCTTTTACAGCACCCTCTCCAAGTTTGATGCTGCTCGCAATTTCGTCTTTCTTTTGTTCTAGTGCTATATTCAACTTTTCGTACAATTTTGAATATATATTATTTTCCGCCTCAGAATACTTATTTTCTTTGATGTTTTTACTAATCATCTTGTCGGCTCCTTTATCTGTTTAACCGTTTTGTGATTTCTATAGTCTTGTCTTGTAATTCATATACCTTACGCATGAATGGATCTTTTTCTGTTTCTATATCATAATTAATACCAGCGGAAGTCATCATGGCTTTAGCCTTATTAACCTCACTGGCTCTGCCAACCCATGTTCTTTGTCCAGTGAATACCACAGCATTTCCAATGACGTAATTTCCAATAAGAATCTCAGCGAACGGTTCAGTAGATGCCCCACTCGCAGTTTGCATAGAAATAGCATTCAACTGCTTTAGTTCTTCAATATATTTCTCAACGATCTTATTACATCCCATAATGTACATTTTGATGAAATATCTAATCTTCTTACCAACATCAGCCATGAAATCACCGAATCCATCAATTTTTCGATATCTTCCATATGGACGATCATCCTGTCCATATACTTCAGGAATCTCTCTTCGAACCTTACTATGGAACAATTCATTAAATTTAACAATTGTTCTTGTGACATCGGCATGAAGTTTTTCTATCTCTGGGGTCATGTATTCATCTGGAAATGATCTGAATAATTTCTCGTAATCAATCCACTTCATTCCAGAGTTATCTGGAATGGTATATAGATCTCCAAAGGCACGAAACGTAGACTGTCCACGAATCACATAAACCCCGAAGAAAAGGTTCCCCTCATATTCTACACGACCCAATTCCTGTGTAGTATAGTTATAATCTATATGAGATGTCGTAGAAATAGTCACCCTTTTCCTGTTTTGGTTTTTTATCAGTGCGTCAAGGCTACTTAACTTGTGGAGAAAGTGGAGTGCTACTGTATCCTGACTATAGATTTCAGTCATTTTTTGGGTGACTGGGAAATAAATACTGGTACTCCTGCTCCCACTTACATATTCCGGATTGAATATTAGATTCAATACTGATATCTCATGAAGTAGACCAGATTTTTCTCGAATTTGTTGGAAAGTATGTGTCATCAGATATATTTAGTTAAAACGGGAATAGCCCACCAGCGTTGAAGTCTTCCTCTGGTTTTACTGCTTTCCAGAATTGACCCTCTTCATCCACATAGTCATCCTCTCCGTCGTCATCTGCGGTTCCATCATCGAAGAATCCCATAGGTGTCATCAATTCTTCTTGTTTCTGACGGCGTTCGCTCAGAGCCGCTTCCTTGACATTTGTATCAAGTAATTCATTAAAAATGTCTTGGGATGTGAGCCACCCAAACAAAACGAGCGTCATTACCAAGTCATCGTGACGACCCACTTCGGCTTCGAAAGATTTCCTCTTCGAAACAAAAGTGGAGAACTCACTCACAGTGTCGAAATCCTCGACGATGAGTTTATGATCTTCCATCAGAGTTTTGAGCATAGAACATCCAATTCGCTTGGTTGCGGCGGATGTCTTGACCCCCAGTTGAACCTTCTTCCCAAATCCTTCCAATGTAGCCACCTGACCCTTTCTCCCTCTCGGGACAACATAGATCATATTCTCGTAGTCAAAATCATCATGAAGATCATTCGATACTTGGCCGCCATCTTGGTTCTGTTCGATAAGAACCCACGCTTTATTATATTTAGTTGCAACACGGTATATAACTTCTGGAAATACCAGTGTAGATAGTTCATTGTTCCTATATTTTGCAACAACTTTATATGGATACTGTGATATATCTATAACGGAGAATGCGGAATAGTCCATTTCATTACCAGCCGCAACATCCACAGTCATAACATATTCATGATCTTCCTGTGGATCCTCATATACATCAAGACCATCTCCACTTTGGTGGATTGGAGTCACATGTGCTAGTGAACCCAAACATGGGCCTGAAAGAAGAGTATTTGAAGACCCATAAAATACACAGTTATGGGAAATCAAATTATTGGAATAATAAGAATTGTTACCTTCTACACCCAGAGGATCAAAAAATGTCACCGGAGAATCTATAACAATTATTTTTTTGACTGTTGTCAGTGTTTTATTTTTTGTGTAGATATAGTCTAGTTTATCTAATTTACTTGCTTCTTTCCATCCATCTATAGTCATAATAAGATGATCGAAAGAACATTTTATGTTAGAACTATCGGAAAATTCTATGTCCAAGTATTTTTTGTGCTTTGTTTCCTGAACACCATAGAAATTTTTCCATCCGGTTTCTGATAATATCTCATATTTTAAGTTTCTTTTAAACATGGTTCCATGTCTTTCTTTTTATTATACTTTTGATATTATTTTCAGTGCATCCATATTCTTCAGAAACAATTTTACAAAAAATATTAAATCTCGTTTGTATATACCCACTCTTTAAACTTTTTCCTATATTCGGATCGTCTAAACATTCTCCACTTTCGTATCTTTCCCTTATAGATATAACTTCATCTTCAGTTAATTTTGTTGGTCCCCATTGCTTTCCTTTTCTGGTTTCTGATAATTTTTTAATGGTTTCTTCAGAGAAGCAGTTCTTTTTCCCTTTATTCCAAGGAGTAAAATTTCCATTCTTTTTTGCGTCACTCATTCTTTTTCTGGATTCTTTTGAAAATTTATACCCCTCTGTAGTCAAATTTGGTGCGTGGTGATTCCCCTTACCATCAATACTTTCATTCAGTCCATTATGGAATGAGTCATATTTTTTAATATAACTTTCTTCTAAATCATGAATTTTCGGATCGGTTGATTTTACAAGTATTTGTATGGTGAAAGAATCATTTATAAACCTATCACTTATCCTATGCCCACTCATTCGCGTACTAAAGCAGTCTGAATTGGTAGTTCCAATGTAAATTAGACCATCAGAATCCCTAGTTAATTTATAAATTATGTACTCTTTCATATTAGTATGTATATACTCCAAAGAATTCACACACAACAAATATCATAAAAATCTATAATACGCATTGTTTCTATATTTCCTGTTTCTTTGTGCCTTACCGTTATTTTTGTTTCTGGATGAATACATCCAAATTCTTGATCAAAGTCTCTCTGGCTCGTATTTCTGATCTGTTGTTCTTTCCAAGCATCGTCTCTGCCCGGAGTATCCCACCAATTGATTTCAATGGGAATAAATTCAGATCTTTTCTCAATCGCTTCCGTCCACATTCTATAAAAGTGATTGATTCCATTTGGAGTTGATACAATAACCATCTTACTATCTGTACCGGATGAGATGGTAGGATACACGGACTTGAAGAACTCTTCGGCTTGATTCTCACCAATGAACGCAAATTCGTCTAGGACAATGAGTGAGTAAGAGTCACCACGGGCTGCGTCAGAGGAAGTGGCGGAAACAATGATCTTAGACCCGTTTTCAAACTCAACGGATGTCTTATTCCATTCTACCACGCCCTGTTGAAGCCATTTGGGTAGGTTCTGGAATGACTTCTTGATATCTGCGAGGATCTTCTTTGCCATGTCACCCTTGTTGGCGAGAATAGCAACCTTTTTATCCTTCTGAAAGAGAGCATGATGAAGAACCACACCAGCACCGATCGATACAGTATTGTGTGTTGGAATATATCCTTTACCAGCAAGAAAGAGGGAGTTTTTAGAATCAACACTTATACACTGAACTGGTACACTATCAACCTTTTCGATGTTGGTGATATACAGTTTTGATTGTTCTGGTCTCTGCTCTCCGGTCCCAATCTTTTTCTTTCTTGGGAGAAAACATACTTCTTTGTCAGTAGCAAAAGACACTACATGATATTTGTCTCCATTTACAATCTTCTTGCGGAGTCTGCTCTTAATTCCTAGGGATGCAAGAAGTTCTCTGAACTGTTCACAAAACTCTTTTGATTTTTGGTAAAACTCATAGCCATTGTTGTTTGGTCTGGACCAACCATCTGTATCCATAAGTCCACGAACGAGATCCATTCTCTGCTCTATAGATCCTCGCATATAAGACATTGGTATGTGCTTATTATGCTGCACTCCCAATTCTCTGAGCCTTGTGGTTAAATCTTTTATTGTAAAATTCCATGTATTTACATTTCTTTTATCAAAACTTTTGCTCAGGATAGATTCATTTAAGGATTGAACCTTAGATTCATAGATACGGAGATCATCTATATGACATGTTATCTGCCCAGCAGAAGATCTACCATCCCCAAGCCACATACCAAGGATATATGGGTGAATTGTATATTCTTTCTCGCTATATTGAACTGGATCTGGAAGTTGGATATATGGCCTACCACTTCCTCTCTTCCTATTCACATATTCGATAAGTTGCTGCGTTTCGAGGATTTTACATCCACCATCTTTAGTCCAATGCGAAGAATATACTTCCCATAGATGTTCTGCATCTGCTACAATTGTATCACCATTGTCAAATGTTACATTATAACAATCATGGTCATCCCACACGGGACTTTTTCCAAGCACTTCAATCTCTTGTCCTTCAGTACCATAGATAATATCTCCAATTTGTATATCACCTATGGTAGACCACCCATCTGGTGTGGCTATTGGCGTATCTAGTTTTAGACTCTTGCCGCATTGCCGGGGTAGTTTACAGATCATAAATCTGTTCTCATATGCAGTCTGAATCATCTTTTCCTGATATGAATACAGATCAAAAGGAATTAAACCACGGTCAATATGCACAATCTTAACATATTTCTTACAAAAATAGACGGGATCTATCATACACTGATGATATTCCTTGACCATTTGTTCTGTAAATTGAAATTGGGCTCCAGCACCCTTAATCAAAGGGTTTCCCTGAAAGCCATCTTTAGTAAATGTCATATTAAGTAATCCTAACTATCAACTTTCCACCCTGTTCGTATGATGTAAATTCTTTCGATCCAGCGTCTTCTGTACCAGAAGTTTTGAATCCCATTTGGAGAGTAAGATCCGGTGGAAAGTCCCAGTAACTGTTATATTTCTCTAGGCGAACCCACTGCAATCCTCGAATTGGTTTGGGGGAAACCCGGATGATCTCATCCTCTCCCATGTAAAAATCACCCATTCTCTTCAGGGGATCACTATCACGGATCAATTCCAAATACTCACTATCAAACATAAATTCGTTTTTCTGAATCGGTACTTCCCACATTACACTAATATAGTACATTTCTGTCTTATCAAAAAATGAACTATTTGGATTATCAGTCCAACTCTCAACTATAGTTCTTGGGACATACGTTCCGGGAAACGCCATCCACATAGAACTTCCCTGACGATGCTGACGAGTTTCAATATGCTTAAATCCTGTTATCTCATATTCTTCATACTCTTTGATTGTCTTCACTTTAAACGGAAGATCTATGCTTGATAGGGGAATATCAAGACCACGGTATACACTCCCACTCGCTGATGGGGTAAGTTCTTTCTTGAAATATGTCTTACATTTCATAAGTTGCTGAAGTGCCTTATCAAACTTAGGATTCTTATCATTATAGTTGATATAATTCAAAAGAAGATTTGTAAGATCCTGCTCGATCTTCGTGTCCTTCTCTGGCTTCTTTAGAAGTTCCCCGAAAAGAATCTTACCATATTTGATACCACATTCCTGATCTGATGATTCTGAGATGTATGATTTGAAACTATGCATCATTGATTCCTTATTATTCTTTGCACCACATTCTCAAAATCATTAACATCTGTATCATCAAGAAGTTCCCTATATGGAATTCTCTTGGATCTGAGTAGGTTTTTGATCTTGGCATACTCAAGTTCCGGATTATCTAATTTACCCATAAACTCTTCATCTACGATGATACCACATTCGATGATCTCAAAATTTGATATAATGACTTCATTCATGGAGTCCGATGTTTCAGATGCTATAGCATCTTTCATATACGCCTGAGAGATTGTTTCTTTATTAGAAAGTATAATACCCTCCATAGCAGTAATATATATTTCAATATATTTTTGAATGAGTTGTTTAGATTTTGGAATGGTTTTCAGTACCATATACATCAGACCGCTCAGATATAATGGATCCACCCTTCCATTTTTACGCATGGAATCTATAAACCCGTCTACAGTAGGTGAAGTAGCATACTTATATTGAAATTTATACAGATATTCAATTTTTTCTTTCGCTCCTTCAAGTTCACTTTCTGGAACAGATCTGAGAAAACGAACGCCATCTTTTACAAACGCAGGATAGAATCTTTGAATCAGGGATCTTCGTGACGATTGAACTAGAGATCTGATCTTTGGATCGTCGCCCATATCAGTTGTTTGACCAGATAGAGCGATCCATCTCTTTCCAGACTGATCTGGAATAGATTGTGAATCATTACTCTGTTCAAAGTGCATATCCCCCCGGACGAGAGCACCAACGCCAGCATTCCAAACTCCCTTATATGTGATCAATTCTTCAATGACGGTAGATGCTGAAATGTGCTTATTTCTGTCATTCTGGAGTCCAATAAGACGCTCTAATCCATATAGATCGGTAACATGATAGGCAATTCCGCTTCTTCTACTTAAAACAGTCTTAACCTTTTCTGTGACTGGAAACAATGGAAACAGCCAAGAAGAACTCCTATTGGAAAACTCAGCCTGAAAGTCCCCGAAGATGATCTCTCCAGCGGAAGACTGCCACATTGCTTCAGATAGTTGTTTAAATTTTAGCATAATAGCCCACTCGTTGTCCCTAGGCTTGCAGATGTAATAAGTTCAAAGTTATCATCGAGTAGGAAGACACCCTCACTAATTCCAAAGGATGATGCTTCTGCATCAGATGGATCAATATCCAAAACAACCTTAGACATCTGCTTTCCGGTAGCCCCGTCAATAAATTTGACATCGACAGTCTTGATAATTCCGTTTGCATTCTCTGTAGGACCGTAGTAGGTTACTTCAGTCGTAAATGTCAGGAAGCGGGTGACAAGTTGCAGATTCGCTGCCTCGCTGTATGAGAATTCTAACTCATCATCAGGAGAAACATCAGTAAGTGTAAAGATCAAATCATCAATAACAGCATCACCAATAAGACGAGACGACTTAAATGAAACAGCAATGTGTGGGGTGAAGTAAGGAAGAATCTGTTCCAGCATCTGATAGAGATCTTCTTGCTTCTTAGCCACAAGAGCGAGTTCAAATGTGAGTCTGTACTTTGTACGGAGTAGCGTTCTGGTCATTCCACCAGCACCGTTTTCCTCAAAAATATACGTTGGAACACTCAGTTGGGACTCTTTGAGTGGAGTCATATCGGTAATGTTAAAACTCATGCGGGGGAAATATCCCTGTACGGTAGTCCCATCTTCATTTCTATCTGAGTATTCTTTCAGAATTCTGTGCCATGCTTTTTTGTGTTGATACGCAAGAGGAACCTTTATGCGGTTTTGTTCCTCACCAGCACGATTCTCTCGAACCACACGAATATTATTGAAGAGATTACCAAACGCGGTAATAGTCCTCTTTGTTGTCTGGTGGTAAAATGGATCTACACTAAACATTAAAATTCTCCAAGAATGAAGTCATCATCATCAGTTACATTGTCGCCTTGAACTTCAAAGTATTTATTATCAGCAAATCCTTCGTTGCTCATCAGGAATGAATCTCCGTAGGATATTCCCCATGATGCACCAGAAGTATCGCCAATAATGAACCCAGTAGTTGGAGCATCAGCACCGTATGGATAGATTATTTTCAAGATGAGTTCGTCTTCAATGAAGTCAGATACCTTACCACCGAATGATGATCCAGTAATAGTGATGTTCTCTCCATCGACGAATTCTCCAACTCCACCAGCCTGCAAGTCGAAGAATGTAGTATATGATCTTTCTTTGGGAATATTGTCTACCTCGAAGATACCAACATCGAATGTTTCTTCCGAGAATTGGAAGAGTTCGACATTTATAGTAAATGTATAGAGTTTACCGAACTGATAGAACGGATTGTCAAAGTTCACATAAGTAATCTCAAAAAGTGACTTAGTGCGTGGATACCATATTAAGTCACCTTCTTTGGGTGCTGAGTTTGGGGTTGCTTCGTCGAATCTTGTTCTGGAACATACAAATGTGGCTTGGTCTCGAATGATAACACCAAACTTGGCAAGAAGATCTCCTTCACCCTCCATACCATCAGCGTTCTGAAGATACATCTCTATGGCGAACTTACGATTGAACTCACCAATGAAATCATCCCCGAAAAGGGCATCTCGGAGAAGTTCTTCAGTATTGCTTTCGCGTGGAATGTAGTATAGATCGATTCCGTGAATCTGAATCACTTCCCGAACCAACTCATCCATCAGGTTCTGTTCGCCGGGATTATCTTGGTGTTGGAAGTATTGATTTGTACCCATCAGGTATATTCTCCGGAAAACTTGATCGAACTAGCAAATTTATGGGATGTATATTTAATCCGCATCGCCATAATATTTAGTGTTTTCAAGTCTACCGTGAGAGAGGTTTTATTCACACCCCAATATAATTTCCTAGAATTTATCAATTTTTGTCTTCTTTTAGACTGCATCGGATCGGTAAATGTGTATTCACCGTTTTTTTCAACAACGATCATATAGGGAATGACTGGATCTTTTGCGTTCATCCAGAACGAAAGGATATGATCGACATTGGATTTGTGTGGCATTTGCTCATACCGCACCCTCAGACCCCACTCAGGATGCACCAGAAGCAGATGAAGCATGATATCACCCTGCATGTCCACCGCCGCCTTGAGATCCTTATTGTTCTTCAGAATGGATATACGATCCTTCTTGCAGGATGGAAGACCAAAGTGATCCACAATAATCTTCTCATATTCATCATGTAGAAAGGTGTAGTCATATCCCAGATATGTTCCGATGGCTCCGAGTCCGGGGTTTTTGTATGTGATACATCCAGAACTCTTCCTCTGTTTCACAGAAATACCGAAGAAGTCTCCATTTTTCATTTCCAATACGATATCACTGGGATTTCCAAGAGAATCCTGTGCTATGATCTTATCAAGAGATCCATTTTTACCACACCAATGAGCAGTCTTGATTCTTCTCTTGTCGATGTTATGTTCTTTGAGTTGCTTCAGAACACCAGAAACAAATGGATGATCCCTCTTGGAATCCCATTTCTGGAGAAGTTTTGCACAATTCTTCTCAAATCTCTCTGCTGTCTTTGCATTATTCATAATTTAAACTAAAGGTCTTATTATTAACTTATTTCCTTCAAATCTCGCTGGTCCAAAGAAATCATCTTCATCAAAAGAACCTTCCCATTCATCATTAAGATACTTTATTACATGTTCATATTTTACATAACATATCGCCCTAGATGGTCTCTTCTCCACACGAATAACTTCATATTCTTCAAGTTCTTGTGTATATTTAAAAACTTTTGTTGATATAAGATCTAAAAAATCTGCATCAAATATAAACTCGTTTTGTTTTAGAGGAATTTGATAGATAACATCAGCAAATGACCCAATAAAACTATTGTTTTCCAGAGTTGTCGTCCATGATTCAACTTCATTGATCGGTGTATATTTTGTATCAAATCCAATATATTTTTGACTATTAATTATCTTGTAATAATCAAATCCGGTGATAGAAATTTCCTGCCCGTCATAGTCTTCAGATCTAGATCCCTCTGGTCTTAATTTATACAAAGGAACTAGGTCTGATATGTAGAAAAGGGGAGAGTACGATTCGTGATCTCTTCCATATAGGTATAGTCCACGATAAGCAAATGTCCCTTTGGCAGTCAGTTCTTTGTTAAATAAGGTCTTACAGGTTCTTAACTTTTTGAGGGCTTGTATAAATTTTTTTGACCTATGTTTTGGGTCAAGAATATAATTTCCAAGAAGGCTAAGAAGTTCTTGCTCTTCTCCAGTATCTTTCTCACCCTGTCCTAGCAATTCACCAAACAAATACTTACCATATTTTATTCCACACTCTTGCTTTACGTTTTCTTTGATATAGGATTTAAATGATTTCATAAATTACTCCATGAACCCCATTGGAGGAAGCTCATATTTCTTCTGAATCTCTTCCTCGATACGAACAACTTCTTCATTTGCATCCTGATAGATCTGCTGTCCATTGAATGTAATGCCACCGGGCATCTGAACATTATCAAACTTAGAAAGATTCATTCCCCACTGCTTCTTAATAAGAGCAGTGACATATTGCTTTAGGAGAATACTGTTATAGATCTCGCTGTATGTATTTGGATCCAAGATCTGATATACTTCAAAAATGATGTACATGCCCTCAGCAACACCGTTTGTATTCAAGTAGACACGAAGTTTGTTCTTCACTCTCTTGAATTCATACATCGTTGGCTGATTCAGCATTGAATCCAATAGGTTAAAATATTGACGCTTCATATCATAACCAACGAGATCTAAGTCTCCCCAGTTATATAGGTCGTTAAGCACAAATTGGTACTTCGCATCGAAGAAATTGTTGGCAAATCCATCAGCAAATGGGAACACATTTATAACAGCAGTAATGTTATCATCTACATCAAATTCTAAGTAACCTGATGTTGCACCAAATTGTGCATCATCGGAAGTTACTTGATGCTTCAGAATATTACGATCAATACCGTCATCATGGTATTCTTGGAAATACTGAATCGCATCATCCACTCGATCTTGGATCTGTGAATCATCCACATTGATTTTTGTCACCGGCTCGCCGAGTCTACGGAGAGCGTAATCAATTAATCCCTGTCTAGAGTTTGGTTTAGCCATTAATATACCCTTCCAGTTAGATTAATTTTACCTTCTGCTATTCTCCAATAGGATCCAGAACTAGTAAACCCATTGATATCATACACATAAAATCCGGGCTTCAAAGATGCAGTGGCCGAAGAGGTAAACTCAACATTCACCACCCCATTTACTGCATCATTAACTGATATTGTCATATCAGTCCCGGTTGTTGTAAAGTATGCGTGCGAAGTCCTCATCTTCCCAACGAAAGATGAAATTCCAGACAAATCCATCGCATCTCCATTCTTTTGAGAAATAGAGATCGTATCTATGAAGTCTGTTCCCTGTGGGATAGTTATATTTTCTTCGTGTACATACTGGCGTGACATAAGTTTTCCTTAGTCAAAAGTTTCTTCAATTTTGTCATTTACGGCATCGCGTGCCTTTGTGATTTTTTCTGTATTCTTGTGTCCCCACATAACGAATACAAATCCGGTGATAACCACACCAGTTGCTAAACCAACAATAAAACCTGTTACCATATCATTTCTCCTTTATTAGTAACCGAACTGTACGAGGTCAAACTGGTTAAATACGACACCAGCAGCACCCGTCACTGTGACATCTGAGGTACTTGAAAGGGAGACGGGGATCGTAAGACTCCATTGCCCACTTCCATCAGTATTTATATAACGAGTGGCTATAGTGCTCGCATCTTGCACAATATTTACAGCAAGAACTCCAGTTACTCCAGTTGTTACTTTACCAGAAAGAATGGCCATATGAAGTCCATTTCTCACCGGGGTTGCTGGGGTAGATGCTGGGGTAAATCCACCTGTTGTGTTATTATTTCCACCAGAGATAATCTCACCAGCATTATCCACATACTGCTTATTCGCAGCATTTGTATTTGCTGTTGGAGTTGCTACATTGGAAATCCTGTTGCCATTCATATCCAAGGTAGCATTCATACCATTTTCACCATTTCTCTTCAGGTATTGTCCATCGAGGTCGAGTGATGTAATCTGGTCATCCACATATTTCTTAGTAGAAACATCTTGATTATTCGTAGGGTCTTGAGCATTCACGATCTTCTTTGCTCCACAATCCATTGCTGTGGTTGTGGTCGCCGTCCCAGCAACGATCTTAATAATCGCGGTCTCAGTGCCAAGTGGGGCACCGATGCTGATAGTGGCCTGTGAGTCGTTTAGTGGGGTTCCCTTAATCGTGGCACCTGCATTAAGTTGAGCCTGTCCACCACCCAAGATAAATCCACTCCCACTGAACCGCACTGAAGAAAGCACTGTTTGCTCACTTAAACCACTTGCCAGAGATAGAAGTCCAGCGTTCGCCGCAAACTGAGTTCTCTGTGCGTTATTAACTGTCTGGGCAGCATCGTAGCGAATGAAGTGTTCCAATAAGTCGTTGTTTGTCGGTGCAATCGCACCGATTCTATTACCGAAGTCGGATGTGCGAATATCTCCACTACCATCAGCAGAGTTTGTATCATCAATTATACCAATGTTCTGACGGGCTTGATCTTTTCTTGCTGGGGTTAGTTCCTGTTCCTCATCTGTACGGATGGTACGAGATGTAGCAGATGTACCAAATTCGATATTATCAAAGAATTGGTTAAGTTCAGTATTATCTAATCCAGCCTGTGGATCATCATATCGAATATATCGATTATCATGATTGTGTCCAGTAGAGACAAAAGCATCAGCCGATGTCTTTGCTCGGATAACTGGAGTAACAGCGATTGATTTGGATGAATTTTTACCTGACATTTAATTTCCTATCTCTAAGTTCTTTGAATATCATAGATTATCACTGTTTAAAGAACATAGCATCTATTGATACGAGACTGCCACCACCGGCACTTCCATCGGGCCTTCGCCCCAGTTGGGGTTGAAGTGGATTTGGCAATACATTATCATATGACCTTATAAAGTCTCCATATGTTGATACACCATCCCCTGTAATTATTTCAGACGAACTATTTGTAACTTCGACAAATTCATTATCATTACCTGATATTCTAGACCAAAATTTTCTTGTCATTAAGTATGATACACCATTTGGAACAACATCGTAATATGTTTGACTTGCTGGTTGCCCAAAATTAGCCGCCCATGATACTGGAATAATTGTTTCCAATGTAAATGATGATCCTGTATCAACAATATCCCCATGATCAAGATCATTTTCTGACCTATCACCATCTGGATCCCCAGAACCGACTACACCCCTAGAACGAAGATCTGGTACAACGAAGTATGTACCTGTTCCACGAATCTCAACATCATCATAGAATGCAGATCCTGATAGCGTGGCACCAGTGAATCCAATTTGTACACCCTCTGGGATTCCGGTTACGGAATCCAATGTGATGTTAAGAGTATTAGCATCATCGTTATATGTAAGTTGGAATGTCTGTCCGATTTCGAAGTTTCTTAACTCAGATGCGGAACCATAGACAATCATACTTGATTCGCCACCAGTTGCAATACCGTCTAGATAAAACTGGCCTTGAATGGCTGTTTTCAGATCTGGATATTCAACGCTGGAGTACACCTTACCATCACAGGAGATGAAGTCTGAATTTGCTCCAATGGTCGAACTTCCTACATAACTGATCGATCCAACAGGGACGACGGATGATACACTGATCGTATCCCCGGTTGGTGCTGGGCGACCGTTATAGTTTGTGATGAGAATCTTCTGATTTCCCAGTGCGATAAACATGGGTTTTGTGACTGATCCAGAGTCTGCTGGCTTACTATCCGAAACGCCACCGGTAATATTCTCTGAGAGATAGTAGATTGCACCGGGATCGAGGTCAACAACCACCCCAGCACCATATCCAAGACCAAGACTAAATCCATCGATTTGTGGAGATTCAACCACACCAAAGTATGTGAGTCTAAATGTATTTGCATCTAGGATCTGAGTGACGATACCAACAGCGTCTGCTGTGCCCTCCGTGTCTGCAAGAGCGGGAACGAAGTCTGAAGAGGCGTTCTGACGAACACAGGCACCTGTGACGAGACCGTGTGAGGTCTGAGAGATGAGTTCTTCGATTCTTCCACTGCCGGGAAGGAATGATGAGTCAATGAGGCCATCTGTTCCTGTGATGGGAATGGTGTTCGGAGTTCCACCAACTGTTGCACCATTTGCCCCGTCGAGAAGATCTGCATTTAGGTTCTGGGCCAGACCAGTAGTACCAAATACCATCGTCTGATCTCTTGCAATTGTAAATGCAGAAGATATAACATTTGAAGATGTAAATGGTCCAATAGAGAATGTATCACCACTGATATCATAGTATGATGCAAATCCTTCTGTCGCCGCAATGTCGTATGTATACTTATCAAAGATGAATGATGTTTGTGCAATCTTTGCAAAGTAGTCTGTAGTTGACTGGAAGTTGGATCCAATGAATGACTTTGTTGTATTGATCTGGATGTTTTCTGATGAGGTCCATGCAGAGTCTCCAGAAGTTCCATTCCACAACCACAGGAAGAGTTTTTCTCCAGCGGATCCACCGGCTGGTATTACTCCGTCATCTCTGGTCTTAACAATGAGACCAGCACCGTTAGCGACTGATGGTAGAGTCTGCCGAGATGCCGGAGCGATGGTTGCCGTATGATCAATAAGGCCACGACCAAAGGTAGCACCGTTTTCATCGATCAGAGCGTATCTACCGCCTTCTGTAGCACCGGAAATGGTGAATTCAGTAAACGCATCAGATGTATTTCCAAATACAAAGTCTGTTACCGTGATAACTGGATCTGAATATGCCTGAACAACACCCCTACCAATAAACGGATCACTGTTTGAGTTAAACGACGCAAAATCAGTAATGATATTCGTATCGACAAAATACACATCAGTTGCAAGTGTTCCGAGGGGGGCTGAAGCAAACTCAAGTTCATCATCAAAGTTTACTGCAAGTTCTAGTTCTTTGTCTCGGAAAGAGGTATCTGCCTCAAATACGACAGTTCCACTAGTGATGAAACTAAGGTCTCCACTAAACGCAATATCTCCCGTGAAGTTGATATCATTATCGACCTGTGGGGGAAGCATGTTCGTTCCAGATACACCCTTAATGGATCCATCTGCCTGCACCATAAGAATGATGTCATTAACTCCAGTTCTTGTACCCGTTGTCACGCCAGAATAAGCAATAGTCAGTCTGCCATCGCCATCGAATCCAAGACCAGCACCAGCACTGACTCCAAGAATAACAACACCACCATTACGATATGTTTCCTCAAGTCCACGGGTGTTGTCAGCCTGTGCATCTAAGATAAGGATATTGTTCAGACTATCGATAACATTATTATGCCTGATATACCAAGTATCAAAGGTATCACCAATAGTAATATTGCTTATATTGAAAACACTCATTTACTTTCTCCAAGGAGTTTTCTGAGAAGATATTTGATCTCTTTGATATCCTCTTCCACAGTATTTAGTCTATCTTCTGATGCCCGCAGAGCCTGAAAGTTACGAATTTCTTCTTTGTTTGTATTAAGAATAGCACCAGTCCGACTGTCCCTGATGAATCCATTCATACCTTTTATTTTTGGATTAGTATTACGCAAGTGCAATCACCCTCATATCCTTGACAGACGGAACTACAAACTGGTTACTTGTGTGCATTACGATCTTCACCACGAAGACATCGAATGATCCAAGCACTGAAGGGTCGGCAATGCTGTATTCTACTTCTGTGTATTCATCTCCATTATTAGAGACCACCGAAGTGCCGGGTGTCAGTTCAACATAGTCCTTACCGTTCAGGTCAACCGTATCCGTATCCGACAATGCCTTAACAAAGACCTGAATATCTGTTACAGATGGCTGATTTACATCCATGATAACTCGGATATCAGATGCTGAGACACCCTCTTCAAGAACGATACTCTTTGTGATGTATCGTGACTTGGAAACAAGAGCCGAACTTACATTCTCAAGTATGGATGGATCCAGTTCACCATTGTATTGAACATCCTGCCTGTTTGATGTGGTAGATGATGAATCTCTAACATCATTCTGAATGGCTACTACCCCAAGTCTCTGAAGATCTATTACCGGAGATACAGCATCATCATCTGTTGTCAATGTAGCATTGAGGACGAATGATTTAGTGATTGACTTAACAACCTGAGTACCCCTAGAATCCAGTGGGAACACAGTCTGATTGACAGATACTGGTGATCCAGAACTCTCAAGGGATCCTCCAGAGTCAGTTGTCTGGACTGTGAATGATAATTGCTGACTCGTTCCATTTCTTCCGAAATCAAGTTGGCCCGAGTGGATGTAATATGCATCGTAGGTAAAGTCCATCATGATAGGACCGTTTTTAAACCCAACCGTACCCGAAGAATCAAACTTACAACGGTTTAATCCAAATGTAAGACTTCTTGTTTTATCGACAATGTATGTTCCAGCATTCTGTGGACGGAAGAAATTCCCGACGAATGGCTGTGAGGATACATTTTCTGATCCAGTTAAAGAATTTCCAGTAACACTGGTGTAGAGTGTGTATTCATCACTGTTTGTACGAACAACGATAGAATATTCTCCCGGCTCAAGATACACGGGATGATCGAAAGTGAATCTCGTATTATTCTGAGTTAGGATTGTCAAATCACTTGTGGATGCCGTAGAGAAATCATCCGATGTTACTGGGGTAATTTCTGAAGCATACTTATATACGATACTTCCGGGAATAACCTTCGATGGGTGAGGATATCCAGAAACTGTTGGTCTGATTTCTACCGATACGGGAATATCTGTCTGGGATGTCCCCGGCTTGGCAGCAAATACAAGATCAAGAGAGTTAACAAACATACCCTTGTTATACTTAACTTTATCAACAGTAAAGTTCTGAGCCATTGCATCGAGAGAATTGGCACTTGAACCATCAGCGAGAGTACGACTGAATACACTAGACGAGACATTGCTGCTGTTAATCGAAGATCTGCGAGGAATTGATGGTCGGGTGGAGATGATATCTTTATCTCGGCCAAATCCACTAATCCTGTAGATTGTCTCAGCAACAGTCGTTGCATTTGCAATGTTGTTCGAAGAATCATCAATTAGACGGATCAGAAGATCTCCGGATCGGATATCTCCAGCATCTAGGTTAATGGATCCGGTTGCAATGCCCTTCGTATCAGAAGTCACACTTCCAACCGACATATTATCAACGAAGATATACATCGTCGTTCTCGGCTTCAATCCTTCAGCCGTGAATGTAATACTCTTCAGCCTATTGTATGGCTGGATTGAAGTATTGTATCTACGGTTTAGGATTCTATTGAAAATAGAATCTGGAGTGGAGTTATTTGCAATATTTGTTCGAGCCGAACTGGAAATTGACTTTGAAGAAATCTGATTATTCAGAAGAAAGTCAAAGTTCTTATTTCTTACGGAATCGGATAGACCTGAGAATGTTGTATCAAATACTCTGGAGTTACTGTTAAGATCCTGTGGAGCAATTTCGAAGTCTGTGGATGGAATCCCGAACCAGTTATATGTCCAGTCACCCCATTGAGTACCAAATCCATAGGGACTATCAGACCTAGATCCGTTTCTATATTCCCATGCATCATTAACACCGTACTTGTTTGACCGGACACCAGCACGCTTCTCTTCTGAGTACCAGTAATCTGAGTATTCACTGAGAGTTACACTGCCATACCAGTCAACACGATCGGTTGGGTTTACCTTCGTGGTAGTTTCAGCAAGGGGGTTTGCAATGGCTAATTGTTCAGTGTAATCCAGTGTATAGATTCCATCTCTCTGAGAGATATTGAAATCACGAACATCTTCGATTAGGGGAACGATTTGAGTATCAAACGCTGGACGCAACATACCATTTTCGAAATCCATCGCACAGTTATAATCTTTATTATTTACATCTCCAATTTCATGGCCGTTGAAGTTATCAACAACGATACCAACCTTGGGGATAATAACATTGGCATCGGTCACGAATGTTCTTGAGTTTGCGTCCTGCTCCAAGAAACTTAGGGATGAGAAGTATTCGAGGTCGTCTACTCTCTTCTCAATCTGGCCAATGTCTTCCATCGTAAATCTCTTGGTTTCGTGATGCTGAACTTCGACATCAGACGGTCCAAATGTATATGACCCAAGACGCATTGTGTAAAGGTTCAGTGAGTCTGATGGGATGTCTGGTGTCTTTGGAGAAAGCGAAGGAAGGCCCTCAATTACTTTAAATTCCCTGTCTTTCGTGATAACTACACGATCGATTCTTGGGAGATAGTATTTGAATGATGCCGTCATCGATTCTTTAGCAACTGGGATCCAAGTATTTGATAATGTTCCATCTGCGGCTTTTACAGGTCTGAAGTCAAGTACATCTCTTAATGAGTAAACTGTACCCGTCTTGTTACTTGTGAAAGAGGGGATGTTTTCATATCCAAATGTTATTCCACCGTACTGGGTTCCTACTGGATAGGAGTCTACAACAAAAGGTCCGTCACCGGAGTGTGTGAATCTCCTGTAAGACACAGTGAATGAACTGTCTCCGGGAGTTGCCCCAGCCGCCAGAAGGATTCTACCGTGGTCATAGAAGTTGTCCCGTTGCCCATCATCAAGATCAAATCGATCCGTAAAGTCGATTCCGGGTGCGTCAGTATCCCCGACTATGCTTTCGATAGCATAGATATCAGCAACTCCTAGATTTCCGAATGTGATTCCAGAGAATATATCAACTCCCATTGTCACACCGGCTACAGTTTCCGTGGAGGCAAGTACCTTTGTACGATTAAAGAAACTCACATCAGTAGTATTAACTTCACAGTTTGCCAAGACTCTGTAAGTCTTTCCGTTTGTTAGGCCAGTAATAGTGAGTGTTTCATTGTCGCTGGATGTGGTGAATACGATACCTGTAAAGTCTTCAATGTAAGCATTATCTGTGACATTGATAAGGAAGTATCGATTATTGAGTAGAGATGTTGCCACAACAGCATTCACATCTCCGGGGAATGTGATTGGATCTCCGCTCTTCGCTGGAACAGATACCTGAATTTGTCCACCAGCAGCGGATTGGGAGAATGACAACTGGACATCGAAATCGATGTTATCAACAGTTTGGGTTGCGGCATTGAAGGGAAGAGGAATAACCAGACTATCATTAGTTGGTACATACTGGATTGTGTTTCCTGATGCATCCACTCCGTTCGTTGGAGAAATGATCCCCATTGTGGCACCGGTTGATGCGAATAGAATTTCTGTGTTTGCAAAGTCTGCACCAGAAATCATCTCAACATCGTAGAGATACATTCGGTATTCGTCTGTTGCAGCGTTTTCAACGTCAAGTTGACGGAATCGGGCAGTACCAAGGCTAATACCTAGACTGTTTCCTAGGATCATGAGGGGATGATCCTGACTATCGATGAATCCGACACCAGCACCAAACCCATTTGCAGCACCACCACCAGCGGATGCACCAATGATAACATAGTTACCAATGTTCACATCTACGATCTTATCATCTTCTTCGTCTGTTGTTCTGGCCTTGTTAATATCAAGGAATGTTCTGGAGATTGTTTCAAACTCACGCCCGAGAATATATGCCTTTCCGGGCTCAAGAACACCAACCAACTTGGCTTCATCTCCACCGTTTCCTATGGTGTAAATTCCTTCGTTTGTACCATCGTTTAGATGTTCGAAGGTCTGGAGGTTAAAATCAGATGTGGTGTAGTTTCCTGACTCTTCAAATGTCCTACGAGCAAGGGTATCTTCAAGTACAGAGTAGTCTGGAAGAACTTCCTTACGGATCGCAATACCATCTTCATAACGAAGAATTTCGAAGAAACCGTTAGATGCATATCTATCGATACTAGTAGTTGTATCCGAGATGAATGACTGACTGGAGAGAGTTAGGTTCTTTTGAAGTCTATCTGCACCGGGGGCGGTAAAGTTTGAGAACCCATTTGCTGGATCCAGTAGAGTAGAGTCATCATCGGATGTTACAATCGTATCAGTAACAGTGAATCCCACGCGAGCGGTTGGTGAGGTAAACATCTTTCCACCGATTGCAACTGTTTCACCACCGTCTGTGTTCAGTGAACTTGTAGACAGTGTATATGGAACAGTCTTCTGCTCTGTAGTGATAACGAAGGATCCATCGACAAAATATAATCCCGGCTGTGTTGTGACCAATCGCCCACGTCCAGTAACTGGAAGATCATCTCCAGTAACCTTAGCACGGAACCGATAACGATCCCCATTTTCTGCTTCAAGTTCGAGAATATTGTTAGACGATACCGTGGAATCACCACGAAGATAGTTGAAGAAAAGATAACCGTAAGTGTCTACAGTGTCATCGTCCTGTTCCATTGATTGAACGACCCTACCAACCCCACTATTATATGATCCATTACCAATACCAAATTCAGAACCAATTGCAGCAGTATATGCAGCAGTGATATCTGCTGATGTTGTAATAGTTGAATAGTTGCTTCCACCATCTGTGGACTTAGAAATGTTAGTCTGATCAACTCTGACATAATTCAAGGCAGATTCAGAGATCTGTCCTCCCGAGACAAGCGACCCCGGTTCAAAAATATGCTCACCGAACGACTTGATCTGATTGTGTAGTAGGGTCTGGAGTTGTGTAAGTTCTCTCGCCTGAACTGAATAACCCGGACGGAAGAGGATACGAAGATATTTCTTTGACGGATCAAAGTCATCATAATAAGGGTTTGAATTATATACACTGCTTTCAAATGACATTTATGTTTCTTCCTTATATCGAAAGTATGAGTTTGATTTCTTCTCTCTGGGAGTCGTCGCGTTCTAGGACTTGAATGTTTTCCAGATAGATCAAATCACCACTATGATAGTCTATCTCTGGTGTATTTAGTGTTGTAATTGAAGCAAGACTGAAAGTTTCAACCCCAGATTCTGAAATTTGTGACAATGTATCATCCAGATTAAATTCCCCAACAACTCGGACAACCTCTAGAGTACCATCTTCAGTTGAATATGTCCCTCCAGTAATAAAGTCACGATCCCATGAAGATATAATTGCAGTCGCCCCGGAAGAACTTCCAACCACCATAAGATCTTCCTCGAATGTAGTATCTGTGAAATCTGTAGAGATCTTGGACACATCAATCTTAGTCGTCTGTCGATAGACATCCTTATTCACAACTAGATTTTCTCTTACGAACCTATCGATGTAGACATTGGAAAGTGCTCCATCAGTAAAATCAACATCTGTAATAACTAGACGATCTCCAGAGACAAATTTGTTTGTGGGGTTGGATATCCTCACTGTACCCGATAGGGCATTACCTATAGTTGCTGTGTAGTCATAGAAGAGCCCATTTTCACCACTTCCAAGTCCAATGAGTGCTCTTCCATTTGTTGCAAAACCATCAAATGTCGTGATTGGGGATGTAGATGTTACAAAGTATGAGTGAATAACATCATCAGTTGATCCAACCACAACACCATCGATTTCTGGGTTTGAGACTAGAGCAAATTGTCTGAAGTCACTATTTCCCTGAATCAGCCCATCTTCTGTCTGATCGAGGTTTACAGATATCATAATTGATGCTGCACCAAGTTCTTCTATCGCATTGGATCCATGTCCTCCCTTGGGGGAGATAACCGGGTCGAGTACGGCATCAGCGGCACTTGTCGATCCACCAAAAGCGGATGCCTCAGCATAAGTATATTGGGATCCGCGACTTATCATCTCAATGGTATCGATGAAATTAGCAGCGGTCATTTTTGCTTCTGCCGCCGCCCCGGTTCCGTCTCCACTAATCCCAATTGACGGGATAATTGTGAAGTCATATCCAATGACATCTAAGGGATCGGTGAAATCTTGATCGAGAGTTGCTACCTTAGAAGATCCATCATATGCGATGATGTTCCGTATTTGGCCGTAGTTTGTACTGTCTGGATCATTTAGTTTCAGAGCATAATTTAGGTATACTCCAGATACAAGAGATACTTCGGTTCCAGCCAGTTTATACTGAAGTGATATTCCTGTTGTGTTCGAAATGATATGAGTTCCACTCGAAACACCATCAATGGTGAATGGGAATGAGGATCCAGCATCGTCTACCTGAATAAAGTCTATGGATCCTTCTATAGAAGCATTCTGGACATCAAATTGCTGTTTCCGGGGATCATTACTGGTTGTGATAGCACTCACTGTAAATACAGGCATGTATGCTGGAGTCAAGAACTTAGCATCACTCTCGGCCAACTTGTAGATAAACTTCCATGTGTATCCGTCTGAAGTCTTAAAGATGTTTGGACCGGTTTCCTGTGGCTTCGTTGTGCTCGCCACACCACCATTGTTGTCGATCACCTTGTAGATTCTCTTCTCATCGACCAATACGAAGAATTGTGTTGGTTCGTTATCGTCAAAAAGATCAGTATCGTCATCGTAGCGACCATAAATTGTCCCGTTTGACCAATCGTAGCGGGGTAGAACCAAAGAGATATCTTCGGTCTTAACCTTCTTAAGAGCAATGCATTCTCTCCAAAACTCTGTCTCATCTTGGATACTATCAACAGGTGTTGGTGGATTGGTTTCATTATCCCAAGGGCTCGTCTTAGAAATACCTAGAAATAGACTGTCACCGTTTCCTTCTTGAATCTCTTCAAGAAATCTTTTCATCAGTGTGGTCTTAAATGATTGTCGAATGGTACTACACGCCATGTATATCTCCTACCGGTATTTAGATAATGCTAAGTGACGATTGTTGCAAATCTGTACACTCATGAAAATATCCGGCATCTTGTTTAATGAAATCACCAATTACAATATCACCAAATCTAGTCCCACTATCCGGGTGAGTGAATATTGGCCAGAATGGATCGCCGAGCGGATTCCCAGAAGATGCCCGTGTCACTCCAGCCTCTGGGGAGAAATATCCGTTTGGGTATGTCTCATCAAGATCCTTTATCGTACTCAATTTATATGGAGTATAGTTTCCGATCCGAGGGAAACTATAGTTTCGTACTTCGTTTTCGTTCGCTATGAAAGCATCAAAGCATCTGAAAATTTCAATAGCACCAAAGAATGCAAACCCAGCAGGATGGACTAAGTTCTTGATATACTCTTTATATCTTGAGATAACGATTTCAGATTTCAGAACATACGAATAAGCCTGATAGTAAACATTGTCCTGAAGAACCTTATCGACGCTAATATGTCCCTGTTCTGTTTCATAGAATCCTTCATACTGATTCAGAACACCAACAGAACCAGAACCCACCGCATCGATAAACGATGCATCTGATGTGTCTTCTCTTGAGAACCCAACAGAAACACCAACTTCTGGGTTATAATTCACCCCAAAATCGATCATACGGACAGACTTGATATCACCTATGTTTCCAACGCGAGATACTTCAGCCCGAGCACCCTCGCCGGTTGCTTCTGGGTTGGTATATGTGATGTTGACCACATCTCCGACCTGATATCCACTTCCCTGCGTCTGAACTTGAATACCAGTAACGACTGGATATGTGTAGATTTCTTCATATGTTTCGCCGTCTTTAGTGAATCTGATTGGGAACCCCACTTCGAAGGCACCTTCAATTCCATTAATAAAGATTTCAGCAACATCGAATGTCCCCTGACGAGTGAGGACGATTCTTTCTACTCTGGCTTTGGCCTTTGTCACCCCATTTGTGGAATCAATCTGTGTGATAATCTGGTTTGTAGCCTTGAAGATATCTCTACCCAGAGATGTAGTGGTTTTAATTGATTTCTGCTGGATATACTTACTACCAGATGCCGTGAGGATATCTGTCTTGGGTAGATATGTCGATACGTCCACCCCGAAAATCAAATTGAACAGGAATTTATAGGATGCCTCTGTTCCCTTTGACTGGTAGAACTCCCTGATGTTTTTGATTAAGGTTTCTCTACTGACATCACCACCGGATGCATTTTTTGCAAGAGAAAGGGGGAAGTTCTTCAGATACTGAGAGGTAAAGTATTCTACAAACGCCTCTACACTTTCGTCAACATCATACACATCACCCACCTTTGTGGGCGAAACAATGGCATATTCATTTTCCATCCAGTCATAGTACGCTTCCAGAAAGGAAGTGAACATTGGACTATCTTCCCTCACAAAGAAGGGAAGTTGGTGGGATACAATCGGTTTGATTTTTTGATCGCTCATATGTATTATGTATTAAATGGGAATGGGTTTCCTGACAGCGAGTTCTGAGTAATCACCGTCTTCTGGATCGCTGATACACTCACATCATCAGGATCAATAAGAAGGATCATATTTCGAATGGTTGAAATATTCTGGTTGTTTGGCTCTACATCAATCTTGATAATCGCATCCGAAGCAGACGTAGTTATTGGAGTGAAATTGATGAGAGTCACCTTGCCGGTGGTGTAATTGATTGCTCCAATATTGGCATATACGATCACCTTTGTGTCGTTCACAAGTTTGTACACTCGAACATTCCCAGAACCATCATCATCGAGGTATCCAGTAACGACAACACCACTAGCATCTCGGATCGTGAAAGACTCAGATGATAGAATTGGCTTATAGGCTTCTTCTGGGTGGAATAGTTCGTTGTTGAAATTGATCTCGTAAGACTTCTGATTTCCAAGATCTACGGTGAGTCTTTTCTGAAGGATGATATCTGTCTCATTCGCAAGAATCGATGAGTTTGTCTCGTCCAAGTATCCAGTGAACCCAGACATATAGAAATTCTTGTCGAATTTTTCCAATCTGGTGTCTGCGTATGTGTTAATACGAGAAGCAATGAGTGATTCAACACCCGACTCTGATAGTGTTGTCTGGGACGGATCATAAGTCACCGAAGACGAAACTTTAAGGTAGATATAGTCTGGGTCGATAACCTCTGGGGTAATTCCAAGAACATTCTGGTTCTTCAGGACATTATTTGCAATGTCAAGTTTTTCAAGAACTGTGAGGAATGTTCCCTCAGATGGCTTGATGGAAACAAACACCTTACCATATTGGGGTGGGTCTGCATCTTCTCCACCATAAACATAGATCGAATCTGCCTCTCCATAGTTTTGAGATACTAGGGTCTCATAATCGTTGGATGTCACAGCCCGCTGCTGGGCTTGGTAGGCTTTTGGAGCATTGAACCGCACTGACTCCGTGGTTTCTAGTGATGATCCACCAGAAGCCGCTGAGGTCACTGTGACGGTAGATTGAGGGAACCCAGAAAGAGAGAATGTTCTGGAAGTATCTCTATCTGTGGTTCCAATGCCATTTGCTTCGGCACCGCGTGTTTTTAGATACTGGATAGTGATGTAATTTCCACCACTCAGACCACGGCCAAGAATTCCATCCCCAAAATAAATCTGGAATATTCCATCTTTATTTTCCTCTATGAAATAAACTCTGGAGTCTGATCCAATAGAAGAGAAAGATGTATTCTTTTGCCACACTTCTCCAAACCCCGTAGCGTCAGCAATAGACGACTGGACTCGTACTACGAGACTGGATGTATCGATATCTGCACTATTGAGGACAAACTTTTGATCACTGGATTTTTGAGAGTCGTAGATGTAATTCTGAACGTCCAAAACACCTTCGGATATCACAACATTAAGGATTTCCCATCTGGATGTTTCATCGTTAAAGACCAGTTTATATGGCTGCTTCGTAATGAAATTGAAAACATCCCCCTCGAATGTGGCACGGAATGCCGAGCCGGTTGGGAGATAGTCAAAATTATTTCCATTAATGGTCGGTCTCGTTGCACCAAAATCAATATTAACCTGTGCCGTTGCACTCTGTATAGATCTTGGGGTGTATCCGAGATGCTTTGCAATGGAGGTTACGGATCGTCTCGACGCTGCACTATCAATAAATGCCTCATTGATTGACATGTTTGCATAGAATCCCGTATAGTGGGTATTCAATGCGAGGACATCTAACAGGATGTTTAGACCAGATCCCTCGAAGTCAAAGTCCTTGAAGTAGTCTTGACCCTTGAAATAATCTTTCAAATTTAACTTGATTTGATCAAAATCAAGTTCAGATACATCTAATCTTCTACG
>Ga0180432_10001168_pt1 | contig 42122 bp, 42 predicted proteins | sample SS_ome_10_FD_132414 | JGI IMG/M metagenome (GOLD analysis project Ga0180432, IMG submission 132414) | Hypersaline lake sediment archaeal communities from the Salton Sea, California, USA - SS_1_MS_2 metaG | ecosystem: Environmental > Aquatic > Non-marine Saline and Alkaline > Hypersaline >... | reverse complement strand
TTCGCGGTTCGGGGCTCGAGACAGTGAAAAGGATCCAAGATGAAAATTTCTCGCCATGCCCCATCATGGGCTCGCACTTTTCTATCTCGAATCGTGAAACTTCATCCGGAGTTGGACAAGGCACAAGTGGCATGGCTGCGTCAACTCAAGGGAGATGAAAGATCATTCGCCTTCGGTCGGTGTATCGGAACTGTGGTTGCAATAGCAGAAACCGACCACCAAGAGCATATGGCTTACACACTCCTACACGAGCTGGCACACTTCAAGACGGGCAGGAGGCACCAAAAGGACTTCTACGAATACCTTTGGGATTTGTGTGAGGAAGCAGGTATCAACAGCCAAGTGGCTAGAGACATGGAGCAAGTCTACCCCAGTTGGTGGGGAGATTGGCCGTCAGCTGGAACGTACCAAGAAATCTGACTGTGCGACGATAAAGTATAAGATTCGGGGTTGACTCGGGTTGCAGGGGCCTTACTTTGGTGAGGTAGCACACAAGGAGCCTCACAATGAAAAGCACATTCAGACTCTACGTATATGACATCGAGAGCCGCAAAGAGATCCATGCCTACGCATGGAACGGAACCAGCGAAGCAGGTATCAAGGATGGGGTTCGCTACACGGATACTGCTCTGTCCTACGATGTGTTCGATTTCGAGACCAAGAAAAACATCACCATCACCGCATCTACCTTCGCAGGACGGCGAGTGGCTTGCAAATGGTGGGTTGCCGGAGAAAAGCCGGAATGGCGCGTGCTTGTCGGTTCCAAAGATGGCTTTCAAGGCAACGAAGCTGGCCCTCACAAGAGCAAGGCCACCCTTGGCACAAAAGCTCGAGACCTTGGCCCTTACCCTGGCTGATACGTTTCACACAGGAAACAATGGAGAATCACATGAACACCGATCATGATCACGCTGATGCCAGCACCGAAGAATACTACCGTATCTGGGATGCATTGTGTAATACACAAGGAACGGATGAAAACTATTCCCCTGCCACAACCAACGGTGTAGATGTGTATTTGCAACGTGAGGGCAAGAAAGTGTGTGCAGCAACTACTTCCGATCCAGATATCGCTGCCGAAGCTGTCAGAGACTGGAACGACTGTGCTTAACCTTCCGACACTGGTAAAGACAGAATATGAATCTCCTTCAATTCAAGAAACTCTGCGATGAGGCCCTTGATGGCCCTTGGACAGCGTACCTCGACGGAGACAGTAACTCTTACGTAACGGCAGAACCACGACCTTGTTCTGTGGTTGGAGTTGCTCACGATATGGACGAACGGGATGCGGTGTTCGTTGCTGCTTGTCGAGAAATGGTACCTCAACTGCTAGATGAAAATGACAGACTGCGTCAAGAGCTACGAACCGTCGAAGATCAACGAAACGATCTAGCAGCAGTCCTCACAGGCATCGCGAAGCAAAGCGAAGACGCAGACGACCGTCCCTTCTATAAGCGATGGTTCGAAGCGTGGTTGAATGGTTTGGTTCCTGACTTGTCCGGTGTAGAGGAGGACAAGTAGATGATTTCCAGAAATGGACGAAGCTTGGAGATTTTCGAAAACTTCAAAGCGATAAAGGAGCCGTCGACAAACGTCACCATCGGTGATGGCATCTACCGTGTGAGCGACCGGGATTCTCTCTTCATTCAACCTGCATTCAACCCGATCGACGAAAAACTGCCGTGGTATACTCGCTTGTGGGTGTGGTTCCTGAGCTTGTTCATCCGGAAACCCATCTCCATAGCTGAGTTCTTCTCAGAGATCAACAACTCCAAGAAAGAGCTGCAAGTGATCGAAGAGCGCGCTGCAGGTTACGCAGCTGCGATCAACAAAGCCAAGGCCAACAAGCAATCTGCTCTCGTAGAGCAACTCCTTGCAGGTCTTCGGGCCTACAAGAAGGAAACGCAGCTCGTAGCCATTGGGATGACCACGTTCGTACTCGAGCAAGACGTGGTGCTTTTCACGAAACGATCGAAGCGAGGCCTCCGCCTAGACTGGATCAAACATTTCACCAGGCAGATACCGGACGAAGTACTCGAGGAAAAGGAAAAAGCTGACAAGTTGTCAATCTTCGACAATTATGTAGTACTTCACTTCGACCCCGAAGACAAGGGAAATGCCAAGACGGAAGCTGAGCGCAAAGATCCTATTCTGTTCGGAGTGATCGAAGGCAAGCGTCGACTCTACTTCGTGGATGACTGGGTTGATGAATACTGCGACCTGACCCTCGACCAGATCGCCGATGAATTGGGTTCGAAAGCTGTGAAGGAACTACAATGATCGAAAGCATCACCATCAAAGCACCCACCAAGCTACCTGTGAAGTGGTGGAATGACGTCAAGCCCCTCAAGGATCACAAGAAGATTGAGTTCACCGACGGATTGAATGTGCTCTGGGGGCCTAACGGATGCGGCAAGAGCAGCATTCTCAAGCTGATCGCCAGGTACATGCACTGCGAACAAGGTGGCTACTCACTGGTCACAGACACGTCCCTACAAGAGGTATGCGACTACAGCAAGGGCTTCTTGGACGGAGCACGCATCAAGCACTGCGGTCAAGCTGTGTTCCACATCGATCCATCCCACGCTGCAGGCTTGGTATGCGGAGGAGCAGCCTTCGACTATGATTTCACCACGCTAGGCGTAGCTAACATCATGGATAGACGATCTTCCGGACAGACCACCACCATGCGCATCAACATGGTCTTGCGCAGGTTGCTGGAAGAGAAGATCACGACCATCGAACACAAGGTCAAGCCTCACACCGATCACCAACAAGCTGCCGTGGACTTCCTTTGTCCAACCATCAAAGGCGGCAGCACCCCCAAGGTGACTCTGCTCATGGATGAGCCAGACCGGAGCTTGGATTATCTAACTTCTTTCAAGTTCTGGAGATCTATCGTACCGAAGTTTGCTAGGGATTTTCAGGTGATCGTCGCTACCCATCAACCAGCAGTTCTCAAAGACGGCATGGGAGCCAACCTGATTGATGTTGACAAGGGTTACCTGGACGTGTGCAAATTGGTATCTCTAACACCTGAAGAAATCGAAGCCATCAAAAAGAAGAAAAGAGAACAGTCCAACTTCTGACTGTAGGTATTGACATGGGAGCACGACCCTTAGGAAGGCCTAAAGAACTCCAAGACTTGTTCCGTCGAGCAGACAACTTGCGCAAGCTCGCACTCGAGGGCTCACTATCGGAGTGCGAATACTGCAAGTGTCTCTACAAGCAGGAAGTGTGCCCCAATTGCGGAGCGCCTAGAACAGCCCAAACTGAAACTGAAAACCAGAAACCTAAACCAATGCACCGGCCTCGTGGACCACGATACGTGAGGGAATAACATGATCGATCTTGAAGAAATCCAAAAGGAAACCCCGTCCAAAGGAACAGTAGCTGTTTTGTGCGCCGAAGTGAAGCGTCTTCGAGAGACAATGTTGGAAATGTGGAAAGGCTACCGCACCTATCGCAAGGATCGCAACGGGGACACAGTGTGCGCAGACTGCGGGGCAGTTGAGAGGGAAATTGAAATCTGGTTCGACAAGTACCAATACGAAATGAAGCACAAACCTGGTTGTAAAGTCCAGGAGATGCAACAACTCGTGAAAGAGCTTGAAAAGTGAAACGTCCAGGTGAAGGTTGCATAACAACCACCCCTATGGCTACCCAGATGCGAAAGGTCTTCGGAGGTCCGGACCATGGGTCTGTGGGTCTTACAGCCTCCCAGATGACTGCTCTGTGCAAGCTGTACGGGGTCGACCCGGCAGGGAACGTACTAGAAAAGGCAGGAGCCGAACGTAACATACTTCGGCATGCAGAAGCGGACGGAATGCGTTTGGTGGCATGGATCGCCAGATATACCGAGTCTGGGCAAGACCCGTTGAAGGTGCTGGTCCAGCTGGCATGTGCATCTGGTTTGGACGTGGAACCTGGCGACTCGAAATGGTCCGAAGAAGATGACTAGCATCCGTAAACGGATGATCGATACAGGTTTTCCAAGTTTTCAGTAAAGTCTATAAAACAAGTGGTTTGGGCATCCCAATTTCCTTGAACCCCTTAAAACGATCGAGGAAAAATGTACGGATATGGGTAGGAAAATCTATCTTGCATTGGCGATGAACTTTAACTCTTGACAGAGTTGATACACGACACATCTTATAGTTCATGAACGACGTAATCAAACAAGCCACCATCGACCGCATGCTTCGTGAGCTTGCCTCCAACCTTGCTGACTTGGTCGAGTCTGGCGACATCACCGAAAAGCAAGCCAACGAATGGCTCGTCGAAAAGCAAGACCAATGGGCTCGCAAGTGATTCTTCCTTGTAAAGATCCACCATGAGATTGGTTTGCCTAGCCGACACCCACGGCATGCACGACTCCGTAAACATCCCCTACGGAGACGTGTTGGTCTTCGCAGGAGACTTCACGGCATCTACCCGGCAACTGGCTACTCAGCTTCACAGATTCAATTCCTGGCTGGGTCAGCTACCACATCTGCACAAGGTGATCGTAGCAGGCAACCACGACGAAATGCTCGAGAACCACCCTGAATCGTGCCAGTACTTCACCAACGCGCACTATTTGCAGGATTCCGGCATCACCATCAGCGGGCTACGTTTTTGGGGAAGCCCTTGGCAACCTACGTTCCGCAACTGGGCTTTCAATTGTAGCGAACCGGAGCTAGCTGAGAAATGGAGCAAGATCCCTTGGAGCACCGATGTGCTTATCACCCACGGGCCTCCGTCGGGAACACTTGATCTAGCTCGTGGTTGTCCCCTAGGGTCTACCTCCTTAGCTTCAGCTCTCGAGAGCATAAAACCCAAGATTCACGTGTTTGGTCACATCCACGAAGGGTACGGAATCGTGGAAAAAGACAACACAATGTACGTCAACGCGTCAGTCTGCACGGCTGCTTACGCTCCCACCAACCCACCCATCGTGTTGGACATACGATCTGAACCTGGAAATAAAGTCACCATCGAGAAAGCTTGAAAATGAAACAAAGGAAACTGGATTTGAAGCCTACCACACCTGACATCTCGGACGATTTGAAAGCTCGTTTGCATGCCTCTTTCAGAAAGAGAAGGACTGACAAAAGTGAAATCTATGCCATAGAAGGTAAGGAAGGTCAAGTATGGTACGGAGAGACCAAAAAAGGAGGCTTACGATTTGTTCTTGTCAGCGCTTTGTATACCTACAACGGGAAGCGCAAAGTTGAGTTGGTGAAGCTCGACAGCAACGGGAGAAAATTCGGTAAAGGGACAATGAGCAGGTACGATAACCTAATGTACAAGCACAGGTTCTTTGCTGACTCCATCGATGATTATTTGGTTGGAATACGACAAACAGCTCCCGAAAAAGAAGAGTACTGCGCACCGCAAACCGACCAGCTACTTGCCGCAAACAATGTCACCCTGGCGGAGCTGACGAAGACCGTAGCAGAACTGACGAAGACCGTAGAAAGACTTACCAAGGCACTGGCAACGTCCTGATTCTTCGTCCCTATCGTCCCCATCAAGAAAAGGATAAATCATGGCAAAGCTTCACGTTTACCACTGCGAGTGTGATTGGGTCATTGCCAAGTCACCTGAAGATGCTTTGGCAGTTCTCGACGAACAGATCGGAGAGCACTATGACCTCAAGCCTGATGACGTCATTCAAGAACCAGATGACAAAGAGCTGAGCATTTGGACTGACAACTCTCCGACTCCTGACAGCTGCAAGTGTCTCGCCAAGATCAAGGATCGCGAAGAGGAACGAGAGAAGCAACTGCAGGTCATCGACAAGATGCCTGATTCTCCTGGCAAGTTCGCACTCTATGGTGGCGTTCCGAAGCCCCTCAACACTCACCCTAACGGACATTTGGTTGACTGCCCTCTCGGTCGGGACGTCTTGACCTGCGCGCAATGGGTCGCTAAGGAAGGTCGCTGCTTCCTGGCGTCCACGGAGTATTAAGACAGAAAGGAAAACATGGCAAAGCTAAGTAAAGAGGTATTAGCGGAAGGCCGAAAATGTGTACAAGATCAGGACCTGGCTAGCTTCTGTCGCTGGCAAAAGATCCATGTACCTGTGTGGGGCAGTACGAATCCTACTGAATACTTCTTCGGACAGAATGATCTAGAGCTTGCTCTTACATTGTTCGATCGTGTATACTCTGACATTGACCCAATTGAGTTGCAAGCAGAGCACATAACCGCGTGGATCAGATTCGGTTTTCGAGTCTTGTTCCTTGTCTTGGTCGTAGCTGGAACGATTGGTGGAATAGCCTATCTGCTACAATAGCGGAGGTCTAAGTGCAAGACTGCCCTCGAAATCAACTGGTAGCACTCCTGGCTGGTGTACAAGGAGACTTGCACACTCAGTTCGTGGAAAACCAAACCATCAAGTCGGCACGTATGCTTTGTCATATCACCGAAGCGATCAGGCTTCTGCGTAGCATGCCGACCGATACCTGGGAAGGCGTTGACTGGGAAGACACCGTCGGCAACAAGTACGCCAAAGAACTAGAAGACATATACAAACAGATCGATACCTCCAGTGACCTAGGTATGAAGACGGCCAACGCAGGCTTACGTCATAGGATGGAAGACTTCTACCTGAACGAAGCGGCCAGACAGACGGGTATGTTGCTCGAGAGCACAGAACACCTGCCTGAGACTTCTCCAGATGATTTGCCAGAACTGCCAAGCCTTGACGCCTGCGACAATGACGATTGACGATACGCCGACGATTGACCCATGAGCCCTTACCGTGAACTCAGTTACCTGCAACCACAAGTACAACCGGTAGCAAAGCACAAACACAAGTGGGCGCACACTCGACGACGTTGGGTTGTGTTATTTTTCGGAACGTTCAAGCAACGATTCCCCGTCCGTTGCCCAGAGTGTGGACGTCGTAGCTGGGATCCTCACACGTACCGTAACGGTACAAATACTTGGGATTCAAGGAGAGCGAACAACTACAGGTGCGGGCATCGAGGAGATTTGGTTGGTACTTTTCTGATGTGTTGATTTATGGTTGACTCCTTGGATCGAGGCCTTACCTTGAGATCAACAAGGAAGACATCATGTTCAAGTTCACCGGTACCTATCTCCTAAGCAATTCCCCTAGCCCTCGCAATCAGGATTGGGCTGTCGTCGAAAACAGCAGCTTCACCGGTGATAGCTTGGCCTACTCCTGGCAGTTGAACGGGGAGCGTCATCTACTCTTCAAGTGCGAGAACGGAGCCTTCGTGGCCGTCCCTCTCAGCAAACGCAACCAGGTCAAGGTGGCGTGACCTATGTAAGGTCGTCTGGATTAAATGCACATAATGAGCCAACCAATAATTGGTTGGCTCAAAATAAACTTCTCAAAAAAAAAAGTGATGGTGGTAGTTGACTCTGCGTGGCTAGGAATTACTTTTAGAACACCTAAGGAGAACAACAAAATGAATACCACAGCCAACACCCTCTTCGCCTCCCACGTTGACTCCGTACTCGGAATGGCCTTCACCTCCTTAATTGCTGATGGTTGGTCTGGAATCTCTGGTCCTGCAGAGGCGATTGACGTAGCTCGAAAAGAACTGCGCCATGCTCTGGAAGACGCCAAGACAATTGGCGACATCACGTCCGATGAGGATTGCTTAGGTGCGGCTTACCTAGGACTGCGAGTACTTCGCATGGTGAGAAACCCAGACACAAATTACATCCATATCATGCAATTCTTGAAAGATGCGGAAGAAGGCAGACTCAATTGAAATCCAAAGCTGCTACCACCGTGCTTGCCTTAGCATCCATTCTATCGATGGGTGCAACAGGCAGGTCTTTACCGTCAAGAGTCAGAGATGGATGAGGAGCAAGATCCTGAAAAGCTAGAAGAGATGGACAGAAAGCATTTGACGTCTATGCTCCGTCGTGGGGTATGACGGGAACTAGGACTTCTTACGAGGCTTTCGTCTGCGCTTACCGCCAAGCTGACCTTGCGGAGCTACTCCACCCGGCAAACCACCCTTCTGTGTTTCTTGAGCCTTCTGCCACAAGCTCTTCTCGCCCAACATGTCTGTCAATCTTCGGGACAGCTTCATCGCATCCACGGTGGAGATATCAGGGAAGGCTGCCTTGATCGCATTCAAGCGATCAAACTTGCCCATAGCAGGGGTCACCCCTTGTTCTTGCAAAGCCTTCACGAACTGTTCATCGGTGATGTCGCTAACATCTGCTAGCAGTTCTTGAGCCAAAGAAGTCAATGCCTGTATGATCTTGGCTTTCTTATTGTTCATCTTCGTCATCTTCTTCCCAATCGTCGTCATCTTCCTCAACAGCTGGAACAACCTGTTCCACATGCATGGCCTTGACCGCGTCAGGGCTCATCAAGCGCCAAGTCATATGCTGTCGGCCCATCTCGTCTTCGTCCTGATAGACAAGAACATCAGCTCCGTCGATGGTTTGCCCGTCATCCCCGGGAGCGTCATTTGAGTCTCGATCGTACCCTTCCACGTCGTAGACATGAAGGTTGGACAAGTCTAGGTGCACCTGAGCAATCTCACCTGAACTGCCCTGCTGTGCGTAAGCTCGAGCTGCATCAGGGTCATCTGTAAGACAAATACCTACATGTGGTGTAAACTTCGTATGTGCTCCGTGGTACAGTTCGAGCCTACGGGCCACCACTAGACGATCTACCATGACACGCAACTTGGCAATTTTCTTAACCAGATCACTCATCAAGATTCTCCATGGCATCGGCCCATTCGTTGGCTTCGATTGCCAATGCCCGGAGCTTGGGTACAACGTTCTGCATAACCAATGCTTGAGCTTCTTGATCCGTCAATACGCCACCTGCTTCTTGGAGCTTCCGATCTGTCTCTTCCAAGTAGGTGACGTACTCATCGAACGCCCGTTGAACTGCAGCTCGACTATTGATGGCTTGCTCGAGGTTGTCTCGACCAGTCGATACCGTCTGTTGAGCTAGCTTGAGAAGGTCTTGGACGATTCGTTTCATGGTGTCAACTGTGCTGCCTCAAGACGACATGCATCCTCATAGCCTTGAACCATCATACGTTGGATCCCGCTAGGGGAAAAGTCCAAAGAGTTCTTGATCAACACCTTGCTAGGTCTCAAGATTCTACAAGGTATGTACTTAATCCCAAGTTGGGATGCGGCTTCCGGGGCAAGCTGGGCAAATTGGTTGTACTTGAGAAGCGTTGCCAAATCCTTGTCGATGATCGCATCGCTCATCAAGTCAATCGTTCGAAAAGCCACATCCAGAGCGTTGGGGTCTTCCATATCGGAAGGGTTGTCTTCCGGAGCACACACGATGATGTCCACACTATTTGCTCCCAGGTCGAGGGCAGCCTTGACCGGAGCTATCGTTTTGACTCCTCCGTCTGTCCAGATCTCTCCATCATACCTGGGAGGGGTAAGGAACGCAGGAAACGCTGAACTTGCAATGACTGCATCTACAATGTCAGGATCACGTTGTCCGAAGAGCTTGTATTTCCCAGAACGCAAACCTACGGCTCCCACTCGAAGTTGCTTGCCCGACGCTATGAGGCTTTCTTGATTGAGCTTGGAACGAACCAACTCCTGCAAAGGACGGCTGTTGTAGACGGAATCTTTCCACAGCGAGGATAGTTGCCGGAAGGGGAACCAGTGGTTGTAGATTCTTCGATCGTCAACTTCTTCCCACACGTTAAGCAGGGCGCGGTACGCTTGATGCTCGTGACTTACAGGGAACATTGACAACAACGATGTGTTCAACGCACCTACACTGATTCCAGTTAGCACATCGTAGGCGTTGTTTTCTTCCAGGATCCACTTGCGCAAAGCACCAACCTGGTAGGCTCCCTTAACTCCTCCCCCACTGAGAACCAAGCCCCTACGTTCGGCCTCAGGAGCGCGCAGGGTAGACCTTTCAGAGGCAACACAACACGTAGCGAGATCAACGTTCATTTTCGTACTTCCTAGTAGTACACTACTCAGCCTTTTCCGTGCAGTAGAACGTCAAGGTCGAAGTGTAACCCCCAAACACGCTGTTGTTCTTCAGGTACACCCGAAGATCCATACCATAAGCGCTGTGAAGGTCACGAGAAGTTATGTATGCAAAAGGAAGAGGTTGTATGTCACAGTAAGTACCACGAGACCTCCGCCTGAACTCAGGAATCTCCATGGCAAGTTCTGACAACTCAGCACCTGCTGCTTTTAGCACCGGCTTTGCCCCTCGGGCCTCTACAGAGATCTGATTCATATTTTGGTACTTGTCTTCCTGCAGAGAAATCTTCTCTCCAGGAGAGAAACATCCGAAAGTAACCAAGTCATCTGTACCGACCACGTCACTTCCAGAGGCATTCATGAAAGTGAAACCTGCGCCAGCAGATGTGCCTTCTTCGACGAAAAACACATAGCCAGCAACACCTAAGCCTACTGGACAATCATCAGATCGTACCCAAGCATCTTCCTGTACGATCCAAATTCCGTCTTCAGTTCCTTGGGTTTGGCTAAAGCATCCTACACGGTCTCCACTAACTAGAGAAACCCCATCAACCGTCTGTTCTCCTGTGAGACTTACGTTGCCTGAAGCCAGCACCCTAAGGTTGCTGAATGTAGATGTGCTGGGATCTTGAGGTACGAAAACCATGGCGTATCCGTAGACACTGTACATGATGTCGTCCTTCATCACACCTCGACCTACATGTTGCGCAGCATCAGTAGCGGCTTCTGGACGGCCACAGCTGATATCTGTCTCAGCATCTTCCACGATTAGGACAGTTCCGGCCTTAGGTTCCAAAACGAAAATGCTGCCTTTAGCATAGCTGTAGCTGGCAGTAACAGTCTTCCCAGATTGGGACGACGTAAACACCACACTTCCAGACTCGAAGTCGATCCAGTAATCCCCGCCCGTGATCGAATAGTCAGGACATCTTGTGGCTACGACCCCGTTGATCTTGACTTCCACCTTGTACCCATGCTCCACCTGTGAAGCGTAGTAACTGGCGTTCAACCAACGACCATGGTAGACGTCGATCCAAAACGTATGGGTGCCGGTGAAAGTGAGCCCATCACCTGAATCGACCAAGGTATCAGATGTGATTCGATCAGATTCTCCAAACCATGAACACTTGTCGCAGAAATTGTGCGTAGCGATCACGCGTTCAGAGCCTATTCTGGGAGCCTGTGCGAAGACAGGCACGTTGTCTGACTGCGTCGTTTCCAGCTGAACAGTGTCTGCAGGTACAGGCTCACCTGTGTGAGTCGTCACTAGATAAGTCAAGTACGCTTGTTCGCTTGCGATCAGCGCATAGTAGAAGGTGATCTCGATGTTGAGACCCACTTGCTGGATACTTTCCAGCTTCTGTGTGATCCGTGGAGACTTGCTAATCTCCTGTGTGAGGCGAGTTTTGTCCCATTTGTCATACTTCGTCTGGGATATTGCGTACGTATATGTTCTGTCTTCTTTGGACATTATTGCCTCACGGAGACCATTGAATATTCAAGTTGGTCTCACCTCCAAGAACGGCGATTGTGCCTGCGCCATCTACCCTTTGACCTTGCACCCGAATCTTGTCACCTGCGCCTACAACTATAGCTTTCACCAACTGCATCGAACCGAAAGCTCCATCACTACTATTTCGTGTGTACAATCGCCTGGCAGTCTTTTCAGAGTAAACACCAGCACTTGGTTGGTGATCCAGAGAAAGTCGAGTGATCGTCCGTCCGTTTCCAGCAGTTTGCTGAATTGTAAGCCCTGCACTCACATTGATGTTGCCAGCTCGAAGAATCGTCACTTCATCAATACCATCCCAAGAAAACGTAGCTGTGCTTGTATTTACATCTTCTGATATGTCAAACTGGATCGGAGCAACCGTGTCTCCAATAATCTGACCTCCTGTAGTTTCATTGATGTCAAACAACTGGACATCAGTACCGGCAGGTGTCGGAATGTTGAGAGTAACTACTCCACTGCCCGAGTCGACAAAAGTCGCTCCTCCGCCTGTGACATTGAGTGTAGAATGAGGAGTGTTAGGCAGAGGGATCCCTGCACTCTGCATGGTGAGTGTGGACCCCGAGCCAGCAGGCCCTTGTGTTCCCTCCAGTCGCAACACCGAAAACGTGGCGTTCACAGCCATGGTTCCCGACGTAGCGAGCTGATTCTGCACGGTAACGTAGTCGCCTGCAGCGAGTTGCACAGCTGTAGTGACGGAAATTACATCTGACTCACCAGAGTACGTGGTGGAAGATTGAGTGGATCCAGGAACCACAGTCGCATCATTGATGCGAACTCTACCAGAAAAGGCACCAGTGGTTGTTGGAGATACCTCGAACTGGTACTTGATCTCGTAGGTTCCAGCTTCTTTGATCAGAATTCGATCGGTGTTCGTGGGGTCATGCTCGATTACAGTTGGATCTACCTCCACGTCCGTCACATTATAAGCAACATCCGTCCATGTCGTTGGCATTGTCAACGTCGTGGTACGTCGAGCTTGGGTGACGGCTAAAGGCTCAGGGTTGATGTTCGAGAGCTTAGTAGCCTGAGCTGATGACATGTACCCATCATTGCTAACTGATGCTACATTTTGCAGATCGGCAATGGATGCTACTTGTTCCAGGAATTGTAGAGATTCATCTTTGTCTAGAGTAGTGATACCATCGTTGATGCGTGCGCGATCTGACTCGACAGCTGTACGCAGGTAAGTGCTCGCTTGAAGCTCGGCCGTCGTGTAGGTATCGGACAAGGTCACGATCCCGCTTGCAGGGATGGTCACTCCTAAATCAACAAGCGGGATGCTCGATCCCATTATCTCAACAATGATGATCGTGGGAACGCCCATTAGGCTCTTCTCCTATAAAAGGCAGAAATCTGCACGTTGGAGGTCGTGTTCCCACCCGCTTGATTTCGGAAGCTCAGGATCCCTTCCGAGAAATCTGCGTTCAACGTCCAGTCAGACACAGTTCCAGAAGCGGAAGATGCCAGGGTAGCGATCGACGTGCTTCCGTTGAGGACTTCTAGAGTTGCTGTATTCGTGTCAGACTTCGTCCACATAAGCCCCACCAGCGTCCCTTTGGGTACTGGGATACCTCTGGTAGAGGTATCGAACGCCATGCCATTTACACCACGGTAGAACGTCCCTGCTGACGTGCCTCCATTTCTGCCAGCTTGGCATACCAACTCTGCCTCGCTAAGCCACTTGGATCGTCCTCCATCATAAATGAACTTCATGCTAAGATCTGTATTGACCACTTCCAACCAATCGGCTGGAGAGGTAATACTGTTCATCTGTACTGTGGTAAGTCTCGGCAGCAAGATGCCTTGGGTAGTGGAATCCACTTGCAAAGCGGCCGAAGCAACGCAAGCATCCTTGCGTCCTATAGAAAACCCGCTTGCAAGCGTTCCGACAAGGTCTAAAAGCTTTGACATATCCGCCTGTTACGCGAGGTAGGCTTCAGCGTAGGAAACGATCACCTCACCAGCCCCAGCAGCTGGGGATCCTGTGATAGTCACTCGAACCACACCAGCATTCGCAGAAGCAACAGGCAACAGATCTTGCGTCACGTAGGTATGCGTTGCTTCAGGGTTGTTCTTCGTTGCGTCCTGAATCGACAGAGGCGTGGATCCATTCACAGCGACAGCAATGGTTGTGCCTGCAGAGTAGACAGATGTGACATTCGTTTGCACTTCCATGACCGTGGCGTTTGCAGGAATTGATGTGGTACTGTCTGTGGTGGCTGCCAGAGCGATAGGAATCCTGACAAGACGCAGAGCACCGACGTTCGAAACAGTGCCATCTCCCTTGAGTGTCCACGAGTAGGGAGCGGTACTTGCTTCTGCTTGATACGTACCGTTGGCGATCAGACTGATTGCGCCAGTGATAGCAGTAGAGTTCGTATTGATGCAATGCATCTTGTAGATGTCGATCAGGTCCAGAGACGTACCATTGTCGTACACAACCTGTCCTTGGGTGTAGCTGCCACCTGACGTGTGACAGAAACCGTAGCTACCTGTGTTCGCGCCACCTGCTGGAGGTGCGGCACCATCAAACGAGAATTCGATGAGCAACGTGCGCTGCTTGACATCGAGGTAGGTCGAAGCATGAACGTCAAGGGTTGGCGATGCCACGATTAGGTTGGCACTGGCAGTGTCTGCTGCGTTCCGAACCTCCAAGCCGTTGGTGTCGTTCTTGATGGCATTTCCTTGCAACCCAAATTGGAAGAAGGTTGCCATCGTGCCGATCCAGTCAGTGAATTTTCCCATTTTACTTTCCTGCTTGTTAACTGTAGTAGACGAGTACTCGCCCTACGCCAACGACAGGAGCAGGGCCACTTAGAGTCAAAATCACAGGAATCGCCGAAGTTGCGACGTACCCGCTAGAGACAAAATAAGAATGTTGAAGCGTAGAGTTATTCTGAGAAGAATTAACAAACCGAGCAACTGCACCCGGTTCCCCTACCTCGAGAATGGTAGGAACGTTGAAAATGGTGCTAATTTCTAGAGTTACTTCCTGCACACAACTGCCTGCAGGTACCGTACCCACGGAAACAGGTGAGGTAGGGTAGTCAGCGGACGAAAAACCTCTTTCCAGGTAGCCAGATGTGCTTGTTCCTCCTCCAGAGATAGTGATATCCATCCGGTCAAGGATGGGGTTATCAACAAGCGTAGCTCCCGAAGAGAAGTTAGCTGTGCTTCGAACACCTACAGGTAGTCCACCTTGTTCGAATGCAAGGGTAGTAGATGTCCCGATTTCTGCTACAGTTGCGCCTTCGAGGTCATCTGGGATCTCGGTATCCTCGAACGTCGCATATTCGATGGCCCCTGACTTTTGCGCAAGAATCAGGTCTCTTTGAGTATTTTCCAACTCAAAGATCGTCATCGATAAGGTAACAAGTTCTTCAGGAGAAAGCCGAATACGTCCCAAGCTGAGATAAGCTTTGCTGAGATTTTTGACTCGAAGCGTAGGCATGCTTTTCTCAGGGGAGAATAGAAAGAGCCAATTCAAATGACCCTACACGAGACCAAACTACCAGTAATCTAAGGGTATTCTGGTCAAGGAGGGGCGTCTGTTTGGATGACAGGGGAATTGTATGTGGTTCCATTCGCCGATCCTGTGTGATCTAGGATTGTCGGAATTGTGTCTCCTTCCCCCATCCTGTAATTGTGGATCATGCCGCTAGTTCCTGTGGGATCCGCAGGTAGGCCTCCGTTGTAAATAGAAGAGATCTGCCCAGCAGTTAGCTCGGCATCGCTAAATATCAACTCATCTACATTTCCCCCTAAATAGTTGGTTCCAAAAGTGTCCCAACCGATACGCCACGGATTGGTGTTTGACCAGTCTCCAAGTGAATCGCTAGAAGGAACCAAAGGAGAATTGTCAGAATACCCAGTAAAACCATCTTTGTTTCCACTCCCATCGTAAGTGAGTGCAAAGTGACCCCAAGTTCCGGCTGCTATTCCACCGATCGCGAAACTGATCGTGTCTCCTCCCGTGGATATGTAGACCGTGAAGCTCCCAAAGAACGAAGTGATTGATATCCCCTTACCACCCCTTCGGGTGCTCATAAGGATTTGCTCTACAGGAGTTGCGGAAGGCTTCGCCCAAAAGCTAATCGTAAAGGTATCAGAGATACCAAATTGGAGGTCTGTAGCGTTTGCCAGTTCCATGTACTGGTTGGAACCGTTGAAGTTCAACGACTCTGTTGAGTAGATCTCAATTCCAGCAGGGGCTAGCAATGTGGTGGGAACAGTGAACATACAGACCTACTTTCAAGGAACATCGGTGACAATGATTGGGCTGCCTGTTGTTATACCATTAGCAGAACCTGTATGGTCCAAGATCGTCGGAATGGTGTCCCCTTCACCCATCCGATATTCATGAATCAAGTTAGCATGCCCATGCACGTCTGCAGGCTTCCCCCCATTGTAAATCCCGGAAACTTGAGCAGGTGTCAGCACCGCATCAAAGAAGTTCAACTCATCAACTATTCCAGGAAAGTGTATAGGAAACATGGTTATGTCGAAGTAGCCACGCCCTACGACGAGATCCGCTGTAGTGCCCCAATCACCTATGCCAGAAGTGGTTGGTGTGTAATTCGTAGCATTGACGTCGAAACGAAAGCCATCTTGATTGTGATTCCCATTGTACGAGATACACAAATGACTGTACACTCCTGAGGCCATCACCACCGGTGTGGAAAATGTCCAAACGTCTCCTCCGGTGTCCGTCAGTATCTGGATATACTGCGTTGCACCGGAGTCACTGTACGCGATACTTATGCCCTTGGTGTAAGTGAAGCGTGTACTGTACAGCACCCCACCAGACCCTGCGTTCGGCTTCACCCACGCACTGATTGTGAACGTAGAATCCCAGTCGAACTGCAGATCAGCAGCGCTCAACGTCATGTACTGACTTGTACCGTTGAACTGCAAAGCCTCCGTTGAGTAAGTGTCGACGGAAGGTGCCAGCATTGTGGTGGGAACGGTGAACATGGGGACCTACTTGGAGTCAAGGTTGGCCGACACATGGATGACGCTGGAAGTCTCACATACCCCTGTGATGATGTCAACAGCTCCTCCGGTAGTCGTGAGGGTTGGAGCGGTTCCTCCAGGCCATTTGAAAGCAGTTCCGTAGGATAGCGTACGGCTTCCAGAACCATCTTGCTTCACGATCCAGATGTAGGTGAACCCGGGCTTCATGTTCGTGGGATTTGCCAGGGTTCGGTTGCCAGTCAGAGTGACCACGTGTGTGTTGCCATCATCACAATCTGTGTTGATCGTTGCAGCGTCTGTCAATGTGTTGAGGTTGGACCCTGCTTGGCCTTCTACCTCGACATTGCCGCCAAAGTAAGCATCGTCCGACTGGAGGTAGAATCCCCAAGTAGCTGTAGTACCTTGAGTCATCGAGTCGACACGAATTCCGTAAGCGGTACCCGTGATGGTGCCTTGACTGCGACCTGTATCTGTGGCGTGGTCGACGAGATGAATTCCGTAGGAGTCTCCTGCAATCGTGGATGTATATGTGAGCCGATAGGCAGGACCGTACTCGATTCGAAGACCATGAGCGTTGTCTACACTAGCATTGGCGTTGTAACCTGTGACGTACGCAGACAAATCCATGCCTGTCAAATCTGCCAAAGGACACAAGGCATCCCAAACCCAAGCTCCGCCTGTATATCCTGCAATCTCTGCAGTCACAACACCAGATGCTTCCGTTTGCAGCTGAAGTCCGTACACGTACTCAACTTCGCTACCTCCATCTCGGTGTCGACAGTCCAGGTCCATGCCATGCATGCGATCGATGTCGCCAACTCCATAGTTGTTGACATCAACATCCATTCCTGTCAGCCAGAACAAGTTCGGCAAGTCGGTCGTTTGATCTGCAAGGATCCTAGCATCAATTTTGAGAGCTTTTGACCTCTGCATTGCAGTAGGTGCGGTACCAGTGTACGCCCAGTCGACATCAATGAACAGATCCGACATGGTTGTAATCGCAGCTGGAGTGGGGAAGATCTCATTGACGTGCTGAATCTCAACCGGAGTGGTCGGAGAGTCACCACGAATGGTCATTCCGCCTTGGTAGATGTTGTCAGAAGGCACTTCTGGAGACCTGGCAATACCTGAGGCCATGACTCGATCACCCGTGCCTGTGATCGACACAGCAACGAACATGCCATTTCCATGACAAATGCTTTGCCAATTGTTGGCAGCATGTGTGATACGAGTAGTCCAAGTCTCACCATCTGGAGATGTCATCACTTGGCTGCCTGTCACCGTACTAGATACCGCCACGAACAGACCATCACCGTATGTGACAGCTCTCCACACATTGGAATTGCCTGTGTTTTGCAAAGTCCAAGTAGTCCCGTCTGGAGATGTCATGACTTGGTTGGTTCCACCAGTGGATGAAACGGCAACGAAAACCCCGTTCCCGTAACACACAGAAACCCAGGTGTTGTCAGCTGCGCTTGTTCGAACGATCCAATTGGCACCGTTATCATCCGATGTCATGACACGGTTGCCTGTACCTGTAGTAGCAACCGCAACAAAACGTCCGTTTCCATACGTAACGCTGGTCCAGTTGTTGTCTGCAGCGCTGGTTTGGGTCTCCCAGATGATCCCATCCGTGGATGTCATGACACGATTGCCTACCCCAGAGTTGCCGACAGCTACGAAAACCCCGTTTCCGTAGCATACCTCACGCCATCCATTGTCGGCTGCGCTATTTCTCGTGTACCAAGTAATGCCATCTTTCGATGTCATTACCCTGTTGCCAACTCCTGTGTTGGCAACAGACACAAACATTCCGTGTCCGTAGCACACGCTGAGCCAATTGTTGTCTGCAGCGCTGGTTTGGGTCTCCCAATTGATGCCGTCATCAGACGTCATCACTCGGTTACCAGATCCAGTGTTGGAAACAGCTACGAAACGATTGTTTCCATAGCAAACAGAGTACCACTGATTATCCGCAGGGCTTGTTTGATCTTCCCAGTTGATCCCCCGAGAGATGTAACCCCCGTCCACGACCAAGTCTCCGTATACGGTCATCCCTCCGTAGTACGTATTGTTGTCGGGAGCGATGCTATCACGAACAGCACCTGAAGTCATCACTTGGTTACTGCTGCCAGACTGAGAGACAGCCACGAACATTCCGTTGCCAAAGCACACGCCTCTCCAAACGTTGTTTGCTGCACTGGTTCTGACAGTCCATGTGCTGCCGTTCGAAGAGGTCATCACGAGGTTGCCCGTACCTGTAGTGGAAACCGCTACGTACAGACCTTCACCGTAAGTGACAGAGTACCAGTCGTTATCGACCAATGTCGTCTGGGTATTCCAAATGAACCCATCGGGGGATGTCATCACTCGATTGTTTGTTCCACTCGAAGCGACTGCTACGAATTGGCCGTTGCCGTAGCAAACATCCCGCCAATCGTTGTTCGCACCGCTTCTTGAAGTCCACGTCTCCCCATCGGGAGAGGTCATTACTCGATCCCCAGTACCAGTGATGGCGACTGCCACATACAGACCGTTGCCGTACGTCACAGCTGTCCAGTCATTGTCAGATGCACTGCTGCCTGCTGTCCATGTCTCCCCATCGGGGGAAGTCATCACGCGGTTGCCAGTACCGCTAGAGGCTACGGCTACGAAGAGACCGTTTCCGTAGCACACCCCCTGCCAGGCCAAGTCAGGGCTATCCCGAACAGTCCACGTTTCCCCATCAGGGGAAGTCATGACTCGATTACCTGATCCAGTGGAAGAAACTGCTACGAATAGGCCATTGCCATAACAGATGTCTTCCCAGTCATTGTCAGCGGCACTGGATTGAGCGAACCAATTGACCCCATCCTCAGAGGTCATGACTCGGTTGCCAGTTCCACTTGCAGAAATGGCAACAAACTTATTGTTGCCATAGGCCACTGCACGCCATGTGTTGTCAGCTGCACTGGTTCTGGAGGCCCAAGACGTGCCCGAGTGATACAGAGATCCGTTGACTGTCAAGTCCCCCGGAACGAGCACATTCCCTTCCTGCAGCGTCAAAGCAACTACAGAAGAAGTGCCTCCGGAAGGAACCAAGCTGAAGTCCAAAGCAGCTCCACGTCCAGCACCAGACCAAGCCTCTGTTGTGTACGCGGATACAGAGACACCCGATTCGTACCCAGACCCATCCCACCCCTTCCAAACGAAGCTACCTAGGAGGGATCCATTGGACACTGCAGTTTTGGATGCCAAAGAACCTTCTGTTCTCTGAAACACCACCCGGGGATTGTTCTCTTGAGTATCAGATGCCAGCTCGATCACATGATCTTCTGCAGAAGACGTACTGGCTTGGTGCAGCTGTGCTGAGGGTGTAGTCGTACCAAGACCTAAACCTGCTGCATCGAAGCGCCCCGCTTCAGAACCTGCTACTGTCACGACCACGGTGTCAGTAACGGCTTCCGTAGTCACGGAGGTATCTTGGTTGGTGTCCTCGATGAGAGTCTGGGTCCCAGCACCCAGAGCAACTTCGTTATCTACTCCGGACGGATCAGTGTACATCAAAGGAGCAGGTAGCGACCCGCTGTTGATCCACAGAACGCCAAGCTCCCCCAGAATAGACCCTGTGTCTCCTGTGGCCCCTGCAATGTGTGGAGTAGAAAGCGTGAGGGACAAGTTGGTGGATACAGACTCCACCTCATGAGATTCACCATTCAGGGTGAGGTAGTCTCCGGGAGTCACTTCAGACAAGAATAGAGTCCCAACACCCGTGACAGTGGGGTTGTAACTTGTGGCTGAATACGCCGAGACAGCCGCAGGTGTAGGCGACTCAAGAGTCAAGGAAGTGTTCCCAGCAACAGCTTCCACCTTGTAGTAGTCACCAGTTTCATCCAACTTCAGCCAGCAACCGATCGAGGTTTCTGTCAAAAAGGCAGTGCCTACGCCTACAACCTCTGAATCGTGTTTGGTTACACTCTGCCCAGTTCGATAACTCGAATAAGCAGCTGTCAGATCAAGCTCCGTATTGCTTGTGACGGATGCTACCTCCACCATAGTTCCAGCAATATCCAAGAAGTCCCCGGCATTGAGTTCTGTGGAGAACAAGGTGCTATCACCGTACACCTTGGTCGTTGCCGCTTGAATTCGTGCAGGTACCCCAGAAGCAGTGCCTGTGTGGTTTCCTGTCAAAGTCAGATTCAAGTTATCCGTGACCGATTGTACAGTCACATTTTCTTCATCGATTCTGAGAACATCTCCGCCAGAAACTTCTGTCAAAAACAGAGTACCAACACCGACCACTGCAGTTGTTGGCACACGTTTCGTGTAAGCAGCCCCCTGAACAGGAGTACTGAAAGCCGTGTTCACGACAAGATTCAAGTTGTCGGAAATCGACTGAACAGTCTTCAATTCACCTGAAATCTCAATGATGTCCCCATTGCTGAATTCTGTAGTGAAAAGGGTTCCGGTACCAACCACTGCCGTTGACGCTGCAATTTTGTAGTAGACAACGCTGGAAGCCCCAGCAACGTGATTCGTGGACAAGGTCAAGTTGTCGTTGTCTGCAATGTTGCCAATGACATGCTGTTCACCAGCGATTTCGATTGTGTCACCACGAGCCAGCTCGGACAAGAACAACGTGGTACCCCCACCTGATACGGCTGTGGTACCTGCGGTAACACTCACAGTTCCTGTTAGCGTTTGGTAACCTGTGGTCACGGTTCCTGTGACCGATACAACGCCCGTACTCACGGTTCCTGTGATCGGAGTGCTTGCAGTAGTTACCGTTCCAGTGAGAGCTGATACATCAACGGACACAGTACCAGTGAGAGCTGTGTTCGTGACTGACATCGTGCCTGTCAGAGGGGTTGCGGGGTTTGCGGGAACCGCAGCCCTCGCTTCCATGCCAAGGCCTTCAGGTTGAGCTAATCCTTGGAACTTTTTGTTACCGATAGTCATTATACACCTGTGACCGTGGCACGGAACCTGCAGTCTGTTGACGTCCAACCAGCCTCATTTCCAGATGTGTACTGTATTTGACCGGCTGTAGTGATCGAGAAGGTAATGTTGCTAGAAGGTGACGAGGTAGAGGTGACAGTCATCAGCCAATCAGCCCCTCTCTGAATCCCCTCCAAGGTGAACACTTCATAGAGACTAGATGTAGCATTGACGATGACACTCACATGAGCGTGAAAGCTTCGAACCGTGGCATTTGCGAAGGCTAGGCCTGTGACGTTCGCAGGCGCTACCTGATTGTTCGCCATCGCGAAGCTTGTCTCTGGGATATCTCCAGGAGAGCTGCCACTCAAGCGGACCCACGAAGTTCCGTCGTAGTAGTAAGGAGAGTTGTCTGTTGTGTTGAAGACCCGAGCACCCGTAGTCATCCCAGTCAAGGCGAGCATCTCAGTGTTGGTAACCCGAACTCCATAGGAGTAGCTGGATGTGGTGATCGTGTCAGGAGTGACATCGAGCACACCGTCAGGTGTGGCTGTCTGGATGCCTACGGTCCCATCATCTTGTACCTTGAGCAGAGGGAGACTGGCGTTATTGGTCAGCCGTAGGGCGAAGGTCGCAGATGTGTTTCCATTGCTGATTGAATCTAGGTAGTACCCCTCAGGTGTGTCGTACCCAACATGATTTAGGGTGCAACCTGAATAGTAGTTGCCGTATGAGTAAGAGAGGTAATTGAACTCTCCAGTGAAGCACCTCTCCCAGCCTCGTACGCCTGTGGTGCTATTCAAGAAGTTGCTGTTGTTTCCAAGAGCTGTTCCGTGCCGATAGGCACTTAACCCGTAGGAATATCCGTCTATGACGGTACCGTCTGCTACCAGAATATCGGCATAAGTTATGCCAGAGATTCCAGGGGACCCCGAACTTGGGCCGTATAGCATGCAACCATGAGTTGTGATCTTCGACCTACCAACTCGAATTGCTGTGGTACCTGTGCCTGTTTCGAACCAGCATTGATACACCTGGAATTCAGACGTGTCTGTTATCCCGAGCTGATTGCTGGCAGTATGCTGATCAAACTTCAGTTTCGAAATCGTACCGTTTTGGGTCGATTCGAACCGAACAAGCCTGTTGATACCAGTACCGTCCTGAATAAAGTTCAGCGTGTCCAGAACCACATCTTCCATTCGGGAGATCTCGATTGCGTCGGTAGCTGGCTTGATCTCTGTTCCCCAGTCATAGATCGTGAAGTTGCCTGAAGGAACACCGCTCCACTGTTCGAGCACACTGAGTGTATCAGATGTGTTGCCGTAAATGAGCCTGTACTCATCAAGGCCCGAGTTGTACACCATCAAGCCTCTGTGAGCATCCACTCCCCAACCAGCACCCGTCAAAGTGATAGTGCCTAGGCCGTCGACAATTCGATGGTTGCCTTGAGTAGCACTGGTGAGAGCTGTGCTGGCTACAACCGTAGTCCATTCACCTTGAATCGTGAGGAAGGTACCTTCAACATGGAATATCTTGTCCTTGATCCCAAAGTCCTCTGTGTAGGTACCAGAAGCCACATGTACCGTGACATTCCCTCCATTTATGGCAGGAATCTGACTTACCATGTGTGCTAGTGTAGCGAATGGTGTACCAACAGCATACCCATTGCCTGCAGCATCACTGCCTGTTCCAGTGTTAACGTACATGTCCACGTCACCATACGAGATGACAGGCTTCCACCCCTGCTCGTATTGGAACATCGTGAAGATGTCTGTGGCGTAGTACTGATCTCCATCAGACTCACTGCCAGTACTTGGGATGTTCGCGATCGGACCACTTGGCACCGATGCGCTTATGTTCACCCAAGTAGCCCCATCGTAGTAGTACGGAGCTGCAGCTGTAGTGTTGAAGACCCTGGCGCCAGCAGTCATCCCAGTGAGAGCCAACATCTCAGTGTTGGTAACCCTTGTTCCGTAGGAGTAGCTGGATGTGGTGATCGTGTCAGGAGTAGCATCAAGCACCCCGTCAGGAGAAGTGTTACCTACTCCAAGTTGTCCGTGGATCGACATCCCACCTTGGTAGATGTTGTTGGCTGGAACCTCGATACCATCAATCACGCCAGAGGTCTGGATAGTGGTTCCACCACCGGCCCCGGAACCTGCCACGAAAATGCCATTGTGATACGTGACTGCGTACCATACCCTACCAGTGACAGTTACAGGGGTCCAAGTGACTCCGTCAGGGGAGGTCATAGTCCTGTCAGTACCACTAGACGCAACCGCTACGTATTGGCCGTTACCATAAGTAACAGATCTCCAATCGTTGGTGGTTCCTGACGTTTGGGCAGTCCAAGTAGCTCCGTCGGGGGAGGTTGCTACTTGACCAGAATAGCCTACAGATACGAACTGACCGTTGCCGTAGCATACTGATAGCCAACCTTGGTCCACGCTGGTTTGGGATGTCCAGTTCGTACCATCGGGAGAGGTCATCACCCTAGTGCCTGTGCCCGTTTGAGCAACAGCAACGAATTGTCCGTTGCCCCAGCATACGCTATTCCAATCGTTGTCGTTGGGGTACGTAGGGAGCGACCAGTTGGCTCCGTCTGGGGAGGTCATAACCCGGTTACTTGTGCCTGTTCGAGCAACAGCAACGAACTGTCCGTTGCCATAGGCTACGGATGTCCACAAGTTATTGGCTGGAGCTGTGACCAAAGTCCAAGTTTCCCCATCGGGGGAGGTCATGATACGTTCAGCCCCATCCAAAGAAACCGCAACGAATAGGCCGTTGCCGTAACATACCGACTGCCAGGAGTAATCAGCTGCGCTCGATTGGTACTCCCAAGTAACTCCGTCTGCACTGGTTGCAACTCGATTGCCTGTACCTGTTTCTGCTACTGCTACGAAGATCCCGTTGCCGTAACACAGGCCCTTGATTGTAATAGCAGACGGAGTTCCTGTTTGGTCAACCCAAGTACTAGCTACAGGATCTTGGCTAACCGGAATCCAGGTAGTTCCATCATAGTAGTAGGGAGCATTCGCAGTTGTGTTGAACACCTCTGCTCCGGCAGTCATGCCGGTGAGAGCTAGCATCTCAGTATTGGTGACTCTTGCCCCGTAAGTGTAGGTAGATGTAGTTACTGTATCTGGAGTAGCGTCAAACACCCCGTCAGGGGTTGTGGTTCCAAGACCCACATTCCCGAATACAGTCATTCCGCCTTGGTAAATGTTGTCTGCAGAGGCTACGGCATCATTCTCTACGCCAGAAGTCTGAACGAAGTCTGCGGTGCCTGTTTGGGAGACTGCAACAAACTTGCCATTTCCATAGCAGATGTCCCGCCACTCATTGTCGGCTGCACTGTCTTGGATCGTCCAATTGACAGCATCCTCGGAGATCATGATCCGGTTGCCTGTACCGCTCGAAGCTGCAGCTACGTAGATCCCTTCTCCATACGTTACACAGTACCAACTGTTATCCACTGGAGTGGTTTGGATTGTCCATGTGATACCATCCGGAGAGGTCATCACACGATTGAGGGTACCTGTGTAGCTTACAGCAACGAACTGACCATTCCCGTACGTAACGTCAATCCAGTTGTTGTCAGCAGCTGACGTACGTGACGTCCAAGTTTCTCCGTCTTCGGAGGTCATCACCCGGTTGCCTGTCCCACTTTGTGCGACAGCTACAAAAGTTCCGTTTCCGAAGACGACAGAGGTCCAAGAAAGCGCGTTGGGAACGCTGTGCTCTGTCCAATTCACACCGTCAGGGCTCGTCATAGCCCTGTCACCGGTACCACTGATTGCGATAGCTACGAAGGTTCCATTTCCGTATGTGACAGCAATCCAATTGTTATCTACTGGAGAACTTTGAATCGTCCAGTTGAGCCCATCAGGGCTGGTCATTATCCGATTGCCAGATCCGCTTGATGCTATGGCAACGAAGAGACCATTTCCGTAGCAGACAGACTGCCAGTTGTTGTCTGCAGCACTTGTCTGCAATTCCCAACTGGCCCCATCGTCTGAGGTCATTACTCGAGTACCGGTACCGCCTTGGCCTACAGCTACGAAACGTTTGTTCCCATAACAAACACCTTGCCAACTGTTGACAGCAGGTGTAGCGATGCTATCCCAGACAGTTCCTGCACCTGCTACTTCTCCTACGCGGACCCAGCTCGAGCCATCGTAATAGTAGGGAGCTTGGTTGGTCAGGTTGTACACCCGAGCGCCATTCGTCATGCCAGCCATTGCCAGCATTTCCGCGTTGGTCACTCTGACATTGTAAGAGTAGCTGTCCGTTCCAATAGTAGCTGGAGTTATGTCTAGAACGCCATCAGGATCGTCGTTCGCGATACCTACTCTGGCACCACGGCAAACCAAGGAATCGACTGGAGTTACCGAACCATTTGGAATGGACAAGACCTTCAACATTGCGCCATGCGCAGCGTCGGTTTGGTCTTCTGTTGCTATACATTGAATCTCAGCACCTGGATCACTTCCGTAACCTGTAGTGCCGTAACCCAAGCCCTGAATGCCAAAAATGGTTTCTCCATTGAGGACTTGAGTAGGGTTCTCAATAGTGCCGTTCGACCAATTGAATTGCATTCTAGGCCAATCAGTGGTTCCACCGGCAGAATCAACTCTCAACCGCCAACGACCGTTCTTGTCCACGTCAACGTGGTCATCCAGATACACACGTCCGTGGATCGTCATTCCACCTTGGTAGATGTTGTCGAACTGGTGGATCGATTCCCTGGGCATACCCGAGGTCATCACTCGGTTGGCAGTACCTGTCTGAGCAACAGCTGCAAACACCCCATTTCCATAGGCAACAGCGTACCAATCATTGTCCAAGGCACTTGCACGCAGACGCCAAGTGGACCCATCCACAGAGGTCATCACTCGGTTGCTAGTGCCACTAGTTGCCACTGCAACGAATAATCCTCCGCCGTAAGTGATGCTGGTCCAGTTGTTGTCAGCTGGAGTCGTTTGAGTGGACCAAGTGACGCCGTCGTCTGAGGTCATCACTCGGTTGCCTGTGCCGCTCCAAGCAACGGCTACAAATATCCCCTTGCCGTATGTGACATCGGTCCAGTTGTTGTCAGCGGCAGAGCTTCTGCTGGTCCACGTCTCTCCATCCGGAGAGGTCATCACTCGGTTGCCAGTACCCGTGTTGGCAACAGCAACGAATGTCTCATTTCCGTAGGTTACACCAAACCATCCGAGGTCTACGGGATTTGACTGTGACTCCCAGACAATCCCGTCCACTGACGTCATTACTTGATCGCCTGTTCCGTTGTTGGAAACGGCAACGAACTTACCCTTTCCGTAACAAACAGATTGCCAGAAGTTTCCAACTGCAGGAGTTCTTGATGTCCAAGTGATCCCGTCAGGGGAGGTCATCACCACACCGACACCAACAGCTACGAAAATTCCATTTCCGTAGCATACATCGAGCCAGCTACTGTCGGAAGCACTTGTCTGGGTTTCCCAGTTGACCCCGTCGTCTGAGGTCATCACTCGATTGCCTGTACCTGTCGTTCCAACAGCTACGAAGCGTCCGTTTCCGTAGGCAATTCCTCTCCAGTTGTTGTCTGCAGCACTTGCACCCGCTTCCCATGCAGTACCGTTAGATATGACATCGCCAACCACCTCAAACTTGACATCAGGCGTAGAGGTGCCTAATCCGACGAAACCTCCAGACGCGTTGAAAGTTGCAGAGTCAGCAGAAGATGCTGCTGCAATGGTAAAAGATGATCGAGAGGTTCCGTCGAGATTCTTGTAGACTGCCATTATGCGTACCTTTTCAGGTTACAAGTTCATTGTTCGCATAAATCAGAAAGGGACTACGCTACGCTTGCGGCGTCACGTAGGTGATGGCTGCAACGCCCACTCCAGCAGTCGCAGTGCCTGCCAGGGTGCAACGCACTGGGCCACCATTGCCGGCTGTGACCTCGACCAAGTCATCGGCATCGTACTGAGCTGCCGTGGTGAGGTCATTGTCAGTGGTAAGCTGCAGGTTGATGGGAGCCGCTCCATTGATACTGATCGCCAAAGTGGGAGCTGCGCCACCGGAGAAGGGGGTCGTGACCAAAGCAGTTGCTTGCTTCACGCGAGCACCTGCGGGAATGTTGGTCGTGGAGTCAACAGTAGATCCCATGTCACTGAAGCTGTAGGGGACAAGGATCGTCTGATCGAGACCGATGGTACTGGGAACCAAGTCACCTTTGAGCGTCCAAGTGAACGGGGCTGCGCCGGTCTCCGCCTGGTACAGGCCGTCTTCCAGAAGGGAAACGGTACCAGTGACTGCCAGAGAAGTGGTAAGGCACTGCATCTTGTAGACGTCTTGCAGAACAAGAGATGCACCATCGTCGAAGTAGACTTCACCCGCGTTGTAACCACCACCGGAAGTATGGCAAAAACCATACAAACCGGTGTTGGTACCCGCAACAGGAGGAGTAGCGCCATCGAACGCCCACTCAATCAGGAAAACCCGATCCTTGACGTCCAGGTAGGTTGCTGCGTGCACATCCTCATTCGCTCCCTGAGGACGAGCAACCACGAGGTTTGCACTTGCACTGTCGTCTCCAAGCCTGATTTCCACGCCATCGGCATGATTCTTGATGCCGTTGCCTGTGAAAGTGAGCCTGAAGAGGTCTTGTGCGGTTCCGAGTAGATTCTTCCAGATTGCCATGATGGACTCCTAGCTATAGTAGACCGTTACCTTGCCAGTTCCCGCACCGGGAACTGGTCCTCCGAATGTCAATAACACTGTAGTCAAACCTGGAACAGTGTATCCACTATAGTTGCTATAGGGAGCCACCTGAGTGGGATCATTTTCCCCTGCTGTCATGTACCTGGCTACTGCCAGGGTATCACCGACTTCGAGAGTGGTTGCCACATTGAAAGGTGCTGTGATCTCTAGCACGACGTCATAGATGACGCTACCTGCAGGCACAAGACCTACAGTCACTGGAGATGCTCCGTAGTCAGCGAACGTGAACGGACGTTCAACATGTCCTGCCGTTCCACCTCCGCCACCTGCCACATTGATGTCGATTCGTTCAAGAACTGGATCATCGGTGACTGTAGCACCTGCAGTGAAGTTTAAGGTCCCTCGACTTCCGATTGGGACCCCTGCTTGTTCCACGGCAATAGAAGAAGCGCCAGCTATTTCTTCTACTGTTGCTCCTTCCAAGTCATCTGGTATATTCGCATCTTCCAATGTTTGGTATTGGATGGCACCGGCATCCAAGGCCGTAACCAGATGTTCTTGTAGTTCCTCCATCTCAGCAACTGTGATGAAGGTACTGAGGCGTTCTAGAGGATCTAGGTGTATATTTCCTACTGTGATTCTAGTTACCAGTAGATTTCTGACTACGAGAAGCGGCATTGGCGTGTCCCTTCAGAATTTGTACCATCATACTTCTTGATCTACGTTAGTGTTGCCGCTGCTGCAGGAGCCTTTGTTCCTCGGCCTCAGGAGTGGGTCCATTTTTGGGAGAGTTGGGATGTGGACCTAGATTTCGCGTTTTTGGTACTTTTCCGTCAGGATCTTTTTGGTACAGGTCTACCTGTCGAAGCATATCTTGTGGGCCACACGTTTGCTCCGTAGGTAGCTCCTCATTAACACTAACAGGGTCCAACCTGTACTGCTCGATTGGGTTCAATACGTCCGTATCAAAATTTGTTGGTGTAGGATAGTACAACACACCACGACCCGTACTGTAGTCGATGGGCGGAAGCGAGCTGTTAGGGCTGTGCAAGTACAAATTGTTTTCGAGACCACCCAACGGAGAATCGCCTTGCACCATTGGTAGGCCTTCGCAATCCTCACAAGGAACAGGGTCGAGACCATAGCTAATCATAGGGTCCTCGACAGGAACCAACACTTGCTCTTGTAGTTGAGGCTGCAACTCATGCTCGTGGTAGTCCATGTGGTTGCTGTGATCATCATGTGCACCACAAGGGCACGGTTCCTGAGGATCCATCCCTTGACAACCACAACCAGGCTCTGTTGGTGGAGTCATCTCATACAGTGGGCCCTCCGACCACGGAGGCATGGCATCAAGAGCAGGAAGAGGCAGCTGGTCGCCACAGAAGGAGCAACCATGTCCGCTACCACTGTCGTTAACAACCACGACAGGGATCGGAGCCATCATCGAAGGGTCAATCTCCAAAGAGGTAACATCTCCGATACTTCTATCATCCTTCATCTTTTCGTATTCCAGCTTTGGAATAATACCGATATTGTTCTGCATGTCAGGTCGAGTGACTACGAAGGGGTTGTTCTGCCCGTCCTCGAGAGTGAGCCAACCGTAAGGATCCTCGAAGGCTGAACCAGTTACCCAGTACACCTCACCTCCAACCTGAATCGAGCTTCCCTCAGTAGGGCTAGCTAGCACCATACCAGAACCAAAGGAATCGAGACGATCCGCCACCAACAGCTCGGCAACAACGGGAACGTCTCGAAGCATTCGATCAATTGTGTCTCCGTGATTGGCTTTCACGATCGGATGCTTGGACACAGCTTGCAGCTTGGCTGTAACTGTTTGCAGTGCCTTTTCGGATAGGAACTGAGCTTTCTTGTCACGCTTGAAGAACTGAACCTGCTTTTCCCGTTGCTCGACCTTCTTACGGGCACGTTCCTTGGATTCCTTGCTGTCAGGATCGTATTCGACACGGATGCCTACCCAATTGCTGGAAGGGTCCTCTCCGGATCGAAGCACCATGTAGTGCTTGCTGTCTTTCTGCTCTTCACGAATGACTGCTTCTTTTGGCAAGTATTGAATCTTTACAAGAGAAGCCAAAGCAACGGGGCTGTTGACGTCCACATCATACAGATCTACCAATGCCGATGGGGTTTCCAAGTTCTCATAGATGAATGGGTACCCAAGCTGATCAAGCTGCGCCTTGACTCGATCTATGTCCACGGAGGAACTGGTAGGTACATCCCATGTGTTGGGACCGATCTTCTTTGCATTGATTGATCGAAGCCAATCCAAGAAGGTGTCGTCGAAGTTTGAATTCGACGTGAAGGTACAACGAAGTACAGCAGCCGTCTTGTTAACGGCTTTCTTGAGTGAGATCTTTGATGCGGTCGCTGGGCGCATAGCTATTTTCCCCGTGGCGATCTCGTCAAGGATCGCTATGTCCGGACAAATGACCCAATCGTCATATAGAAGTACCGGAGTGTCGTTGATTGAATAGACAGTGTAGGATATTTTCCCACGTTTTTTCGTATCCCGGAACTTGTCCATGGCTTCCAGGATTAGGTCGTCTAGGACCTCGGCACCGAACAACTCGTCGTCGTCCTTCAAATCGTGCAAATAAGGCTCAGAAGGCACCAAATCCTCTTGGATAAATTGAATGGTGCGAGTATCCAGTTTCTGCGTCTCGGAAAGGTATACAGATGCTTTTTTGAGACTTGCCAGTTGCCTAGCAGCGCCTTGGATCAACTCACGTCGATGCGCGTCAGCAGGCGAAGACAGCCTACCTGCTGCAGTGATGAGTTTTTCTTCGAGAGTTTGTTCTGATTCTTGTAGATCTTCCTGCAATGCTGACAATTCTTTGAAGAGCCGAAGCAGGTAAGGTTTCCAGGTTGCCGCGAAGGCATCCTTGTCGTCATCTTTCACTGCAGGTATGACGTCCATCAGTGCTGCTGTACGGAAATCTTCTGATTTTTGTTCTAGCTGCAAGAAATACTTTTCCAACTCAGACGAGATGGGAACGAAGTTCTTGACCAAGTTGATTGCATCTCTACGCGTAGCTTCACTACCGAGAAGGTTGACGAGTGTCTTTCGAATATCCTCAAACACACTCCTGATTCGGCTGGTGTATTGATCACCCAAACCGAGCTGTTCAAAGGCAAAGTCAAGTCTCTTGAAGTTTTCCCATTGCTCGAGTACTGTCGCTATCGAAGCCAAGAACTGCAACTCGATGTGCTCTGGCAGCGTCCCCCACGTCTTGAACTCAGAGAGCCAAGACTTGACTTGGTTAGAAGACACGGTAGCGATGCGCATAGGTTGGTTTTTCACTTACGTTTCCTTCGAACCAGCAAAAGGAACAAGGCCACGATCACTCGCCAAAAGGGTACGGTGTAGGGTTGATGGTGACGTCTGCATGTGGATACTGGAATTTTCTTGCTGAACTTTCTGAACGCCCATGACCATGTGTATCGAGCGAGGTCAAACACCGACAGATCCATACTAATCGCCCAAAGCTTTTCGTTTAGATTGCCGACAGTTTCATGATCCAGTGAACAAGGTCGGAGCTTGCCTGTGAACACATTGATGTCATAGGATCCCCACCCTGCAGAACACACAGACAAGCCTGGACGGCTACTCCACCCAAAAGTAGGACATGTTACTACATGTAGTCCTGGATACTTGCGAATGCTCCACATGAACCGCAAGAAGAGATAGGGATGCTCTGCCCAATCAATGTCTAAGTCAAACCATAAGAATATGGTTGGATCTTTCACCTCTGTGTGAAGATACTCCAGGTGCTTCCCCAGCAGAGACGCCGTGTCCATGGTTACCTTGATCAGGTAGTTAGTAGGAATCTCAGCTATAGTTAGTTGATGGTACAGATCGAAACTAGGCCAGTCTTTGGATAATTTGTCTGCCAGGTCTATCCTACAGCCTTCAAGAACATCTGCATGTCGTTGAAGCATCAAGACATTTGAATAACCTGTCGTACGCAAAAGCACCTTGATAGGCACCTGCCTTTTGGTGTTCAACTCTCGAATACGACTCAGAAACGAATAGAGTAAATGTGGGGAACTGTCCAGATCTTGGTCGTAAACGGTGATCCGGTGCAAGTTAGGTAGGGATTCGACAAAGCGTAAAAGCCGAAGGATATGCTGTACAGTTAGGGCTTCTCGTGCTGTATCGAAGGCACAGAAACGGCAAGAACAGTACCGTTTGAACGATACTGACAACTCCTGTACTGATTTCTTTCCCTTGCCGCTTCCATTGTGTTTCGCCAACACGGGGGCCTCCGACGTAGCTGGATACCTACTCCAGCATCCTCTTTTCTTCGAGTACGAGAATCCCCCGTTCCTTGTACAGCTTCGACTCGATCAGTTGAATCAACTTGTCTCTGGCGACCTGATCATACCCCGATTGCTGCAGTTGTGCCTGTGCATAGTCGAGAGCCATGTCCAGTTTCAGGGCAGCTGGCGTCTTTTCCTTGCCATCATTGAGAGCCTTGCGAGCTTGCTCCTCGGCGTAGTGTACACCGCCAAGCACAGCCTTGTCGACCACTCCAGACAGGAACTCAAGCTTTCGCTGCTTGAGCTGCTGATTGATCAGGTGCATCGCAACAGGCAGGACGATCGCGATCGTCAGTTGCAGAGCATGTTCCAACAGTACTTGCCACCATTCCATGATTCTTCTCCTTGAACCTTACTTTAGGTTACGTTTCAGACGTCGCCAGGAACAGGCAAAATTGCCTTCAAGTCGTTGATGTGTTCCTGCTCCTTGGCAATGATGTCTTCCAGATCTACCTTAAAACCAATGACCTCACCAGCGAAGTCCAAACCCTTTCGGTAGTGGTCGATGGCTCCTTGCTCTTGTCCGATGAGTACCTCGATCATGTCTGAGATACTGGTGTACTGAATTGCCGGAACTTTGGTTTGCAATTGAGGCATAGAACCACCACCAAGAGCAGCGTACCAAAGCGTGAACTGTTTGATGTGTTCCGCCTCTTCTTCGGCGTGCTCCAAGAACTCGTCAGCTACGACATCACGCCACAGACCCCGAACGAGCCCGGCCATGGCTTGGTAGGTCAGCAATGATTCGTACTCTAGTTGCAAGCTGTGCTCGAGGAACTGCAAGACATGCTCAACAGGTACGCTGAACGAATCTTGGGTGTGATCCTCTGGAAGCATTTGGTCTGTCAGTTGTTGTAGTTGTTGACCAGCGTGGTTATCCAGCACCGTGACCAGTTGTTGCATCGTCTCAGGAGACTCAGAAGCCAGCCTAGACAACAGTGAAGAGGGACTTGTCTTCGACATTTCAGGCAATCCTTACTCAGACAGAAACTGACTTTTACGTACTGAAACTCATGAAACAACAGTAGGCGGGAAGGGAGCCTGTAACGTGGTTTCTTCCGCAGTACCCATGATTAGGATACCAGCAATTGCCAAGGACGAAGGAAATTGTGTGCTCAACCGAACCACATGGGTGAGCTGCGGATAGCTGTTCGGTTGCGACCGCTTGAGGTAGGGTGCATCTGGGTCATGCCACAAAACACCACCTGCTGGCAGGGTCACAGTTACCTTGTTGGTAGTGAACGTACCTGTCGTCAAGGTGTTCGAAGACAGGCCATAGTTAACCACTTCATCAACTGCCACTTGGATATCGACTGAAGATCGGTTGTCAATCCGGAACTTGCCACCCAACAAGGTGTTGACTGTCAACGCATCTTCGACGTTCACCGCTTGCTCTTCGGTGCTCTCCAACCGGAAAGCCAGTGCTATGTCGATCGGAACTTGCATTGGCCCTACTCGTCACCCTCGACAACGGGTTCTTCGACAGGTTCCTCTACAGGAGCAGGATCGGTTTCCTCTACCTTGGGCTCGTCAACCGGAGCAGGCTCAGGAACTTCCGGAGCTGTAGGCTCTTCAAACATCTCATCCTCAAACAACTCTGCTTCGATCTCATCAACCATAGCAGAAACTTTTCCGGTTTTGTCCTTCACGACCTCATACTTGTAGTCGATCTTGTTCTTGTTGTACGGAGGCGTCAACTTGTCAACTAGGGCCTTGAACTCGCTGTTCGACACAGCCATCTCAACCATGGTGTAGGGTTTGATGACAGTGTTGCCAACCAAAATGTTGTTGGGCATGCGACTGATGATCGTGAACTTGAACATTTTAGTTCCTCTAGTTATCCATAAATTTCAGGTGTAGGGTAGACTAAGGAACGTACATTGCTTCCTACACCTGCCCCACTACCGAGAGAATTGTGTACAGCTTGTAGTTGGTCACTCAAACACAGCTGATCAACTCGAGACACAGAACGCCCGCCAACCGAGTACTTGGTCAGTAGTACGTAGCGTTCGAACAAAGCATCTGTCATCCGTAAAGCTGCGGAGAAAATCCCAACCTCTCCAGATAGTTGTTGCATGACCTCGATGCCTTGATTGCCTACGTTTCGATCCAGAGCAAGCAGCCCCACAGCATCTCGGTACAAGTACACCACGGGAAGGGGGTCTGGGTTTACCAGCTCACCCGTGACAGGGTTGACACAGGTGATGGTGAAGTTCAAGGTACCGACTCCCTTAGGGGCCAGAAGATACTGGCCTCCTACAACAGCTTCCCCGGTGACTCCTTCAATGGTCAGGTAATATTGACGATCTGCCAGCTTAGGAGGCCAGGTGTAGACAGGGTAAGTCGTGTTGTATCGGATGATGAACTTCCAAGTTCCTGACTGGTCTGGAACGAACCTAGTTGCTACGGAAGGTCTCAGTGTACCTGCCTCAATCAAATTGAGGTAGATCCCACCTGGAACCACTTGACTGTCTGGGATGGTGCTACCGTCGATGACTTGCCACCCTGTTTGTGGTTCGTTGTCTCGATATACTCCAACAATCTCAAAGCTACCTATACTTAAGTTCTGCACAGGCAACCGAGTGTCCACATGGAACAGCTCGTCGACGTCCAACTGGTCATAGATGATCTGTCCAGGTGAAATTTCCATAGTCAACCTCAGAACGGCGTGGAGCCGTCCCACTCACAACCAATGCCGTCTTGGATCCCGTATACCAAACCAGAATTTACCAAGGTTCTGTTGGGCACGGCATCATTGAGCATGTAGATCAAAGGCATGATGCCCCTAAGAGACACCACTGGTGTTGTCTGGTACACCAGGAATTGATACGCATCGATTTGTGTAGACCTTGGATCAGCCATTCCTGCAGCAATCGTGAATGGGTCTACATCGTCAACCGTACGCTCCCACTGATGGAGGTAAGCTGTAGCGTACCCGCTGTTGTCAGGTAGGCTGATCTGGCCGTTGGAAGCAAATCCACCAGTGAGCAATCGATTAAGCGCATTGGTGTTCACTGTATTGGAACCAAGTAGAGCGGAAGGAGCACTATCCTTGGGGACACCTGCACCTGCAGGAGAGTGTAATGCTGCCATCTGTCCACAGTAGATCCCGTTGCGATCTCCTGCTCCATCCTCGACCCAATTGAAGAACGCACCCAACTGCTCATCAGCCACACAGAACATGGTTCCAGAAATATTCGGAATCACCACGGAAGATGTGACAGGTAGCCCCCACAAACCCGTTCCGGCATTCCAACCGCCCCAAGCTCCCATCTCGACAGAGAGCCCAGCAATGGGGTGTATGGTCGCATTGGGAATAACTCGAGCTTGCCATGGATTATCTGTGACTGGGCTTTGAATCACAAAGTAGGCATCATCAGGAGGAGCAGAGGCAGGGTCAAAAAGGACCCACTGTGCGTTGCCGTTGTACCCAGCAAAGTTAGCGCCTGGAGTTGCCAGGTGAACGGTGTGCGAATCCACAATCGCAGACACAGTGTAGACACCTGAGTTCAGGGTCGTGACCTCATCACGGATCGCAATCTTGCGTCCGATGTCGGCCGCAGTGAACAAGTAAGGATCCGTTACGGGTGTCCGAAAGGTAAAGGGCAAAGCTGCATCCAAGATCGCGTTGGTTCCATACGCGAGACGCGGCCAGTTACCTGCAGTATCTACGTCCACCACGATGAATTCCGTGACGTACGTCAGGAACCAGTATAGGGTTTGGGCCATTTCATTGCGACTTGCTACGGCCGCGTTCTTAAGCCAGCGTCTTGCCATCTTGTACCTTGGTTGATTTTGCGCAGACAGCTACGCGAAATTCCACACTTAAACTGCCAATGAACCGTTCCAGGCTACGCACATTCCATTGCCTAGACTGACCAGCGTCCGATTGTTATTGACAAATCGACGATACTGTGTGGTCGTGTCCGACACTTGGTAGAAGCTGCGAAGGACGCCTCGAATCTCAGAGGCTCCTGCGTTGCTGGCGACAGGGATCTCGCACACGTCTCGTCGAAGGTCGAACTGGCTATCCGGAAGACCAATCATCAAAGAGTCAGCATTTGCTGGTGGACCACCAGAGAACGTGGTGACAGGCTTGAGGCCTCCATAAAGGTTGAGGCCGGCGTTGGTAGTGTCCATCGACTCAAAGCTGGCAAAGATATCTGTAGGCAAAGTACCTACACTACCAGCAATTCCTAGCGCGAAGCTAGGATCGTACGCTCCACGGAAGGTTTGGCCTGACCCTGCGTACATACAATCAAACACAGCTGTACTTGCAGTATTTTCAGTCCAGGCGAAAGTGTGAGATTCATCCCCTGCTAGATACGCCACAGGTGTCGTATCGAAATCGAACTGCTGTTGGGAACAAACCTGCACTCCACCAGGGAAGTTATGGCCTGCCACATTGTAACCGCCCATAGGGGCTACCTCAAACCGATATAGAGATGTGTCTGCTACCTGGCATTCAAACTTGACCTGCCAAGCAGGGGTGGTTCCAGCTAGTGCAGTCGGAGCTTGTAGAACATAAAAAGCAGGATTTGTAAGCACAGGCACTGCAGACAGATCCAAAATCGCCCATTGGATGCCTAGATCAGTGACGAAGTACGGACCGTAGATAGTTGGAACAACAGATAGTTCGTTACTGTTCGCAACTGATTGAATTCTCCACACCCCATTGTTGGCTTCATGACTCGAGCCCCAAGTCACCAGGTACATGCCAATCATTGTAGTCGCAAAAGTTGCACCTGCATCACGGAAGGTGTACGGCTCCGATGTTTCGACTTGTCCTGTAGATCCTAACTGGATCTCACCAGCTGTCCACGTGTAAGTACCCGATCCATCATCTGCATCTAGTTCTGTGTAGCCAATGATATTCTTCATGAAGTAGCGATTCAACACGAAGATCTGCTTGGCAGTAAGGCCAGTCAACCGGGGGAGAACTCTCAAGACCATTTTGGTTTCCTATCCGTCCTATTCGTCTAGAAAGCTAAAACCATAGGAAGTGGTCAAGCTACTGCCTTTCGTCCTCATCAATAGAGAACTCCACTTGAACTGTCAGGTCAGATGGGCTCCCTGCCTCTGAATCGATGCCTGATACATCGATCCGTGTACCTTTAGGATACACTTTGTGGACTTCGATCACAACAGTCGCATTGTCTCCATCCGAAGCAGTTACAGCAAGCTCATCCGTTTCCTGAAAGATAGTACCTCCGTCAGCGTACACATTGCATTCAGTTCTGCCTTCGGATCCAGCATTCCTTCGAATCAATCGAACTCTAGAAATAACCAAGGTTCGATCTAGGACCAAAGGAGTGTCCACATCAGTAACTGAGCTGAAGTCGTAAACGCCCTTGTACCGAAAGAGGAAAGGTCCACGATCCTTGTTCGAATATTGCTTCGGCTTGTCGATGTCCCCAGTGATTGTGACAACACAATCCTTCGAGGGCAGATCGTAGATCATGAACAAGTTGGGCTGTTCCGCCAAGCTGACAGGTGTCCCGTCGACAATCTTGATGATGTTGGCAGGATTGATCGTTCCTGTGTCGATCGTTCCTTCCTCGTCCGGAGGCACCGGAACTGCGGGCGCTGGCCCAATGATTCGACGCTGAGCGTCAAAGTAGTACAATGCCATTGCTTACCTCTTGCGTACGGGACGGTGGACCAACCGGAAGATATCTGCTGAGTACCCAGTATGCGGGTGCACGTTCCCTGCCTCTACACCTGGAAGGTGCCAATCCTTTACCAGAGAGGATCCGTACCCTGAATTGACCAAGAGCATACACCTGCCGTCACGGTTCACCACGCTCGGTTTGAACGCCCACATCTTCTGTACTGCCAACGTAGTGGTAACCGAAGCAGGGTACCCAGGATCCGTCTCTTGGAAGTAGAACAAACACTGACCTGGGAAGAAAGTGTTTCCTTGGTTCTGCACTGCGTAGGCATGACTACTCTGACTGAGCAACGTATCAGACTGCTCTGTTTTCGGGATAGCAGGTCCAGGGTAGTACTCTTGATCCACGCGACAGGGAAGCAGGAACGTTTCACAAGGCATTGCTGCTGCAGGGACACTTCCTAGAAGCCCAGCAGTGCTTCTAGCAGTGTGCATTCCTTGAGTACCGCGACCTTTGAGCGGTGCGTTGGGTCTACCAACATGCTCTGGTTGGTATGCAGACCACCCAATAAAACGATTCTTCAAGGTGGTCATGGTGGTGCTAGATGCCGTCCGAACCAACTCATAACCATCTACTGGGCACTTGGTAGATCCTGCGTTCCTCGACAACAAACGAGTAGGCGCAAAACTTCTGTTTGCACTGATCTCATTGGGTTCGGATACGATCGTTTCCGTGACCTTGCCTTGGATGCCTGTAGAGATATCAGTAGGAGTAACTTTTGACGTAGTCTCCGGTCCGGTATCGTAGTTCTGCATGTTGACCAAAGGACCGCCAATGAATCCGCCTTCGGGAAGCATGCTGGAGGTCAATGCACCTTGGTCATAGTCAGAGATGTTTCCTGGACCCATACCTCCGTGGTAAGGGGTCGTAGCACCAATAGCAGCAGGATTGGTTCCGTACTGGCTAGGAGGCCCAGGTACGAAGTACATGACCTGATCTGCTTCGTCTCCAGCATCAAAGGAATCAGCTCGATCCGTACCCGTCTTAGGGTTCAACCGTGCTGAATTGAGCAATCTGTCACGATAACTCGGGTTGAGACCATGCTTGAGGGCAAGCATCGGATCGTAGAAGGTAGGCCGGAACATCGGGCCTTGCCCTCCGGAGAAGAACTGCTGCAACACACCTACATCTCGGAAGTCCAAAGGAGCAATGCCCGGACCAGCAGTGGTCACGTGCACGTCACCAACGCTCTCATATTTGAGAGATTCGTTTTGGTCGGGGATCACTTCGTTGACGATCCTGTCCCATTTGTCGCTCATGCTGGCGTTATCACCCATCATCCCCTGATAGGTCTTGCCCTCGTAGATGATGTTCAACTCATCTCCTTGAGTCAGGGGTACTGCCATGGGGTAGACCATGACGGAATGGCAGTTGACCAACGTTGTGGGAGCGGCAACAGGGGTAAATACGTAAGGTCCGTAGCTATCGTGGTACATACACGACCAGCCATTGACCGCTGACTCAATTGTGTTGAGACCTCGGATGAACCTACCCATGTTGTAGGCGTATGGTTGAGGGTAGGCGGGAGCGTAAGCAACGCCCGGAGCGAGGTTGTAGTACCGGAACTGACCAGCTGCGTTGTAGAAATGGTAGTACCCATACGGAGAGTTACGCTTCCCGTGCGCAGTACCAGCTACAGCACCTGGTTCGATGGCACTTCCCATTCCGATCATGAATTGATCAGGATCCTTGAGAGGATGCGTAACAGAGAATGTGTACAGGCGTTCCGGAGTATTGTAAGTGGCGTTACCAAGCTCATTGGGCGTCATCTCGATCTGTTCAACAGCCCAGGTGAACGGACCATAAATGCCCTTGTTGGTTGGATATGCCTCAACCCAGAATCGCTGTTCGGTACTCGTGTAGGCTACCTTGAAAGTAACGACGGTACCTGGAACAACCGCAACATCTAGTTCAAGCTCATCGAAAGGCGCAGAAGTAGGAACGCCGACCACAGGTGTGCCTACTCGGTTGACGGCAACCCTGTTACCTGCAGCATCTTTGGGTACATCCAAGATCCCGTAGAGTCTGACATTCGTAGCAGGGATCCCTGCAGCAAGCAGAGCCGTTTGAACGTCGGCAGCTGTAATTGTGTGAGTTGCAGGTGTGGTGACTGTGCTATCGAATTGGAAGGACAGGGGACCTACAGGAATGTCCGAGTAGGGTTGACCTGCCACCACACCATTGATGTTGTAGACTTCCTTAGGCACCAAGGTGAGACCGCCTACGTGGTCATCTACCGGATCGTTGCCATAGGTGAAGTCATTTTCGCTCTTGTTGGCCGTATGTGGTTTGTCGAAAACAAATGCACAAGCCACATGGATGTGCTTCTGCTGCATGTCCGAAGGCATCCAAGGCATGACAGCCTTACGGAAGTACACCGTCATCTCAGTTGGACGACCTTGGTTGTCTACCGCATCGTAAACCAACTGATCAATGTATTGCACCTGTGAGTAAGGCGTAGTCACATTGTCATCATGGTACACGTTGTAGGAACCACGAACGTCTCGAGTTACTGCTGCACGCAGAATGGACGTTCTCGGGAACGTTCCCGGAGCAGGATTGGGGATGTTACCATCAACAACTGCGTCTGCAGGGATGAAGGTCAAGGACTGCAAACCAAAGTTGTGCCTGTAGTCAGGGCTTACAACTGGCACACCTAAGAAAAAGTCCCTATTGACCAGAGCATCGCTGTGGATGTAGGCACCGTAGGGAGCACGGATCTTGAGCCAAATCCCACCAGGCGAAGAGGAAGCATCGATGAACCACACCTCATAGATTGGCCTACGGGTCAGGCCCCCTGCTTTATCATCTGCCATCAGATGACGACTGAGCATCAGGTCTTCTTCAGGCACGTGCAAAGGCGCAGGTTGCGTTCCGTTGGGGCCTGAATCGATTGACTGTGCATCTACAGAAGCATTGAATGCAGTCGTTGTAGTCCAACCCACCACTTGAGTATCTACCGCATCACTCCAGCAGTAGCGTACTCCGTCCAATGTCCTATCTTCGGAAGCAATGGTGTTCGCGTGATGCGTACCAGCATGATCGAATCCAAGTGTGTCCATGACGAGATGGCTAGTTCCAGCGCTTTCCTCATCCATGGGACTGGTGAGCAACGATGTGTCCAGATCACCATGCATCATCTTGTCAACAGTGAGTTGCATCTTCTGTTCAAGATCCACATCACCGGTGAGTTGACGAAGGTCTACCAACTCTCGAGGGATGATATCAACACCTGACATAGAAATGCCACCGAACTCTTCTTCAGGTCGAACAGCACCTCCAACAGTGCTGCCATTGTAGTTCGAGGTAACATTCCAAGCACTAGAATTTCTCCGGTGAACAATCCCTACAGGCAAAGCGTAGAGATTGAATCCAGACATTGCCTTGAACTCATCGAAGTTGGGATCTGCAGAGATGTTCCTTCTCCAGTGGCCTTCTTGTTCATTGTAGGAAAAGCCCAAAGCAGTCATGGCATCTTCTGAATCAAGCGCAGACCCGACGTCAGAAACCGCGTAGAAAGCCTGCATCCTGTACAGCTGCCTGCCCTTGTCATTGTCCCAAGAAAGCATGTAGGGTTTTGCGGATGATGTTGCCGCTGCCCATGTAGTCAAACCTGGTACCCCACCTTCCATGTAGTATGGAACCATGAAGTACACAAGAAAAACAAGGTCTCTCCTAAAACCAGTTGCAGGAGCTGCGGAAGGCTGAACCGACTGAGGCTCTAGCTGGAAAGGATGCCCTCGTAGATTCCACACTCCTCGAGGGATGTCGATCTGTGCACCGGTGACATCAGGGATGATCCCCAAAGGTTCTTCGATACCTTCGAGAACGCCATCCAAGTAGTCGTTGCTGAGAAAACTATCCTGCAAGTTGCTTGCTGTAGCTTGACTCACAAGGTGAGTGTTGATGAAGTTCTCCGTCACAGGGTGAACTGGAAAAACATTCACATCTGAGAAGTACGGAGGACTTACAGTGATCGAAGGAATGAAGTTGACATCTGTCGTCCTTCTCTTGAGCACCACCAAAGGAATGGC
>Ga0180432_10001165_pt1 | contig 42200 bp, 40 predicted proteins | sample SS_ome_10_FD_132414 | JGI IMG/M metagenome (GOLD analysis project Ga0180432, IMG submission 132414) | Hypersaline lake sediment archaeal communities from the Salton Sea, California, USA - SS_1_MS_2 metaG | ecosystem: Environmental > Aquatic > Non-marine Saline and Alkaline > Hypersaline >... | reverse complement strand
TGAGTTCCTTGCCGGTGCCGCTCTCGCCGAGCAGGAGGACGTTGGCTTTGGTGGGGGCGATCTGGCGGATGCTCTGGAAGACGCGCTCCATGGCGGGCGAGCCGCCGAGGATGTTCTCGAAGCCGTATTTCTCCTCGAGGCGGCGTCGGAGCTCGATGTTTTCGGTCATGAGCTCGCGGGCCTGGATGGCCTGCTTGATGAGCAGGTCGAGGTTGTCGAGGTTGACGGGCTTGGTGAGGTAGTTGAAGGCGCCGTGCTTCATGGCGTCCACGGCGTTTTCGACGGAGCCGTAGGCGGTGAGCAGAATGGTCCGCGTGTGGGGGCTGATCTTGGCGGCCATCTTCATCAGTTCGAGGCCGTCCATGCCGGGCATGCGCAGGTCGGTGAGCATGACGTCCACGTCGTTTTTCTGGAGGGCCTCGATGGCGGCCTCGGCGCGATCGGCGAGCAGGATAGTGTAGGCGCTGGTGTCGAGGCCCTGCTTGAGGCCGCGCAGGGTGTTCTGCTCGTCGTCGACGATCAGGACGGTCTTGGTGTCGCTCATGGCTGCTCCGGCTCGTGCGGTTCGGGGGCGTTGGTGTCGAAGGGGGCCGTCCTGGTGGTGGTGTCCTCGATGAGGCGGCGCCGGCGGACGGCGATGGGCAGGGCGATGGTGACGCGCGTGCCGCGGCCCTCGTTGCTCTCGACGTCGATGCGCCCGTTGTGGTCGGCGACGATCTTGTAGACGATCATGAGGCCGAGGCCGGAGCCGCGGTCCTTGGTGGTGTAGAAGGGGTCGAAGATGCGGCCGAGGCGCTCGCGGGGGATGCCGACGCCGGTGTCGGCGAAGTGCACGAGGACCTCGTCGTCTTTGAGCTCGGTGGTGACGGTGAGCATGCCGCCGGTGGGCATGGCCTGGACGGCGTTCTTGATGATGTTGAGGCAGGCCTGCTTGATCTGCGCCTCGTCCATGAGCACGGGCGGGATGGCGGGGTCGTAGTGCGTGTCGACGCCGATGCGCTGGGCGGCGATCTCGTAGGCGGCGAACTCGAGCAGGCCCTCGATGAGGGTGTTGATCTGCACGGGCGCGGTGTTGAGGGTGGCGGGGCGCACGGCGCCGAGGAACTGGCGGATGATGCCGTCGAGGCGTTCGATTTCGTGTTTGCTGGTTTCGACGCGGGCGGCGAGTTGGTCGCGGCGTGCGCCGGGCTCGAGGCGGGCGATCTCGCGTTCGAGCAGTTGCATGTGGATGCCGAGCGAGTTGAGGGGGTTGCCGATTTCGTGGGCGACGCCGGCGGCGAGCGTCGAGAGGGCGCTGAGCTTCTCGGACTGGAAGGCGGCGAGGCGGCGCGTGCGCTCGTCGGTGACGTCGTGCATGACGATGATCATGCCCCGGGGTTGTTGCCCGGCGTCGGTGCGCAACGGGAGCACGTTGAGCCTGAGGACCATGGGGCGCGGGTGGCGGACCTCGATTTCGGTGCTGAAGGCGCTCGCGCCTTCGGCGCGGGCGGCGCTGTCTTCAAGTGGCCCGTGCGTGAAGAGGCCGAGGAGCTCGGCGTCGGCGAGGTACTTGAGCAGGGGGCGGTTGACGGGGTCGGCGCCGGTGATGCCGAGCAGGCGCCTGGCGGCGCGGTTGACCGAGACGATGCGCCGCTCGCTGTCGAGGACGATGACCGCGTCCTCGATGGTGTCGAAGACGGTTTGCAGGAAGCCGCGTTCCCGGGCGAGGGCGGCGAGGTACCGCTCGCGGCGCTCGGGATCGAGCTTGTCGAACCGCTCGATGAGCTTGTCCCAGAAGGTCGGCATGGTGGCTGTGGCGGGGCATGCCCGCGGGTTGTCGGGTGTGCCGGTCGCGTCTGTGTGCTCGATCTCAAGTATATGGCAGCGGCGGTGGGTGCGGCAACGCTTTTGCTGCGGCGCGGCGCCGGCGCGGGTGGTTGGCGCCGGCGCGCGCGTTCGTCGGCAAAAAACTCTTGACATGTGGGCGTGCGGCCGCTAACAGGTAGCGACGCCCTGGTCACCTCCGACGGCGTCAGCGGTGGCTGAATCGAGCTCCGAACCGGAGACATAAGCCATAAGGAGGCGGCGATGCGCATTATCTCCATCGCCAATCAGAAGGGCGGCTGCGGCAAGACGACCACGGCAGTGAATTTGGCCGCGAGCCTGGCCGCCAAGGGGCGCCGCACTCTCCTCGTTGACCTGGACCCGCAGGGCCATTCCACGCTCGCCTTTGGCGTGGGGCACGACGGGCTCGGGGCGTCGATGTACGAGGTGCTGGCGCGCGCGCGAGCGCTTAACGACGTGATCCTCGGCGTGGGCGAGCGCTTGGATCTGGCGCCGGCGGAGGTGCGCCTGAGCGCCATCGAGCAGGAGCTGGCCGGGGTGGAGGGCCGTGAGCAGCGGCTGTTGGAGTCGCTGTGTTCGCTGTCGCCGGACCGCTACCAGTACGCGATCGTGGACTGCCCGCCGAGCGTGGGGCTGCTGACGTTCAACGCGCTGGTGGCTTCGGGCGAGTTGATCATCCCGATCGAGGGGAGCATCTACTCGCTGCACGGGCTGGGCAAGCTGCTCGAGACGGTGGCGATCGTCCGGGAGCACACGGGCAACGAGATCGAGTTGCGGGCGCTGGCGACGATCTATGACCGGCGGACGCGGCTGGCGCGCGAGGTGCTCGAGGAGATCCGGGAGCACTTCGGGGACCGGTGCTTCCACACGGTGATTCACCGGACGGTGCGGCTGCGCGAGGCGGCGGGGTTCGGCAAGTCGATTCTGGAGTACAGCCCGTCTTCGATTGCGGCCGAGGACCACATGTCGTTGGCGAGCGAGGTGCTGTTGGACGAGGCGAAGCTCGACACGGAGCGCGTGTCGCGGGTCTTCGACGAGGTGCTGATGCCGCAGATCGAGGGGGACCGCGTGCGGTTCGTCTACGAGGACGGCGGCGCGGCGGAGTCGGTGGCGCTGGCCGGCACGTTCAACGAGTGGGAGCCCGAGGCGTGCGAGCAGGTGGAGGGCGCGTGGGAGCATCGGGTCACGGTGGCGCCGGGGACGTACCACTACCGGTTCGTGGTGGACGGGCGGTGGCTGGCCGACCCGCGCAACCCGGTGAAGGTGCCCGATGCGTTCGGCGGGCATAATTCCGTGTTCGAGGTGACGTAGTTCGGTTGACTGATTCTGGTCCAGCCTGGGAGGGCTGATGGGATCTCGCAAACACCTCGGGAGAGGTCTGGCGGATGTGTCGCACGTGTTTCTCTCCCGACGGCACTCGCCCCCCGAGGGGGCAACGGCCCCGGCGGGGGCACCGGCCCCGGCGGGGGCACCCGGGGCAGTGGCCCCGCATCTGTTTGTGGCCTCCGGTTCCGAGGTGATCGGCAAGTCGGTGGTGGCGTGTAACGTGGCGCTCGAGCTGGCGCGGCGGGGTCGCCGGACGGCGGTGGTGGATGCGGACCCGAGCCTGCCGACGGTGCGGTTGCTGATGGGGACGGTGCTGGGGCAGGGCGAGGGACCGGCGCGGCTTGCCGTGGACGGCGGGCACACGTTGTCGGTGTTCGACACGCTGCCCGAGGCGATGGAGGCGGACGAGGCGTGGGAGTACGTGGTGGTCAATACGCCGAACCGGGTGTTCGTCGGTAACGGGCCGCCGGTGGGGGCGGCGCGGTTGCTGCTGGTGGTGTCGCCCGAGGCGCGGGCGCTGATTCGGGCCTACGCGGTGGCGAAGCGGGCGGCGGGCTGGTACGCGGGGCTGCGGCTGGGCGTGGTGGTAAGCGGCGGCGGGGGCGAGGCGTCGGCGCGCGCGTTCTTCGCTCAGTTTCTCGAGGTGCTCGAGCGGCAGATCGCCGTGCGGCCCGTCTACTGCGGGTTCTTGCCGGGCCACGACGAGGTGGGCCGGTCGGTATTGAGCCGGGTGCCGGCGGTGCTGGCGCCCGGGGCGTCGGAGCTTGGCGAGCGGCTGCGTGCGATCGCGGCGGCGGTGGCGCGGGTGTTCGAGCCGGCGGGGAGTGCGAAGCGCTAATGAAGTTGTGCACGCGAGTGCCGTTGACGAGCAAGGCGATGCTGCTGCCGTTTGTGCGCGAGCATCTGCTTGCGTCGGATCCGCCGCACGAGGTGCTGGCGACCTCGTTCGAGTTCCGGCCGGGCGAGGCGGTGGACGTGCTGGCGGCGACGCCTGCGGGGCGGCTGGTGGCAGTGGTCGCGCACCTCGAGGAGCCGGCGGCGGCGGTGGACGGGCTGCTGTGGCGGCTGCACTGGATGGTGGAGAACGCGCCGCTCGTGCAGCGGATGTTCCCGCTGGTGGAGCTCGATGCGACGCGGCCGCCGCGGCTGGTGCTGGCGGTGCCTCGGCTCGGCGAGCGCCTGCGCGATGTGCTGCGCTATTTCACGGCGACCGAGCTCGAGGTGTACGAGTACCGGATGGTGGAGCTCGAGGGCGAAATCGCGCTGTTGATGGAGTCGGTGGCGCGGTACCCGCAGGTCGCGGTGCAGGTTGCGGAAGCGACGCATGCCGAGAGGGCGGAGGCGCGTTTTGCGGAGGCGGACGTGCCTCCGGAAGAGGCTGAAGCCGCGCTCGACGAGGTGGTGGCACGGCCCGAGCCGCCACCGGCCCGGAGCCTGATGGAGGACGAGAACGTCGAGATCCACGTGGACGACGTCAACGTGGCGGAACTCGGCGTGAGCGAGGAGGAGCTGCTCGAGCTGCTCAACATCCAGGTGCCGGGGCGCAGCCAGGAGGCGCCGCCGGGCTGACCCGTCTTGCCGCATGCCGCGCCGGAACGTCATTTGGCGTTAGGGCGCGTCACAGCGCGTCAGGGCACCTCATAGTCCGTTACTTTCATGCACACGGCCTGGCGAATATCTCTTGACAGTGTTGCCCTGGCAGGGCATTTCTGCATGGAACCTGCAGTCCTTGGCCCTGTGTTGTAGCCGTGCGGACCCGCTAGTGTTGATCTCAAGTGTGGCTTTGGCTATAGTGGTCAAGCGGCAGGGACGGAGACGCCTGAGGAGGGACACGCCGTGAGCCGGGATTCAGAGAAGCGACTGCTCGAACTCGTCAAGAAGCAGGGGAAAGCGCACGGAGCCACGCTACGGGAGCTCCGCAAATACCGTGAGTACTGCGCTGGGAAGCGGACCGCTGAGGGCAGCAGCGGAAGGCGCGTTGGCCAAAACAAGCCTTACGTGCATAAGCTTCGCCAGTCGGCGTAGGTTCAAACATGGCCGAGACGGAGCCTGATTTCCCGCAGACGCCGATGTTCAGGGCGTTCCATGCGGACAGGTACGCCCGCCAGCAAACGATCAAGGAAATCCAGGCCAAAACCGGTCGCAAGCTCATCGTCTATGAGGCCAACTTGGGCGCCCCAGGCTCGAGCATAATCGAACCGGATATCCAGCCCTTCTACGATCTGCTTTCTCGTGTCGAAAAGGGAGAGGATCTGGATCTCTTGATACAGAGTGGGGGCGGGGACATCGACGCCGCCGAGAAGATGGTCTACATGTGCCGCTCAGTCGCGAAACGCTTCCGCGTGATCGTGCCTGAATACGCGAAGAGCGCTGCCACCTTGATTGCCCTCGCATCGGATCAGGTCCTCATGGGCCTGGCCTCTGAGCTGGGGCCCATCGACGCACAACTGATCGGGCCTGGACCTGGCGGGGCAGGCTATCAGACCTCCGCTCAGACCTTCATCGACGAGTTCGAGAAAATCCTCAAGGAAGTCAAGGACACGGGGAAGCTATCTCCTGCATACCTGCCTGTTCTCGACGGAGTAACTCTTGGTTTCATCGGCATGTGCCGGAATATCGCCGCGAGGTCGAAGAAATTCGCCGCGAAGTGGCTGAAGAAACACATGCTGCGCAAGCAGCCAAAGAAGGCCGTGAGCATCGCCAACAACCTGTCCAATGTGAAAAAGTGGCTCAGTCACGGCGTTGTCATCGATGCAGATGAGGCAAGTAAGCTCGGCATCGTCGTGCAGAAACTACCGAAAGAAGATGCCCTCTGGCAGAAGATCTGGTATCTCCATTGCTGCTATGGTACGCTGTTCAAGAGCCGTCCCATCGTCAAGATCTTCGAGTCAGAGTCGGTTTCACTACCGTTCGAGGCGGCTGCCGCCTAGCGTCCCATCGGCCCAGCTCTTTCAGTGTCCTGTACCGCATCACCGTATTATTCCACCGTCGCGCCTCCGCCATCGTCGTCAGCGGGTTGTCGCGCCAGCAGATCACGGACCTGCTCCCTGCTCAATCCCCTTCGTACTTGACTTAGCGGAATGGCATGGAAAACGGTGCTGGCGCTGCCCCGCACTGTCGTGTAGCGCTTGGTTCCTATGATGGCAACCTCGACGGGCGCCAAAAGGTCCCCGTCGGCGAAGTCCGCCGTTGCCCAACCCGTGAAATAGAGAACGCGCCATTGCCCTCCCCAGCTGACAAGCATATTGTTGTCATCAAGGATTTGTAGGATGCTGCAATCGTGGAGCGCCCCGAAGGCTCCCATGGATATGGAGTGCAGTTCTCCCGCGGAGAACAGGCCGGTGCCCTGGCAGCGTGGGCAGGTCACGATCTTTCGTCCGCGGCACTGGTCACAGACTTCGTTCCGGCGTGTGCGGATTGTGCCGCTGCCCCCGCAGCGCGTACACCGTGTGCCGGCTAACAGCTTGCCTGTTCCACCACAGGCCGAGCAAGTGCTCGTCCTTTCTACCGAAGCCATTCCGCGGCCTTGACACTTCGAGCAGAGAACGAACTTCTTGCCTCCGCATCTGCTACACTTCCGCTGCGTTTGGAAGTCGGGCAGCCGCACGTACTCTCCGTCCACCAGGGCGTACTTGTATTTCCACTTCTGATACAGCGCCTCGGCCTGGCGGGCCTCTGCCTGCTCCTTCGCTCTCTCTGCGACTGCCTTGGCTATTTCTGCCTTCAGCACCTTGATCTCGTCTGTTTCGCTAATCGCTTCGCTCGGCACGAGGCCCTCATAGGCTTCGCCGTCTTCTGGCGAGTACCGCACCACATACCCCTTTGGGACGATGCTCAACACCTCCACGCTTGTTCCATTAGCGATGGTCGCCAGCACTGGGCGCGAGGTGGCGTACAGCGGCGTGTCACGGAGCACCTCAACGCGAGTACCGAGCTTCACGAGGGCGCCTGTCCGCACCAAGCCTTCGACAGGAGCGCCTTCACTTGGCGAGTAGCGTATGAGACACCACGCACCCCTCTCATCGAGAATCTGAACATGCTCGGTCTTGCGGACCGTGGCTAGGACGGGCACCTCTTTGGCATAAAGACAGGTGTCCTTGCTGGTCTTGGCCTTGACCGGTGCTGCGAGATCCGTCGATGAAGCGATGGCGCTCAACGGCAAGACACAGAGAAGGAGCGTCCAGCAACCGCCTCTTGCCCTCATCACGTTTTCCCTCCTCCTGTGTTCGGCACTCTGCGAATTGTATCCGATTCACGTGCAAGAAAACAGCAATCTTTCCAATGAATTTCAGCCGTGATTCATCCTATTCCAGGTTTGTGCGGAGGACCTGGTATTCGAGGACGAGGGTCTGGCCTTTGGGCGGGAGCTCGACGGTGAACTCGATGGTGCGGCTGTCGGTGCGCTCGAACGGGTGGCTCGACTGGACCATGCGCCAGGTGTCGTTGACGCGGGCGACGACGGTGAGGGTGACGGGGGCGTCGCGGAAGTTTTGGAGCTCGTAGCGGTAGGTCTCGTCGGAGTCGTAGAGGCGGATGCGGCCGTCCTGCTCGCGCAGGCGGGGAATTTTTTTCACGTTGACGATGGTGCGCTCGACGGCGACGTCGCGCGCCTGGCCGAGCAGAAGCTCGAGTTCGCCGCCGACGGGGGTGAACTCGGCGAAGTCCTCGCCGATGAAGGCGGCACCGGTTTTGGTGTCCTCGATGAAGAGGCGCACCTTGCCGGCGGGCAGCGGGAAGCTCCCGAGCTTGTTCTCGGCCGTGTTCTCGATGCGGTAGCGCATGACGACGCGCGGGCCGAAGGTTTCCGGGTCGTAGGTGAGGGTTTTCTCGATGGGGACGTCCTCGGCGGCGAAGGAGAGCATCTGTTTGGATTCGCCGTTTTCGAGCTTCTTGACGAAGCGGGCGCCGTAGCCGGGTTCGATGGCGACCTGGTCGAAGCTCTCGCCGCTGTGGTTCTGCAGCGTGAGGTAGCCGCGCAGGGTGAGGGCGGTCTCGTCGGCGTTGGCCACGGCGCGGTACGAGACGAGGCGCCGCAGGCCCTTGAGCAGGTAGCTGATGCGCACGCGCACGGGCCCGGCGCGCGGGGCGTCCACCTCCCAGACGAGGGCGTTCTCTTCGGGCGGGAAGCTGACGTTGAGGACCTGGACGCGGCCGGCGCGGTCGAGGGGCTCGAGCTGGATGGAGCCGGGCTCGATGCTCACGCGCTTCCAGGAGAAGTCGAGCCGGTTGAGGCCCTGCTGGAGGGTGACGGCGCGTTCTTCCTGGACGAGCACGGCGGTGAGGTGGTCGAGGCGCAGGACGACCGTGGCGCGTTCGGGCAGGCTGACGAGCTTGACGCGGGCGCGGGCGGGCGGCGCGACGAGGGTCACGATGGCGGCCACGACGACGGCGGCCACGACGGTGGCGGCGGCGATGAGGGCGGTGCGCGTTGCGGCGGCTCGCTTCATGGGCGGCGCTCTCCTTGTGCTATTCGTTGCGTTCGGCGTTGGAGCCGGTGTGGGTGACGGCGGTATAGGTCAGCGTGCGGGTGCCGCGGGCGGGCACGGGCACGGTGAAGGTGACGCTGCGGTAGTCCTGGTCTTCGTAGGGGAGGTCGGAGCGGGTGATCTCCCAGTCGCCGGTGAAGGCTTGCGTGAGTTCCAGTTCGGTGTCGCGCTCGGTGCCGTTGGTGATCTCGAGCTCGACGGTGCGCGTCTCGTCGTAGCCGAAAACGCGGGTGCCACGGATGTCGAGCTTGGCTTTGCGGTAGTCGGTCTGGGTGGTTTCGACCTGGATCTGTGGCTCCGGGCCGAGGTCGAGCTCGGCCTCGTCGCCGACGGGGACGCAGGGCATGACCTGGTGGCCGACGTAGCTCAGGGCGTTGCCTCGGCGGCGGAAGAGGCGGACCGCGCCGTTCGGGAGCGGCTGTGCGCCGAGGCCGCTCGCCTCGTCGTTGGTGAAGGTGTAGATTTTTTCGACGTCGGCGCCCCACTTGGCCTCGTCGAAGCGGTGAGTGAGCGTGAGGGGCACGCCGGGCTGCTCGAAGGCGGGGAAGCGCTTGGACCAGCCGTCGGGGATGGTCTCGGTGCCCTCGATGGTGTAGAGGAAATACTCGCTGGCGGCCTCCTTGACGATGGCCTTGCGCTCGGCGAGGAGCTCGCCCTTGCGGATGGCGCCGCGCAGGCGCTGCTGGGCTTTTTCGCGGGCCTCGTCGTCGGCCATGGTGGCGATGTCGTCGAGGAGCTGCACGACGCCGACGACGACGCGGATGCGCGCGTTGGCGTAATCCTCGCCGCTGCCGTTGGTGACGCGCAGGTGGCCGGCGAGGGTGAAGGCGTTGTCGGCCTCGTCGGCGACGGCGACGTAGTCGGCCTCCCAGGAGAGGCCGCTCGTGAAATACGAGATCTCGGCTTGGGCGCTCAGGTCGCGGTCGGCGTTGATGTGCCAGACGAGGGTGTTCTTGACGAAGGGGGGGAAGGTGACGTCGAGGACTTCGAGGCGGTCGGCGGCCTCGAGGGCGCGGAACTGCACCGAGGTGGGATCAATCTTGGTGCCGGCCCAACTGAATTCGAGCCGGTTGAGGCCCTTCTTGAAGGCGAGGGTGCGGCGTTCCTGCACGAGGGTGAGGTCCTCGCTGTTGTAGATGGTGAGCTGCACGTCGCCGCGCTCGGGCACGGTGACCAGGGTGATGTAACCGACGGCGGGGACGGCGGCCAGAAGCAACGCGGCGGCCAGAAGCAACGCGGCGGCCAGAGGCAACGCTGCGGCAGCGAGTGCCACACTCAGTCGCTCTCGCATGGGCCTCGTGTCCTTTCGTGTGCGGTGCAATAGCTTGGGTCCGTCCATGCTGCACGAGACGGGCGATGGGTGTGACGATACTCGAAGCCGGAGCCGAAGGCAAGGGCAGCCTCATGCGGGTGCGGGCAGGCTGAGGCATAAGGGAAGGCTGGCACAACTGGACGGCAGATCGAGAGACGATCCGCCTTCCGGAAGACTCGGGTCGTGCTCAGACTGGTTCTTTCGACTCAGAAGGAAAGGGCCGAGACCGGTTCCGGCCAGCGGCTATGCCGGCAGTTTCTTCCGGGCTCGCACAGCGCCGCCGAGGGCGGCCGCGAGTGCGCCGAGCAGGGCAAGGGAGGCGGGCTCGGGGACTGCCGCGCCGCCGGTGGTCCAGTTGGAGATCACCTCGGTGAGGTCGAGGCCGTTGATGATGTCATTGTTGTCGAGGTCGGCGTTCGGGTTCCAGAGGGGATCGCCCGGTATGGTGTCCCAGGCGGTGATGACGGCGGTCAGGTCGAGGCCGTCCACGACGCCGTTGCGGTCCACGTCGCCGGGGCCGGGCAGAGGGACGGTGTGCCACGTGCCGGTGCCCGGGTCAATGTCGCCGCCGCCGATGATCTGGTGGCCGAGTGGCTCGTTGTTGGGCCAGTCGTCGAGCGGGACGGTGAGGCTGAAGCCATACTCGTCGCCACTGCCGCCGGGGCCGCCGGGGAAGAACAGGAGCAGGTACAGATCATCGCTGACCCAGGAGGGGGTCGTGTCCACGGTCCAGTCGCCGATGACCTTGCCGGCGAACAGGCCCATGAAGCCGGCCTGGAAGTCGTAGGGCATGATCTGGCCTGCGGCGTCGGTGGCGTAGTAGTCGCCCTCGTCGCCCACGGTGATGGCGGGCAGGCCGGCGTCGTAGTCGAGATTCCACTCCGGGCCGTCGCCGTCGGCGTCAACCATGACGTAGGCGCTCGCGCCCTCGACGAGCAGGGCGCCGGTGGAGTCGTGGGCGAGGATGGTTTCCTCAGACCAGGACAGGATAGTGGGTTGTGCCGGGGCGGCCGCGGCTACGAGACACGCGAGCGTGCCCAGGAGCAGGTTGTGCCGAGATTTCACGATACCCCTTCCCCCTTATTCTTTTGCTTGTGTTGTCAATCCGTGGTCGGGATGAATAAGGGCTCCCGAACCGGCCGAGAACCTACGAAGCTGGTTTGACACATGTCCACGTGAACTGGCCCTGGGCCGGCTGGCGGAAGTACCAGTAGCCCTGTCCAGGCTCGAACAGCAGGCCCGAGGGCGAGGCGCCCTGGAGCCAGGCGACGTTGACGCCGTCGTCGTAGAGCCAGTGGCGGGTGTAGCCGCTCACGGGGTCGTAGGCCAGGATGCAGTCGGCGTCCGTCGAGACCGTGGCGCCGTAGGCGCCGTCGTCGTGCAGCGAGGAGAGCTGGAGGATCAGCGTCGTCGGGTACGGCCACGAGATCATGTTGTAGCCGGGTTCGAGGACGATCTGGACGGTCTCGTCCGCGCGCACCTCGCCGAGGAACGTGACGGTATGGGCGGCGCCGGTGAGGAGCCAGAATGCCTGGCCGGGCTGCACGGCCAGTGTGGTCGGCACGGCGCCTTCGAGCCAGAGCACGTCGACGCCGTCATCGTAGAGCCACGCCATCCGGTAGGTGGCGCCGTCGTAGCAGATGACCTTGTCGGCCCCGGTGGAGGTGGTGGAGCCGGTGAGGTCGGCTGCGAGCATGGCGCCGATCTCGCCCAGGTCGTCGCCGGCGAGATTGTTCAGGCCGTAGTGCGGGCTGTCTCCGAGCAGGATGAGCGGCACGGAGGCGAGCACGGCGCCGTCGTCAGCGGTGTCGACTTTGATGAAGCCCACCTCGTTGCTGTACACCTCGGCCGAGACGACGTTCGGGCCCGGTGTGTACAGGGCAATAACCCCGGCTACGGCGATGAGCGCCACAGCGACGGTGGCGGCATAGAGAGACTTTCTCCCAGTGCGAGCGAGGCACATGATCACCAGACCCTCCCTTACATGAGTACCATACGAGAAACCAAATACCTTATTTGGGTCGAAAAGTCAAGAGAAAATGTATGAATCGTGTCCTGAACGCCGGGTCACGGCGGCTGGGGCTGCCGCCCGGTGCGGCCGGGTTGGCCGAAGCGGTGTCTCTTTCCAGTGGAACACGTTGCGGTCATCAAGCTTTTGATTCGGTGGTGCACAGTGTCCTGACGGCCGACGATCGAAGCATGAGCCACTGGGCACGGTATGCACCGCCATGCTTGTGTCTCACTTCACGGCGTCCGGTGGATCTTCGGTGAGCTTGGCCTGTTCCCATTGGGCGTCCATTTCTTCGAGCGTGTGCTCGGCGAGCGGGCGTCCGGAGGCGGTGAGTTTCGCCTCCATCTGCTGGAACCGGCGGATGAACTTGCGGTTGGTGCGTTCGAGGGCTTCCTCGGACTCGATATCGAGGAAGCGGGCGAGGTTGGCGATGGAGAAGAGCAGGTCGCCGAGCTCGCCGGCGAGGGCGTCGGGGTCGCCGCTGCGGACGGCGTCGTGGAGCTCGCCCAGTTCCTCGCGCACCTTGGCGAGCACGTCTTCGGCCCGGCCCCAGTCGAAGCCGACGCGGGCGACGTTGCGCTGGATTTTCTGGGCCTTGAAGAGCGCGGGCAGGTGGCGCGGGATGTTGCCGATGGCGGAGGGAGAGGCGCCGTTTTCGTCGGCGTACTCGCGGGCCTTGATGCCGTGCCAGTGGGTGAGCACTTCTTCGGCGTCGCGGGCGTCGGCGTCGCCGAAGACGTGGGGATGGCGGCGGATCATTTTGTGGTAGGTGCGGGCGATGGCGGAGGCGATGTCGAAGTGGCCGGCCTCGCGGGCGATCTGGGCGACAAAGATGAGGATGAACATGATGTCGCCCAGTTCTTCTTCGAGGCCGTTGGTGTCGTCGTCGGCCACGGCGTCGACGAGCTCGTAGACCTCCTCGATGAGGTACTTGGGCAGGGTGCGGAGCGTCTGGGCGCGGTCCCAGGGGCAGCCGTCCTCGGCGCGCAGCGTGGCCATGAGCTCGACGAGCTCTCGGAATCCGGGGCGGTCGTTCGGCGTGGTGTCGGTCACAGCGCCTCCTTTGCGTGCGGCTCCTGCGCGTGGCCCGGGCACGCCTTGATGCAGAGTCCGCAGATGTGGTGTCCGATGTTGCCCTTGGTCTTGAAGAGGTGAAGCTGCTCGGTGCAGCGTTCGAGGTCGAAGTCGGCGGGCGAGGTGTGGATGGCGCCGGCCGGGCACGCCGGGACGCACGAGGTGCAGTCGGCGCAGTCGCCGGGCCCGGGCGCGCCGGTCGGGAGCGGGGCGTCGGTGAAGACGCTGACGTAGCGCATGCGGGCGCCGGCGGCGGGGTTGACGATGAGGTTGTTGCGGCCGAAGAAGCCGAGGCCGGCGTAGTAGGCGATCCATTTGTGCGAGGCCTGGCCGCGGCGGGCCTGCCAGTCCACGATCTGTGAGGCGGGCAGGGGCAAGGCGTCGAAGCCGTGCTGCTGGATGGCGGCGGTGAGCTCGAGGGCGATGCGGTCGAGCTGGTAATTGACCGTGCGGTAGTGGTGGGCGTAGAGGCGATTGGGGCGGTCCACGAGGGTCTCCATCACGGCGTCGGAGAGCCGGAACCCCACGGAGACGGCCCGCGGCAGGCGGGCGAACTCGGGCGCGGGGCACTCGAGGCCGGCGGCGCGCATGGCGTCCACCGAGGCGACGCCGAAGGAGGTGGCGCCGAGGCGGCGGGCGATCTCTTTCAGCTCGGCGAACAGCTCCTGGGATGAAACGGCGCGCACCATGCGGGGCCTCCTCCAGTGCGGCAGTATGGCGAGCGGGCGGCGTCGGCGTCAACGGGTTTCGGGTTCTCGACGAGGGTTGGCCCCGAGCGTGGGGGGAGTGCGGTCGTGGCTATCGAGAACCGACGTTGCCGGCGGGTGTGGGGGCGGCGGGGGCCGGTGGCGCGGCGGGGGCCGCCGTGGGCGAGGCCGGTGCCGGCGCCAACGGCGTGAGGTTTGCTTTGAGGCGGAAGTAGCCTTCGGGCTCGGCGGTGGTGAAGTCGTAGTGGGTGAGGCCGGTGACGTCGGTGGTGGTTGGGTCGTCGAAGGCGCGGGTGGTGTCGAATTCGAGGTCGAAATTGCCGGCGGGGCTCCAGGTGAGACGGAGGGTGGTGGCTTGGGTGGCTTGCTGTCCAGCGTCGAGCTTCGAGGCGGTCAGCGTGGGCATCGGCGCAGGCGGGGGCGTGTAGCGCGCGTACAGGAAGGGGTTTCCCATGAGCGTATAGCCCCAGAGATGGCGGTTCGTGTCGAGCGAATCGCTGTAGCGGTTCTTCATGTGGTCCGGGGTGTTCTTGGTGGTTTCCATGTTCATCCAGGCCCGGCCGAGGTAGTCGCCGGCCTTGAGCGCGTCGAAGATGTACCACTTGCCCTCGATGCCGTAGGACCACGAGGTGCCGGCGGCGGCCTGGCCGATGTTGGCGGTGCTCATGTAGTACATCATGGTGGTGTTGGTGTTGGCGTTGCCGTTGAAGCCGGCGCTGTAGCAGCCGTAGACGAAGGTCATGACGGCGCCGCCGGTCATGTCCCGGACGTCCGGGCTGCCCCAGACGAGGCCGCTGTCCCAGGCCTGGACACACGGGTTGGCGTGGCCCATCGGGCTGCAGATCTCGTAGCGGTTGCTCTGGAGCATGTTGACGTAGTCGCTCGCGACGACGGGGTCGTCGCCGAGGCCGTCCTCGTCGACGTTGCCGGCGCCATACATCGCCTCGAGCCGGGGCACCATGAGGAAGCCGCCGTGGAGGTTGCCGTCGTAGTGGCTGTGGGCGGCGGCGAAGGCGCGGTGGTTGAAGACGACCTGGCCGGTGTAGTAGGCGTGGGTCTTGTCGAGGAAGCTCTGGAGAGCGAGGATGGAGTCGTCGGCCGGGGGGCGCATCCAGCAGACCCAGACCTCCGGCCCGACGTGGGCGCCCCAGTCGTGGTGGTCGTCGTAGCCGTCGGCGTCGGTGTCGGTGAACGTGCCGTCGAGGTCCTCGTAGTAGAAGGAGTTGATGCCCTTGTCGTCGGAGCCGGGGGCGTAGTTTTTCCACAGTGCGTAGGGGAACAGGCCGGCGAGGATGATGCCGTCGACGCCCCGGGTGCCGTGCAGGTCGGTGATGCAGGCGCGGACCTGGGCGGGCGTCATGGACTCGAAGGGTTGGTCGTTGCAGATGATGAGGTCTACGGGGAACTGGGCCTCGACGTCGGTCTCGTAGCGGTCGAGCCGGGCGGCCAGGAAGGGGTAGACGTCCTGGTCGACGAGCAGGGCGACGGTGTCCAGGCCGGGGCACGGCGCGGTGAGGGCGACAACGGCGAGGAGTACGAACAGGCTTCCCGCGGTGCGCGTCATCCCCAATCCCTTCGGTTATACGGGTCCGGCCGACTGGGCGGCCTCGTGAAACCACAGCAACTATGTAGCATGGCCTGGGAGGCGCCGGACGGCAAGATGTTTTGTCCCGGATTCTGGGATAAGCCGGGGTAAGTCCGGGCCTGAGGCGAGGGCCTCGGCGCATTTCTGGTCGGTGACGCCGGCCGGGCTATTCAGGGAACGAGCGTGCGGGAGTGTACCTGTCGGGTGAAGGGCTTCTCGACGCTATCGAGAGCGGGCGTTGCCGCGGCCGCGGACGTTGCCGTGGGCGAGGGGCTCGGCGGCGGGGGCCGGTGGCGCGGCGGGGGCCGCCGCGGACGAGGCCGCTGCCGGCGCCAACGGTGTGAGGATTGCCTTGAGGCGGAAGTAGCTTTCCGGCTCGGCGGTGGTGACGTCGTAGTGGGTCAGGCCGGTGACGTCGGTGGTGGTCGGGTCGTCGAAGGCGGGGTCGGTGTCGGACTCGAGGTTGAAGTTGCCTGCGGGGCTCCAGGCGAGGTGGTAGGTGGTAGGGTTGAGTTTCGAGATGGTGAGGGTGGGCATCGTTTCGGGCGGCGGAGTATAGCGGGCATAGACGAAGGGGTTGCCAAGCAGCGTGTCGCCCCAGAGGTGCTTGTTGGTGTCGAGCCAGCTGCCGTAGCGGTCGGTCATGTACTGGGGCGTGTTCTTGGTCACCTCCATGTTCATCCAGCCCTGGCCGAGGTAGCCGCCGACTTTGAGCGCGTCGTAGATGTACCACTTGCCTTCGGTTCCGTAGGACCACGAGGTGCCGGAGGCGGCCTGGCCGATGTTTGTGGTGCTCATGTGGTACATCATGGCGATGTTGCTGCTCGAGCTCGCGTTGAAGGCCGCGCTGCTGCACCCGTAAATGAAGGTCATGATGGCGCCGCCGGTCATGTCTCTTACCGTGGTGCTCGAGACGTAGCCGCTGTCCCAGGCCTGCAGCGAGGCGTTGGCGTGGCCCATCGGGCTGCAGATCTCGTAGCGGTTGCTCTGGAGCATGCTGACGTAGTCGCTTGCGACGACGGGGTCGGCGCCGAGGCCGTCCTCGTCGACGTTGCCGGCGCCGTAGACGGCTTCGAGCCGGGGCACCATGAGGAAGCCGCCGTAGAGGTTGCCGTCGTAGTCGTTGTGGGCGACGGCGAGGGCGCGGTGGTTGAAGACGATCTGACCGGTGTAGTAGGCGTGGGTCTTGTCGAGGAAGCTCTGCAGTGCGGGGACGGCGTTGTTGGCGGGAGGGCGCATCCAGCAGACCCAGACTTCGGGGCCGACGTGGGCGCCCCAGTCGTGGTAGTCGTCGTAGCCGTCGGCGTTGGTGTCGGTGAACGTGCCGTCGAGGTCCTCGTAGTAAAACGAGTTGATGCCCTTGTCGTTGGTGCCGGGGGCGTAGTTTTTCCACAGCGCGTAGGGGAACAGGCCGGCGAGGATGATGCCGTCGGCGCCCTGGGTGTTGTAGAGGTCGGTGATGGTGGCGCGAACCTGGGCAGGCGTCATGGACTCGAAGGGTTGGTCGTTGCAGATGATGAGGTCCACGGGGAACTGGGCTTCGACGTCGGTCTCATAGCGGTCGAGCCGCGTGGCCACGAAGGGATAAACGTTCTGGTCAACGAGCAGGGCGACGGTGTCCTGGCCGGGGCACGGCGCGGTGAGCACGACGGCGGCGAGGAGTGCGAAGAGGCTTTCTGCGGTGCGTGTCATCCCCAATCCCCTCGGTGACGGGTCCGGCCGGCTCGACGGCCTCGCGAAACCGGCACAGTGATAGTATAGCCCGCGAGGGGCCGGACGGCAAGGTGTTTTCTCAAGCGCGTGGCGGAACGGGAATAGAAGAAGGGCGCCGGCGCGGGCTGGATACAATGAGGGAACTGCGGCACACTAGGAGGAGAACAGCGCCCGTAGCGCCAGCACCCTATTTCTGTCGTTACGTACTATAGCACAGGGTCCCGTCGCGCGCCAGAAGAAAAATCGAAATCTTTTTGAGTTTCCCCAAGTCCCGTGCCTCGCCGCCGTTCCCTTAGAAGGTGGCCTAGCGGCGCATTTCTCACGGCGCGCAGGGAAAAAATAGGGACAGGCACCTATTTTTCTTCGGCAGGGTGCATCAAATGTGTTCGGCACCCACAGGGAAAATAGGTGCCTGTCCCTATTTTTTCCATTGCCTGGCGGCGGCGAGCTTGTCGAAGAGGGCGGGGCAGTTGAGGCGGATGGCGTCGTAGCTGAAGAGGCAGAGGCCCTGGGCGCCGGCGTCGAGGGCGTCGGCGATCTGGGCGAGGATGGCGTCGGCGTCCAGCGGCTCGATGAAGGCCTGGAGGCCGACGTAGGCGGGGGCCTTGCCGGCGACGGTGGCGGCGGCGCGCGAGTTGTAGCGGGCGAGGCGGCGGTCGTCGGTGTAGTTCATGGTGAGGACGAAGTCCACGAGGCCTTGCTCGCACCAGCCGCGCCAGTCCTGGAAGAAGCTGAGGTAGGCGCGGTCGGCGAAGGCGACGGCGGCGGCCGAGAGTTTTTTCTGTTGGCCCGACTCGTCAATCAGCTTCCGCACGGAGCGGACGAAGCGGGTGACGTTGTCGCGGCGGAAGTCGTCCCATTTCTGGCAGTTGGCGCGGTTGCGGTCCATCGTGCGCGCGTTGAGGCCGGTGAGGGCCTTGAAGCGGGTGAGGGCCGCGGGGTTGTAGCCGAAGTCGAGGCGCTCGCTGAAGCGCGAGCCGGGCGGGAACGGCAGGACGCTCGGATAGCGGAGAAAGTCGAGGTGGACGCCGTCGAGGCCGGGGTAGTTTTCAAGTGCTTCACGAATGACGCCAAGCTGGTAGTCGTGCACTTTCAGGTTGGCGGGGTCGAGCATGAGGGTCTCGTCGCTCAGCTCGTAGTAACGGCCGGCGGGGTTGGGGATGCGGAAGTTTGTGTAGTCGAGGACGGACCGGCCGTGGTTGTCCATGATGGCGATGGAGCGGCCGAGGGCCTTGAGCATCGGGGCGTCCACGTTGCGCGTGATGCGGAAGACGTTGAACCAGGCGTGGAGCTTGAGGTCGCGCTTGTGCGCCTCGTCAATGAGGAACGCGAGGCAGTCAATGCCCTCGGCGGCTTTGATCCGGCGCCAGGGCGTGGTGTCTGCTTTTTCTGCACGGAACCACGACCGGTTGCCGCGATAGACCTGGGCGAAGATGTCGGTGCAGCCGATGCGTTTGGCGGTGTCGAGCATCTCGACGATTTTGGCCTTGGACCACAGGGTGCGGTTGGCGCCCTCGCAGTCCACCCACAGGGCGCGGACGTCGGCGGCCGCCGCAGGAACGGCTGCGCTCGTGAGGATGGCGGCGATCATGACGATAGGAGGAAGTCTCATCAGCTGGCCTCGCGCTTTGCGTGAACGAGAGCTGTTCCGAGCGGTGGTCACTGGGCTGGTTGTTGGTCTGGGCGCCTCACTGACCCGCCTCCTTGGCACCCTCGTTCATAGAGCAGCATGCCGTACTTATCAGCGAAGTAGACGACGTGGTTTACGACGTTTCGCCAGCGGGCGTATTCATCCGGAGTCTTGACGACGATGTCAAATGAGGCAGGGTAGTTGGCCAACAGCCGCCGCACGGCCGCATGGCGGTTGCTCGGCGGCAAGTCCGTGTTGGCCACCACGAGCAAGTCGACGTCGCTCATCTCGCCGGCATCGCCGCGCGCGTGCGAGCCGAACAGCACGATGCGCTCGGGATCGAACTCGCGCGCGATCCGTTGTCCGATCTCTTTGAGCTGTCCCATGCTGACCATGTGGTTTCTTGCCCAAAGGCCCTCAGAGGGCTTCCCATTCTTCCGGCGAGATGCCTGCTTGGCGAAGGACTCTGACGAGGAGCTCCCTGCCGATGTCGCCCTTGTGGGGATTGGGAACGCGCACGGTCACGTCGCCTCGCACCATGAACTGATGCCGGCCACCGGAAAAAGGGCCTTCGAAACCAAGCTGCTTGAAGTGCCGGATCAGGTCTCGCCGCTTGATTGGACCTGTTCGCGGCATCAGGCCACTTCCTGAATCTTCAGCTCAATGCCGTCAACGGTGGGCAGCGTGAGCCGTCTCGAGACCCGGAAGAGGATCCACTCCTCGAGCACTTGCTGCAGCTCGCGGCGGCATACCTCCAGCGTGTCAGCGTTGGCGTAGACGCCATTGCACTCGGGGATCTCGCCGTAGTAGGTGCCATCGTCCGAGAGCAGCTCGTACTTTGCGTGGCCCAGCGCGGCCTGCACGTATTCAAGCAGCATCGTTCGGCCTTTCGAAACGCCGCGGAACGGCCGTCAGGGAGTGTCTACAGAAATCTACGGCACATTGATCGCCACGTCCAGCCCAATACGCCGCTGCTTGAAATCGCCCTCACCCAAGCGCCTTCTCCAGCTCAACGCACGGCAGGTTGAAGAGGGAGGCGATTTCGGGGAAGACGACGTGGCCCCGGACGATGTTGAGGCCGCGGGCGATGGCGGGGTTTTGGGCGGCGGCGCGGCGGGTGCCTTTGTTGGCGAGCTCCAGGAGGTAGGGGAAGGTGGCGTTCGAGAGCGCGTAGGTGCTGGTGCGGGCGAGGGCGCCGGGCATGTTGGTGACGGCGTAGTGGACGACGTGGTGGACGATGTAGGTGGGGTCGGAGTGGGTTGTGGGCCGGGTGGTTTCGATGCAGCCGCCCTGGTCCACGGCGACGTCGACGATGACGGCGCCGTGCTTCATGGACTTGACCATCTCCTCGGTGACGAGCACGGGGGCCTTGTCGCCGGTGACGAGCACGGCGCCGATGAGGAGGTCGGCCTGGGTCACGACGCGGCGCAGGTTCCAGGGGTTGCTCATCATGGTGTTGACGTTGGGGGGCATGATGTCGTCGAGGTAGCGGAGCCGGGGCAGGCTGATGTCGAGGATGGTGACGTCGGCGCCGAGGCCGGCGGCCATCTTGGCGGCGTTGGTGCCGACGACGCCGCCTCCGATGATGACGACCTTGGCGGGCTCGACGCCGGGCACGCCGGCGAGCAGGATGCCTCGGCCCTTCAGCGGCTCCTCGAGGTACTTGGCGCCCTCGTGCACGGCCATGCGGCCGGCGACCTCGCTCATGGGGGTGAGCAGGGGCAGGGTGCCGTCGTCGAGCTCGATGGTCTCGTAGGCGATGGCGACGATCCCGGCGGCGATCATGGCCTGGGTGAGCTCGCGGCCGGCGGCGAAGTGGAAGTAGGTGAAGACGATCTGGCCCGGCTTGAGCATGGGGTACTCGACGGGCTGGGGCTCCTTGACCTTGATGATGAGGTCGGCGGCCGAAAAGACCTCCCTGGGTGTCTTGACCACGGTGGCCCCGGCCTTGGCGTACTCGGCGTCGGTGACGCCGGAGCCTTTGCCGGCGCGTGACTGGACGAGGACCTGGTGGCCGGCCTTGACGAGGAGCTCGACGCCGAAGGGCAGCAGGGAGACGCGGTACTCGTCGTCTTTGATTTCTTTGGGGGCGCCGATGATCATGGGGCCATGTTCCTCCTGATGTGTCGTGGCAGTCAGATAACACTGGGAGGGCTGAAACGCAAGGGGCCAGGCGAGGTGTCAGGGATCTCTCGCAGAACGCGCAGCGCGCGCAGCGGGGTCAGTCTGCCGGCCGTTCGCGGCGGTGTGGGTTGGGCAAGGCGCCCCGGCGGGTGACGTGGGGCAGGCCGCGGCGCCAGGCCCGGGCGAGGGTCTCGGCGCGGCGCGTCACCTCGATGAGGCGTTCCTCGATAAGGGCGCTCCACTCTTCGGGAGAGCGGGAGCGGTCCACGAGGATGGGCTCGCCGAAGCACAGCTCGATGTGGCCGCCGGGCAGGGGCACGACGAAGCTGTCCCAGGAGTTGAGCAGGAGTTTGCGGGTGCAGTCGAAGGCGGCGGGGATGATGGGCTTGCCGGAGAGCCGGGCGAGGGCGACGGTGCCGGGCTTGACCTTGTACTTGGGGCCGCGCGGGCCGTCGGGCGTGATGCAGAAGTTGACGCCGTCGCGGAGCTTGGCGGTGGCGGCCTTGAGGGCGGCGACGCCGCCGTCGAACTCGGAGCCTCGGACGGCCTCGGCGGGGATGAAGCGGATCATGCGGGAGAGGATTTCGCCGTCGAGGCTGCGGCTGATCATGGCCGACATGGGGCGGGCGCGCAGGAGCCAGCGCCACCAGAAGGGGGTGGCGAAGAAGCGGTTGTGCCAGAAGGCGAAGATGGCGTTGCCGTGCTCGGCGAGGGTGCGCCGGGCGTGTTCGAAGCCGTGGACGCGCTTGCCCTGGAGCCGGCAGGTGAGCTGCACGAAGGCGTAGGCGAGCGGCGGCGCGAGCAGCCGGAGCGCGTGCTCGCGGTTATTGATCGGCCGGTAGGCCGCGAACGCTTCTGCGGTGTGTGTCTCGGTGGTCACAGGGCAAACTGCATCTCGTAGAGTTTGCGGTAGAGGCCGTCGGCCTCGACGAGCTCGGGGTGGGTGCCCTGCTCGACGATGCGCCCGTCCGAGAGCACGACGATGGTGTCGGCGTGCTGGATGGTCGAGAGGCGGTGGGCGATCACGAGCGCGGTGCGGTGCTGCATGAGCCGGTCGATGGCCTGCTGCACGAGGCGCTCGCTCTCGGTGTCGAGCGCGGAGGTGGCCTCGTCGAGCACGAGGATGGGCGGGTTGCGGAGCAGGGCGCGGGCGATGGCGAGGCGCTGGCGTTGGCCGCCGCTGAGCTTGACGCCGCGCTCGCCGATGACGGTGTCGTAGGCGTCGGGCAGGGCGCGTATGAACTCGTCGGCGTTGGCCACCCGGGCGGCTTCGGCGATCGCCTCGCGGGGGGTGTCGGGCCGGCCGTAGGCGATGTTGGCGGCGACCGTGTCGTTGAAGAGCACGACGTCCTGGGTGACGAGGCCGATCTGCTCGCGCAGGCTGGCGAGGGTGACGTCGCGCAGGTTGGTGCCGTCGATGCTGATGGTGCCGTCGGTGGGGTCGTAGAAGCGCAGGAGCAGGTTGACGATGGTGGTCTTGCCGCTGCCGCTGGGTCCGACGATGGCGAGGACCTCGCCGCGCTTGACCTCGAGCGAGATGTCGCGCAGCACGGGCTCGTCTTCATAGGCGAAGCTGACGTGCTCGTAGGTGATGCGGTCGCGGATGGGCGGCAGGACGCCGGCGTCGGGTTCTTCGGCGACGCTGGGCTTGAGATCCATGACCTGGAAGACCCGCTCGGCGGCTGCGATGCTCATCTGGATCTTGTTGTAGAGGGCACCGAGCTTCTTGGCTGGCTCGTAGATGCGGATAATGGCGGCGGAGAAGGCAAGGATCACGGGCACTGCCATGCGCAACAAACCGGCGCCAATCACGAGAGCCCCAGCGATGGTGATGCCGCCGAGCAGCTCGATGACGGGTCGCACGATGTTGTACTGGCGGATGATGCGCACGCTGAGGCGATAGAGCCGCTGGTTTTCGCGCTCGAATCGTTCGATTTCATACGGCTCCATGTTGAAGGCCTTGACGACACGGATGCCCTCGAAAGTTTCCTGGAGAATGCTGGTGAGGTCGGCCAGTTTCTCTTGGACGCGTCTGGTGCGGCGGCGGATGCGACGGCCAATGGCCAGCACGGGGAAGAGGACAGCGGGGATGGCGACGATTGCGATGAGGGCCAGCCTCCAGTTGAGCCAGAAGGCGGCCGCGACGGTGGCGATGAGGTTGAGCGGCTGGAGGAAGAGGTCGGCAAATGTGCGGACAAGGGCTTCCTCGACCATCACGATGTCGTTCGTCGTGCGTGAGATCAGGTCACCCGTCCGCGCCTGTGTGAAGAAATCGGACGACAGGCTGGTCGCGTGGCGGTAGAGGCGGTTGCGCATGCCACGAATGACGCGCTTGCCCACCTGTTCCATGAGCACGGCCTGCAGGTAGGTGAAGATGCCTTTGAAGGCGAAGTAGATGACGACGATGGTGATGAGGAAGGGGATGGGCCGCTGGCGGACATCGGTAAAGAGATTGCCGATCTGGCGAATGATGTTGAGCTTGCCGCTGGCGCCGGCCTTGCCGAGCATCTCCTCCGCAGTTTCGGCGGTCATCATGACGATGAACGGCATCAGTCCGTTGATGACGGCGAGGATCAGCATGCACAGGAGGGCCGTGGCAATCGTCGGCGCGTGGGGGCGGAGCAGGGCGAAGAGGCGCGCGGCGGTCCGTCGCTTTCGGGCCTCGTCGCTGCTGTGTGCGGAGGGCGTGGCCATCAAGCGGGTCTTTCACGGGATTCCCGGCTATGCTAGCGGAGGCGGGGGGTACGCTCAACGCTTTTCCGCCGTCGTGGTTACACAGAACGGGGGCGGGACCCGCCTCCGCTGAAGCTTCGGTGGGCGAGCTGCCCCCGGGACAGCCGGCAACCTTCGGCGTGGCTCAGGTCGGGAGATGCCGGCGCTACACAGGTCAGCTCTTACCCTTTCAGCGCCTCGAGCACGGCGCGGGCGGCGCGGGCGGCGGCGCCGGGGGGTCCGAGCCTGGCCTTGGCCGCGAGGAGCTTGGCGCGGGTGGCGGCGGCGTGCGCCTCGTCGGTGAGGAAGCGGACGATGTCGCGCGCGATGGGCTCGGGGCGGGCGGCGCGCTGGACGTATTCGGGGGCGACGCGCTCGCCGGCGAGGATGTTGATCATGCCGATGTGCTCGACGCGGACGAGGCGGCGGGCAATGAGGTAGGTGAGCGCGGAGGTGCGGTAGATGACGACGAGGGGGGTGCCGGCGCAGCCGGTCTCGAGGGTGGCCGAGCCGCTGCAGACGATGGCGGCGTCGGCGGCGTGGATCACGTCGTAGGCCTGGCCGTCGAGGACGGTGACGCCCGCACGGGCCGCGCGGGGCTCGACGACGGCACGCAGCGCGGGCGAGGCGAGCGGCAAGAAGAAGCGCGCGCCGGGCGTTTGGGCGGCGATGAGCTCGGCGGCTGCGAGCATGACGGGCAGGTTGTGTGCGACCTCGTTGCGGCGGCTGCCGGGGAGCAGGGCGACGATCCCGGCGCCCTCGGGCACGTCGTGTTGGGCGCGGAACGCGTCGGGGGGGACCTCGGGCTTGAGGGCATCAATGAGGGGATGGCCGACGAACTCGACGTCCATGCCGGCGCGGCGGTAGACGTCGTACTCGAAGGGGAAGATGACGATCATCTTGTTGACGCAGCGCGCCATGCGCTTGACGCGGCCGGGCAGCCACGCCCAGACCTGGGGGCTGATGTAGTAGATGACGGGGATGCCGAGGGGGCGGAGCTTCGCGGCGAGCTTGAGGTTGAAGCCGGGGAAGTCTATGAGCACGGCGGCGTCGGGCCGGCGCGCGCGCGCGGCGCGCACCACGTCGCGGAAGACGCGCCGGAACCGCGGCAGGCCGCGCAGGACCTCGACGAAGCCGGTCACGGCGATCTCGGTGATGTCGTGGACGAGCTCGACGCCGGCGGCGCGCATGCGGTCGCCGCCGATGCCGAACAGGGTCACGGCGGGGTCGAGGTCGGCCAGGTCGGCGAGGGCCGAGACGAGCTCGGCGCCGCGGAGGTCGCCGGAGGGCTCGCCGGCGACGATCAGGATTGTTTTGGGAGGCATTCGTTCCGCCGGGCGATGTCGCGCAGGATGTCGAGGGCGAGCTCGAGGGCGCGGGTCGCTTGCTCGCCGCCCACGCGGGGTTGGCGGCCGCGCCGGACGCACTCGACGAAGGCGGCGAGTTCGAGGTCGAGCGGCCGGCCCTTTTGGGTCGGGACCGGCTCGCGCACGATGCGGCCGTTGTGGTTGCGGTAGATGAGGCCCTCCTGGGCGCGGTAGTCGAGCGAGATGTAGGCGTCCTGCTGGAAGAGGCGGATCTTGCGCATCGGCTCGGGGCTGACGCGGCTGGTGGTGACGTTGGCGATGCAGCCGTTGCGGAATTCGAGGCGCGCGTTGGCGATGTCCTCGGTGGCGCTCAGCACGTTGACGCCGATGGCCGAGACGGCGGTCACCGGCGCGCCGACGAGGTGGAGGATGACTTCGAGGTCGTGGATCATCAGGTCCATGACGACGCCGACGTCGGTGATGCGGGGCGAGTAGGTGGCGAGCCGGTGGGCCTCGATGAAGCGGGGGCGCTCGACGAGGCGCTCGAGGGCGGTGATGGCGGGGTTGAAGCGCTCGACGTGGCCGATCTGGAACACGACCGGCGTGCCGCGCACGAGCTCGATGAGCGCGGCGGCCTGCTCGGTGGTCCGGGCGATCGGTTTTTCGAGGAAGACGTGGATGCCGCGCTCGAGGCAGGCGCCGGCGACGTCGAAGTGGCGGCTGGTGGGCACGGCGATGCTCACGGCGTCCACCCGGTCGAGGAGGGTGCGGAAGTCGGTGGCAGGGGTGGTCGTGCAGTCGCGGGCGACGGAGCGCGCGACGGCCTCGTCGGTGTCGGCGACGCCCACGAGTTCGACGCCGGGCATGGTGCTGAATACGGCGGCGTGGCGGGCGCCGTGGACGCCCACGCCGATGACGGCCAGCCTCACCGTGTCTTGCATGTGCGCGTGGCCCTCCGCTACTTGAGCAGCTCGTAGAGGATCTTGTTCAGCGGCGGGCTCGTGAAGCGGATCGTGCCGGCCGAGGTGGTGATCTCGTAGTAGTACTTGTAGATGATGACGGTGAGGGTCTTGCCGTTGGAGTAGGCGATCTCGACCGAGCCGACCTTGGGGTTGTCTTCACGCGCCTCGGCGAGCGTGCCGTTGAGGATGGCGGCCTGGATGGCCTCGAGCCACTTGGCCTGGTCCTTGCCTTTGCCGTCTATGGCGCGCACCGTGCTGGTGACCACCTTGCGGCCGCCGCGGTTGACGGTGATGACGCCGCGCAGGAGGGCCGCCTCGGGTTTGGCGCGCTTGGAGAAGCCGCTCTTGCTGAGGAACTCGTACACGGGCGCCTTGTTCTCGGCGGCGGTGTCTTTGGGCGGCGCGGCGGCATCGGCGGCGCTCGCGGCGAGGAGCAGGCCGGCGGCGCCGAAGGCCGTGAGGACACCGGCCGTGAGGACACGGGCCGCGAAGACGCGGCTGGCGAGAGCACGGGCCGTGAGGACACGGGGCGTGAGGACACCCGCCGTGAGGACACGGGCCGCGAAGACGCGGCTAACGAGCGTTCGGTGCTGTGGGCTCACGTCTCCTCCTCCCTGGGTTTGGGTGCAATCTCTGTCAGCTTGGCGGCCGCGGCCTTGCCTTTGTCCGAGTCGGGCGCGAGGGCGACGATGTTGCGGTAGAAGCGAACGGCCTCGTCGAGCCGGCCGGCCTTTTCGTGGCGTGCGGCTTCGGTCCAATAGAGTTCGACGAGCTGGGCGTCAATCTGTTCGATCTCGCCCTCGCGCTTGGCGACGATCTCGTCTATGCGGTCGGCCTTTTTGTAGAGCGAGATGAGGCGGCTCTGGATCTCGTCGCGCTCGGCGCCGCGGTCGACGAGGTCGAAGGCGGCCTCATGGGCCTGGATCGCCTTGTCGGTCTGGCCGAGCTCGATATAGATGAGGCCGAGCCTGGCGTGCAGCTTGTAGCTCTTCTTGAACCGGGCGGCGACGGCCTGCTCGAGCATGGCGGCGGCGTCGGCGAGGCGGGCGTTGTCGCCCAGGAGCTTGGCGATCTCGATGTAGGTCTCTTCGGAGTCGGGGTCCTCTTTGCGGCACTGCTCGAGGACTTCGAGCGCGCGGTCGGCGTCGCCGGTCTTGAAGTGGCATCGGGCGAGCTCGAGCAGGTACTGCTGGCTGCGGCCGGGGTGTTCGTCAATGAGGCGCTCGTAGATGGGCACCATGTCGGCCCAGCGCTCGTCCCGGCGCAGCAGGCCGAGGAGCTTGCGGGCGAGCGTCTCGTCGGTCGGGTCGAGCATAAAGGCCTGGCGGGAGTAGGCGATGGCTTGCTCGTCGTCGCCGCGCGCCTCGGCGATGAGGGCGAGGGTGCGGACGAGTTCGAGCTTCTTGCGCTCGGTTTCGGTGATGCGGTCGCGCAACTCGCCGATGGACTCCCCGGCCGCGGTCGCCGGCGGCGGGGCAAGGGCGCTGAGGACAGCGAGGACGCCGAGGATGAGGACGGCGCGTGCGGCAATCGCAAGGGGTGCGCGGGCTGTTGTCTGTCGGGCCGTTGTCTGTGGGGCCATTGTCTGCCGGGTCATTGTCTGTCGGAGCATTGTCAGACCTCCGTCGGGTGCCGGGGCTAGGCGCGGCGTTTGTAGTCCGGGCACGTGATGGCGTTGGGGCGTTCGGGCCGCCGGCAGGCCTCGCCGTAGTCGTACTTGCAGGTATCGCACAGGTACCGCTGTTTGCGGAAGGCGGTTTTGATGGAGACGAGGGCTTTCTTGAAGATGTTCACGGGTTACTCCAGCAGCTTGATGCGCGAGACGCTGATGGTGCGCAGGCTCCAGCCCTCGGAGGGGGCCTCGGGGCCCCAGACCTGGACGGCCTTGCCGGCGTAGGGGCCGAGCTCGATGGTGGCGCTCTTGACGATGCAGACCCAGCGGTCTTCCTTGGTGATGCGGTAGAGGCCCTTGCTGGTGGAGGGGCGGGAGATTTCGCGCAGGACGCCCTTGGCCGTCAGGTACTTGGGCTCCGGTGTCGTTTGTTTTTTGGTGGTCTCTTCGGCGGCCGAGCCGGCGGACGGCTCGTCGCCGGAGGCGTCGGTCGCGCCGCCTGCGGCGGCGAGGCGCTCGAGGGTGGCGGTCTTGATGCGCTCGATTTCGCGGATGCGGCGTTGGGCGATGCGCGCCTCGGGCAGGTTGGGGTAGTCGGTCTCGATGCGGCGGTAGTTGGCGAGGATGGCGTCGAAGCGGACCTTCGCGTCGGGCTGTTTGAGTTCGTACCGGCGGAAGTTGTCGGCGCTCGCGAGCAGGGCCGTGCACTGCGCCTTGCGCGGGGCCCACTTGGCGTAGAGGTCGGGCGGGCCTTTGTCGGCGACGTACTTGGCGTAGACGAAGGCGCCGGCGGCTTTGGGCGGCACGATGCCGTACCAGTCGCCGTCCTTGCTGGTTTTCTTGATGACGACCTGGTCGTCGCGCTTGAGCTGGCAGAGCACGTTGTACTTGAGGGCGGGGCCGCTGCGGACGTTGACGTTTTGGCCCTCGACGAGGCCGTCGTCGGCGACGTAGGCGGTGGAGGTCCACACGAGCACGCCGGGCGGCATGGCGATGCGCTTCCAGTCGCCGCGGGTGCCGGTGACGAGGACGAGATCGCCCTTGTCGAGCTGGGCGACGACCTCGTAGTTGGGGTGGGCGCCGGCGCGGACGTTGACGTCGTGGGCGGTGATCTCGCCGGTGCGTATCTCGGCCCCCTCGGTAGCGCGGGCGGCGCCGGCGATGAGTATGAAGGTGAGGGTGAGGGCGATCGGCAGACCCAGGTGCCTCATTGGCTTCCTCCAAAGCTTTCGATCTCGGTGCGCGTGAGCCGGCGGTGCCGGCCGGGCTTGAGCGGCCCGAGCTCGACCGGGCCGATCGCCGTGCGGACGATGGCGGTGGTCTCGTGGCCGAGCGCCTCGAACATCCGCTTGAGGTGGTGCGTGCGCCCGGCGTGGAGCGTCACCGCGAGTCTCGACGCGCGCGTCGAGGCGGCCAGTAGTTTGACGCCGGCGGCCCGCAGGAGTTCCCCGCGATGGCGCACGCCGCGCCGGAGCCGCTCGAGTTCGGGGGCGCGCACGCGGCCGGTGACCGCCACCTCGTAGAGCTTGGGCACGCTGCTCGACGGGTGCGTGACCCGGTGGGCGAAGGCGCCGTCGTTGGTGACGAAGATCAGGCCTTCGGCGTCCCAGTCGAGCCGGCCCACAGTATAGAGGCGCTGGGCGACGTTGGGGAAGAACTCCGTTACCGTGGGGCGGCCGGTGCGGTCGCGGCTCGAGCAGAGCACGTTGCGGGGCTTGTTGAAGGCGAAGTGCACGAGGCGCTCGGTCCGGACCGGCGCGCCGTCGACGCTGACGCGGTCGCGTGCGGGGTCCACCTGCGTGCCGAGCTGGTCCACGACGCGGTCGTTGACTGTGACGCGCCCCTGGCGGATGAGCTCTTCGGAGGCGCGGCGCGATGCGACGCCGCTGTGGGCCAGGAATTTGTGAAGCCGTTCCATCGCGGGCCCCTTGCCGGCGGGGGCCGGTCCCGGCCGCCCGCGCTGCTACGCGCCCTTGGTCTTTGGGAGGCCGAAGACCGAGTCGCCTTCCTTCCACTTGCCTTTTTTCTTGAGCACGTCAATGCGTTCGAAGCGCTTGAGCACGTTGCGCTCCTGCTTGATCTTGCTGCCTTTGCCGAAGCTGGGATGTCTCGACACAGTATCGTCCTCAATCGTTGTGCGTCTCATTATCGCCGGCGGTGCGGATTTTGTCGAGCAGTTTTCGCGCCAGCGCCAGATCGTCGGCAAGCGCGGCGGGCGGCGCGTCGCCGTAGTGTTCGATGACGGCGGTAAGCGCCCCGGCGGCCTCGTCGGGCTTGCCCGTGCGGTAGAGGCACACGCCGAGGCGCAGGCGGGCGGGATGGGCGTCGGGGTCGAGGGCCAGCGCGGCGGCGAAGTGCTCGGCGGCTGCGGCGAAATCCTCGTCGAGCTCGGCGAGCCCGCCGAGTTGCATTCGGGCGCGGACCTTGATCGCGGGGTCGTTGGTGTGCGTGAGGCAGTCGCGCAGGCGCCGGCGGGCGGCCTCGGGGTCGTCCCGGGCGCGGTCCACGAGGGCGCGCTTGAGGGCGATGGCGTGCGGATCGGCGCCGAGGTCGAGGGCCTTGTCGTAGTGCTTGATGGCGGTCGGGAAGTCTTCCTGCAGCCGGTAGGCGTCGCCGCGGAGTTCTTCGAGCTGGGCGGTCCGGCCGGTGAGGGCCTCGACGTCTTTGAGCTCGGCGAGGGCGAAGGCCGGCTGCGGGGGCGTGCTGCTGAGGTAGGTGCGGGCGAGGGCGATGGAGCAGTCGGCGAACGAGCGTTTGAGCTGCTTGGCCCGCTTGAGGGCGGTCCTGGCGGCCTCGAAGTGGCCCTGCTGGAGCAGGGCGAGGCCGAGGCCGTAGTGGCTGAAGAAGTTATCGTCCTTGAGGCGGATCGAGCGGGTGAAGTCGGCCTCGGCGCGCTCGAAGTCGCCGGTGCCGAGACGCCAGGCGCCCCGGTTATGGTAGGCGAAGGCGAGGTCCACGTTGAGCTGGGCGAGCGTGTTCTCGCCGGCGGCCTTGATCGCCTTGTCGGTGAGGAGCTTTTCGCCGTTGGCGACGGCGGTGGCGAAGGCGCGGCCGGCGGCCTCGGCGTCGGTCTCGACGAGCAACTGGCCCAGGTCGCTGAAGGCGCGCACGTTGGCGGGGAAGTCGCGGCCGAGGGCTTCGAGCTCGGCGACGGCCTTGTCGCGGCCGCCTGCGTCGCCTTCGAGCTTGGCGACGTTGTAGCGGGCCTCGAAGAAGCCGGGGCAGAGCCTGGCGGCCCTTCGGAAGGCGCTCAGCGCCGGGCCGCGGGCGCCCTGGTCGAGGTAGACGACGCCCTTGTCGAAGTAGGCGGCCGCCTTCTTGAGGGTCTGTTCGTCGCCTTCGGGGGCGAGGTAGCCGGAGGGGTCGGCGGCGGCGGGGCGCGCGGCGGCGGTGGTGAGGGTCGCTACGAGGCCGAGGAGCAGTGCGGTGGCGCGGTTCATGGTTGTTCGTCCTTGCCGAAGAGGTCGTTTCTGGCGACCACGATGTCGCCGAGGCGGACGCCGAGCTGCCGGGCGACGAGGTCGCACTTGGCCGTCATGATGAAGTAGATGGGCCGGTCCACGTGCTCGAGCGATTCGAAGTTCGCCTGCCCTTTGGCGATGATGACGTCGGCCTGGTTGAAGCAGCGCTTGAACGCGGCGCTGCAGTCTTCGAGCACGGTGCCGAGACGTTTGGAGCCGTTGCTGATGATTTTGGCGACGGTATCGAGGCCGACCTCTTTGGCGTCGGCGAGCGTGGCGTCGTTGAGCATCGGTGCGGCCCGCACGCCGGCCCAGGTGTTCTTGTGACGGATGGTTTCGAGCAGGAGCTTGTCGGCGACGATTTCGCCGGAGTTGTCGACGAGGCAGAGCAGCTTCTTGCTCCGGGCGAGGTCGCGGACGAGGTGGTCGGTGTGGTCCACGGCGAAGCTGATGGTCATGGTCTTCTCGAGCGTGGCGTTCACGTCGACCTCGTCATAGACGCCGAAGTCAATCATGTTGGCGGCGGCGGCGAGCTTGAGCGCGGTGTCGAGCGGCTCGCGCGAGTACTCGATGAGCTTGCGCAATTCGGGTTCGAGCTTGAGCATGATCCGGTTGGTGCGGTGACGCTCCTCGGCGTAGAGGTCTTCGACGCCGAAGTGGTCGCTGACGGCCCGGAGCGCGTCGGTGGTGAGGTCGGCGGGCGTGCCGTGGCGGATGCGGTCGCGCAACAGGTCCATGGCGCGCGTGAGCACGGCGAAGAGTTCGTCCTCGTCGTGGGTGAGGCGGCGCGAGGCGCGCAGCACCTGGCGAAAGACGCACGGGACGCAATCGGGGTGCGCGTTCATATGCCGGCCTCCTCGTCCGAGACGGAGTGGGCGAGCCAGTCGAGGTAGGGCCGGTGGGCGGCGACGATGGGCACGGCGATGATCTCGGGCACCTCGTAGCTGTGGTGTTGGAGGATGACGCGGCGCACGTCGTCGAAGCGATCGCGGGTGGTCTTGATGACGAGCAGCGCCTCGTCGGCGTGCTCGAGGGCGCCGCGCCACCAATAGTGCGACTCGACCCCGGCCGCGATGCTCACGCACGCGGCGACCCGGGCCTCGAGGAGGGCGTGGCTGATGGTGCGGGCTTCCTCCTTCGAGGAGACCGTGCACTGGATCATGACGGTTTCCATGACGTGCTCACGAGTTCTGGGTCTGCGGTTTCATCTTGCCGATCAGGCGCAGCGCGCGCAGCACGTAGGCGGCGCCGGAGCCGGCGGTGCACGCGGCGGCAGCGGCGATAATAGCGGCGCCCGCCGCCGGCGGGCCTACGCTCGGCCACCGCGCCAGCAGCCAGGCCACCGTCAGGATCTGGACGGCGGTCGCGACCTTGCCCCACGGCATGGCCCGGAGCTCGTCGGGGTCGATGCGGCGCCGCACGGCGAGGTAGCCGAGGCCGAGCACGGCGTCGTTGAGCGTCACGATGGCCGGGTACCACAGCGGCACGGCGACGGCGGCGCTCCGGGATGCCCAGATCGCCCAGATGGCGGCGCCGAGCAGCAGCTTGTCGGCGAGCGGGTCGAGGGCGGCGCCGAGCCGGGTGCGCTGATCGAAGCGGCGGGCGACGTAGCCGTCGAGGAGATCGGTCATCGCCCCGCCGGCGAGGAGGGCGAGGGCCACGATGCGCATGAGCAGGGCGTGTTCGGGCCACCATGCCGCGCCGCAGACGGCCACGACGAGGGGCGGGACGAAAAAGAACCGGGCGGTGGTGATCTTGGTGGCGGTGGTCACTGGAGTCATCCTGCGGTTGACCGGGGCCGGCGCTACGGGGCCACACCGCCGGAACCGTGGGCCGCCGGCACGCCGTCGGCCTGCGCGAGCTCGGCGCCGGCGGCGAGGGCCTGTTCGTTGAGGCCGATGAGGTGCCGGCGCCGCGCGGGCAGCATGCGATGGAGCGCCTCGACGATGGTGTCGCTTTTGACGACGGGCTTGCGCGCCAGGTAGGCGCCGAGCATGACCATGTTGGCGACCTGGACGGCGCCGAGGGCGTCGGCGCGCTCGGTGGCGGGCACGAGGATGCGCTCGATGTCGGTGCGCGTGGGCGGCCCGAGCATGAGGGTGCTGTTGACGACGAGCAGGCCGCCGGGCCTGACGCGGGGCTCGAACTTGACGAGCGAGGGGTGGTTCATGACGAGGACGGTGTCGGGGGCGCCGACGACGGGCGAGGCGATCTCCTCGCCGCTGACGATGACGTTGCAGTGGGCGGTGCCGCCGCGGACCTCGGCGCCGTAGCTGGGGATGTAGGTGACGTGGCGCCCCTCGAACATGCCGGCGGCGGCGACGAGCTTGCCGAGCAGCATGATGCCCTGGCCGCCGAAGCCGGCCGCCACGAGCGCCTCGCGGAGTCCGTCGTTGTTCATGGTGCCTGTTTCCTTTGCCGCATCAGGCCGGCAGGATAGCCGCCCGGTGCCCGGAAGTCAAGGGGCGGCCCTCTCCGATGGGGGGATTGTGGCGGCTTCGCGGGGTGTGTTACACTGGCTAAGACACAGAAGGAGGAACGAGATAATGCGGGTGCGCGCGATGTGGCGCGGCGTGCGGGCCGGGGCGGTTGCGGCGGCCGTGGTGTGGGGGACGGCGCGGGCGGGGACGCCCGGCGCGGGGACGCCCGGCGCGGGCGCGGCGCGGCCCTGGGAGGTGGCGCCGCCGACGGGGTTGGAGTCGTTGGTGAAGGTGTCGCACCTGCCGTTGATCCCGCCGGCGGGCTGGCGGTGCGAGCAGGCGTCGAGCTTCAGTCGCCGGAACGTCAACCAGGACGCGGGCAACTTCATCAAGGTCGAGGGCAAGGACCAGTGGCTGCTCGACGTGAAGGGGCCGGGGTGCATCTACCGGATCTGGATGACGGGCATCCTGCGGGGTGAGAAGCAGGACGACAATGTGCCGCTGGTGGAGACGGACAAGGCGCGCATCCGCATCTACTTCGACGGGGAGGCGACACCGACGGTGAACGTGGGCTACCCGACGTTGTTCGGCCGGGGGCAGCTTTTCCCGTTTTTGCCGCCGCTGTCGCGCACGTTCGCGAGCGGCAAGATCGGCCATGCGTGGGAGGCGCCGTCGTCGATCTGCTACGTGCCGATGCCGTTCGAGAAGTCGGCGCGGATCGTGGGGGAGAACCTGCGTTTCTACCACGTGACGTACCACCGGTTCCCCGAGCGGACGAAGGTGGGCACGTTCTCGTTCTTCAACATGTCGGGGGCGCAGAACGCGGCGTACACGCGGGCGGCGGAGATCATGAACAACCGCGGCACGGACCCGAAGGGGACCTACCCGATGGGGCAGCGGCTGAGCCTGCGGCGCAAGGTGCCCGCGCGCGAGGAGGTCGTGCTCGGCACGCTGCGCGGGCCGGCGATCATTGACTCGCTGTTCATGAAGGTGGCGGGGGTGACGCCGCAGAAGTGCCGCGGGGTGACGCTCAAGATATGGTGGGACGGCGAGGCGACGCCGAGCGTGGTGTCGCCGATCGGGGATTTTTTCGGCACGGGGTTTGACGAGCGCCTGTTCCGCTCGGTGATGGTGGGCATGACGCGCAAGGGGTGGTACTCGTATTTCCCGATGCCGTTTCACAGGCAGGCGAAGGTGGCGATCCACAACGAGCTTGGCGTGGACGTGCGGCTGCTGCGGTTCGACGTGAACTACCACAGGCTCAAGCGGCTGCCGGACAACATGGGCACGTTCCACGCGCAGTGGCGGATCCAGCCAAACATTCCCAGCGGCCGCGACTACGTGATTCTCTCCGCGGAGGGCCGCGGCAAGTACGTCGGGTGCAACCTGAGCATGCAGTCGCGGGCGGGCACCAAGGGCATCTACTTCCTCGAGGGCGACGAGAAGATCTACGTGGACGACGAGGAGGGGTTCCCGCCTGCGTACGTCGGCACGGGCACGGAAGATTATTTCAACGGGTCGTATTACTGGAACGCGGTGGATTTCGAGCACGGGCCGTTCGGCGGGCTGACGTACAAGAACTGGGACGAGACGCGGGTGTGCGCGTACCGGTTTCACGTGACCGACTGGGTGCCGTTCCAGGAGCGGATCCGGGTCACGATCGAGCACGGGGGCACGAGCGAGCACCCGAGCGACTACGCGTCGGTGGCGTACTGGTACCAGCTCGAGCCGCATGCGGACTTCCCGCCGATGCCGGCCTTGCTCGAGCAGCGGTGGCAGGCCCGCTGAGGCGTTGGCGGGTGCACAAATTGCTGGCGCAGCGGGGCCTTCGGGTGTAATGAGTCTGTCCGTTTTGCTCACACGTGAATGAACGAGGGCGTGCTGTGGCTAAGGGCGACGTGACGGCGCCGGAGTGGCGCGACGCCACCGATGAGACGACGGGCGCGCGGGTGCGCCAACTGACGGCGGCGCGGGCGTGGCACACGGGGGCGTATTTTACGGCGGGCACCGTGGCGGCGGACAACGAGACGATGGCTTTCGTCTCGGGCCGCACGGGCACGATGAACCTGTTCAAGCTCTCGCTCGCCACGGGTGAGATCACGCAGTTGACCGACGTGCCGGAGGAGACGCGCTGCCGGCCCGAGTATGAGTACGCGGGCCCGCACGAGATGGGCGTGGAGCGGCACGTGGTGCCGGGGGCGCGCACGCGGTGGGTCTATTACTTCGTGGCGCAGACGCTGTGCTCGGTGCACCTCGACACGCTCGAGGAGCGCGTGCACTACGAGATGCCGGCGGCCTCGCGGATCGGGTGCTTCCATCTGAACCGCGCCGAGACGAAGCTGGTGCTGCCGTACACGGAGATGGCGGCGTTCGACATCGGGCCCGACGAGGTGGCGACGGCGCAGCGGGCGGTCTGGCGCCGGATCCGGGACGGCGCGATGATGACCGGGCTGCTCGTGTTCGACATCGAGCGCGGCCGGCTGGACGTCTGGCACGAGGAGCCGGGCTGGTTCTCGCACGCGCAGTTTTGCCCGACGGACGACGAGGTGGTGCTCTATTGTCACGAGGGCAACTGGGAGGACGAGAAGGAGCGGATGTGGGTGTACGATCATCGGGCCGGTACGGTACGCCACCTGCGCCCGCAGCAGCCGAACGAGTGCATCGGCCACGAGACGTGGGTGGGCGAGTCCTCGCGCGTTCTCTACCACGGCTGGATCGCAGGCCGCACGCTGGTGGGGTTCATCAACCTCGACGGCACGGGGCGGAAGGAGTACCTCGCGGCGCCGCACTACTATGGGCACTTCGCCTCGAACGACGACGGGCGGCTGCTGGTGACGGATGCCGGGGTGACGCCCGACATGATCTCGCTCGTGGACTTCCCCGGCGGGCGGATGCGGTTCCGGCCGCTGTGCCGCCACGGCACGCAGTGGGGCGGCCACCTGACGCACCCGCATCCGCACTTTACGCCGGACGGGAAGCGGGTGGTTTTCTCGGCGTCGCGCGCGGCGGGCGAGTCGCAGCTTTTTATTGTGGACGTGCATCCATGAGCGGGCGCACGGGGGGGCGGGGCGCATGACACCGCTTGGGTGGACCGTGCTGTCCGGGTGCCTGTCTTCGGTGATGGCGCTGGCGTTCAAGGGCTTGCGGCGGTCCGGGGCGGGGGTGCGCCACTGTTATCTTTTCCTCGGCGGGGTGGGGACTGTGCTCGGCTGGGCCCTGCTGCTTGCGCACCGTGAGCCGTTCGATGCGGCGAGCGCGCTGTTCGGCGCGGGCGTGGGCGTGCTTTTCATTCCGGGGGCGGCGCTGGCGTTTACGTCACTGCGCGAGGTGCCGATCTCGGTGACCTGGACTTCGCTGGCGTTGGGGGTTGTGGTGCCGGTGGCCGTCGGGCTGGTGGCGCTCGGTGAGACGATGAGCGGGCTCAAGGCCGGAGGCTTCGCGCTGTCGCTGGTTACGATCGGGCTGTTCGGCCTGGGGCTGCGCGGGAGGTCCGGGGCCGGGCACGTGCGGTTGTCGGGACGCGGCGCGCTCATGTGCCTGGGCATGCTCGTGATCAACGGCCTGGCGCTGTTGGTCTACAAGCTGCGGGACTACGCGCTGGGAAGTGCGCATCAGGGGGCGTGTGTGGCGGCGCTCTATTCGGTGGTGTGCGCGGTCGCTCTGGTATGGCTGGCCGTGGCGCGGCCGCGCACACGCGTGCTGCCGGCGATGGCGTGGCCGGGGCTCGTGTTCGGGGCGTCGTCCGTGTTCGCAGTGACGGCAATCCTCCGGGCGCAGGTACTGCCGAGCTACGTCGTGTTCCCGATCGCCAATGGTGTCCAGGTCCTGGCTGTTCCCGTCGTGGCGTACTTCATGTTCGGCGAGCGGCTGCGCTGGCCGAGCGTCGTGGGGCTGGCCACGGGGCTGGCTTCGATGGTCATGCTGGGCTGGGGCTCGCAGTGAGGCGTCGGCGCCGCTATTGAGTCCTGTAGAAAGAATGTCCTCCTTGACGGGATAACAGGATAAACGGGATCTTCTGATCTCGGTCAATCCGGTTGATCCTGTCTATCCTGTCTGAAGAATCCCGCTTCATGATCGCGGTCTGCCGAGGATCATCCTCGATGCCGGGCGTAGGACGTGTATTCCAGAGGTATCAATAGTATCGTTTCCAGGAAACGCCGGGTGTGACTCGGGGAAGGGCCTTGTGAGGGGGGCGGGCCGCTCACGTTCGCCCTGAAGGGGCGGGATAATAGGCGCGGGGTCGGCGAAGCGCCCGCCCCGGACTTCGAAGCCTCACCGGCGCCGGCCACAACATTCGCACCAGCCGCCGGAGGTGAACTTACAGTCCAGTTACTAATAGCCTCTGTCAAATCCAAACCATCTACAACGCCGCTCCCATCTAAGTCTGCTTCAGGGTTCCACAACGGGTCTCCTGGCGTTGTATCCCAAGAGGTAAGAATTGCCGTCAAATCCAGACCGTCTACAACTCCACTTGCATCAACATCCCCTGGCCCCTTGAAATCACAAAACACATCACATGTTCCGTACACCTGTCCATCTGGAACGTTTTGGATTCCGGGTAAGTCCACAAGCCCACCATCAGCAATGACTTCTCTTATATTGACAAGTGTCTCAAATGGCTGCCCATTTGGAGTATATGCTCCGTCACAATGTATTGCAGCAAGATAGACTCTGTTTGGATCTGGGCCATTCAGAAATTCAAAGTGTAACTCATTCGGTATAGCCTGTCCCCCCACGCTCGTGCCAACAACAGACAATAGTAAATGAAAAGGCGTCTCACTTTCATCATCTCTAGAATCTTTATCTAGTTCAATTCCTCCTACTTCTGAATGAATCTTTGCGACTGGTAAAGGGAAACCCCACGTACTGTCGTAGGGGTAGCCCTCATAACCATCCGTTGCGCCATCAACATGTTCAAGTATAATCCCTGAACCCCAAATAGAGGGGTCTGTGGCGACATTATCGATAATCAGCGTGTCGGCACTTGCCAAAAGTGGGACTAATCCACATGCTGTTCCGAGCAGTACCTCCAATCCTGTTCTTATTCCTCCCAGAGAACGGCTCAATCGTTTCGCCGACAGCAGGGCGGCGAACGCGAAGGCTGCTCGGTCAGCCGGCGGAAAGCGTTTTCTTGCGACGATTCTCACTTCAATGTCCGTGGCCTAGCGGTGGTGGGGTCGTCTGGCGTCTTCTTTCCCTCAACCGGGGCACTCGGCCGTGATCGCCCGTGCCAGAGTCCCCGCTGACGTTCCCTCCTTCACCAGGATCGCCGCGTGTGCTGGCGCCCGAAGCTGCGTCGCCGGACACCACCACATTGACACCACCGGCCGGCGCTGAACTTACAGTCCAGTTACTAATAACCTCGGTCAAGTCCAAGCCATCGACAACTCCGCTTGCATCTAAATCTGCTTCAGGGTTCCATAATGCATCTCCTGGAGAAGTCATCCAAGCAGTCAAGACCGAAGTAAGATCTAGTCCATCAACAACCCCGTTTGCATCAGTGTCTCCTGGCCCCTTGAACGCACAATGAATATCACATGTCCCATACACTTCTCTATGGGGCAAATCTACGATACCGGGTAAATCTACAAATCCACCGCTATCGACAACTTCTCGTATGTTGACAAGAGTATCAAACGGTTGCCCGTTCGGAGTATATGCTCCGTCACAATGTATCGCAGCAAGGTAAACTCTATTCGGATCTGGAGGGTCTTTGAATTCGAAGTATAGCTTATTAGGGCAAGTGATGGTTCCAGCACCCTCAACTACTCCGAATAATTCTGCATTAAAAGAGGTCTCACTGGTTTCAGATCTTACATCGCCGTCTAATTCTTCTGGGACTCTGGTTGATAGGCTTAGCCATTTTGAATAGGGTGGGGGAGGACCAAGACCCCACGGACTGTCGATTCCCCAATCATATCCCTCGGTCGCACCAACTGTGTGCTCAACACATAAGGCACCCAGACCGATATCATTTCCAAGAATACCATCTGTATTAAATATCTCCAGACTATCAGCATTAAGCGCCTTCATAGGCAGAATAGCTGCGGCAAGGGCTACTGCTCCTACTGCTATTGCGGGAATTGTGGCTAATCCTTTGATTCCTCGAATACGATGGCTGAATCGTTTCAGCGAGAGCAGGGCGGGGAATCCCAAGGAGCCTCCAGGAGCGCGCGGGGACCGTTTTCTTGCGACCACTCTCACTTCAATCTCCAGGGCCTGTCGATGGTGTTGTTGTTTGACTTCGTGGTCGTTCCTCCAGCTGGGGCACAGGACAGTGACCAGCGCCGTGGCACGGCACGGGATGGCGTGAGGCTAGTGACGCTCGTGACCGGCAGACACCGGCGACTTCCGCGCCCAAACCACGCAAGCGACAGACCTAAGTCGTTCCACGCCGGGGGCAAGAGCCACGCGGCTACGCCTTCCCCGCAGCCAATATCTCATGGGAGCCGGTGTTTGTCAAGTGGAAACTGCGGGAATAGCGGGTCTGATGTGCATAAGACGCAGTGCTGAGGGCCAACCATTGCACGGGACGGAAGGTCTAACAGGTGACGTGGAACATGGCGGTCACGGGCTCCGTGGCGGCGTTGTAGAGCGCCCGACAACCCCTCGAAACAAGGCTGCCGCCGTACTAGCAGGCTGCTGACAAACGATGTTGGCGCCGGGAACCCGCCATTTGCTCCGGAATGCTTCTGTCGCCCCTATGGGGCTCAAGCGTTCGCTTTTCTCGTCGAAAACCTGGGCCTTACGGCCCAGGCTACCCTCTGGCGGGCGTATCCGCCCTTGGCGGGCCTCCGGCCCTTACTGACGAACAACTCGGAGTGAACGCGTTTTTCGGCATCCTGCTCGTCGGCGGCTTTCGTGTAGGTGATGAGCGCGGAGCCGGGGGCGCGGTCTATGGTGATCCGCAGCGGTTGGGCCAGCTCTGTGCCCGTGGCGCCGCGGGTCTCGCCGGTGTCGTTGAATGTGAGCTCGTACGCCTCGTCGGGTGAGAGGCCATGCAGGGTGACCTCGATTGGCCTTTGTCTCGCGGTGCAGGTGTGGGGGTTTCGGTCAGCGTTTCCTGCGGAACGCGGCGGCCGCGACACCGAGCAGGAGCAGCAAGAGGGTGGCGGGCTCGGGCACGGCGGCCGGCGCGGCGGTCCAGTTGGAGATCACTTCCGTCAGGTCGAGGCCATCTATGATGCCGCTGTCATCGAGGTCGGCATCCGGGTCCCAGAGCGGGTCGCCCGGCCCGGTGTCCCAGGCTGTGATGACGGCGGTCAAGTCGAGCCCGTCCACGATCCTGTTCGCGTCCACATCGCCCGGCCCCGGGGCGACCGTCAGGCCCTTGATGCAGAAGTTCGCCGTGTTGTCGAACTCATACAGATCGAGCCAGGCGGCGCCGCCCCAGTAGTAGCTCTCGCCCGGGTCGGAGGCGGAGACGACCGTGATGCCCGACGCCTGGGCGGCATCATCGAGCAGAACGGAGACTTCCGACGTGCAGTCGAAGGCGAGGCCGCCTTCGGAGAGCTCCAGGAATACGTAGAAGGCGTCTCCGTCGGTGACGGTCACCGGCGCATCGAGGTCGATCGTGTGGAAGCCGGTGTGATCGAGGGTGCCGGACGTCGCAGCGAGCTCGTCGAGCAATTCGCCGCTTTCGAAGCGGTCATAGATCCTGAGCGTGTAGTCAACGTCGTCGTCGGCTGTGTAGAAGCTCACTGCCTCGAGCAGCTCGTTGGCTTCGGCCGTAAACGCATTGAAGGCGGAGGGTGAGCCCGTCAAGGTGCTGCGCCAGCCATGGTAGTCGTGGGAGTAGATGGTGCTGTACGGGTTGAGCTCGACGTCGCGGAAGGAGACGGCGCCCATCTCCGGGTGCTGGGCGGCGTGCTTATCGTAGTAGGAGATCCAGAAGTAGCCGTCGCCGTTCCAGCCGCTGCCCCAACTGTTCTTGCACAGCCAGGCGCCGTTGAGCGGGGCCTGGGTCACCTTGTTGTCGTCCCAGCCGACGATGGCGACCGAGTGGTTGGGGTCATTCGGGTCGGAGAGGGGCTGGTAGTGCGTCCCGCCGTTGCTCGAGGAGAAGAAGCCGCCGCCCCAGTACATGGCGGTGCCGACGGCGCCGTAGGTTTGAATCGCGTTCTTGATCGTGCCGATGTCGCTCAGGTCGGTCCCGGCCGTGTACCACTCGATGTGGCGGGTGTAGTAGTAATGATAGCTCGGGTCGTCTCTGAGCGGGGGATCGTCGAAGGACTGGCCGTCAATGTCCCGGACGGCGCCCTCGCCGCGTGTGATGTAGGCGGTGGCGATGAGGTAGTCGCCGCCCTGATGCACCTCGAGTCCGCCGCCGGCCGGCGGGATGCGGTCGTCGTTGTTGTGCTGGTTGAAGCCGTTCCACCAGTCGAGATGGTACTCGGCCAGATTGGGCTCGCCGATTTCGCCGGCGCCGGCCCAGTTGCCGGTCACGAGGAGGTTGCTTTCGATAGCGGCCATCGTCCCGTGGCACCAGCACGTGCCTCCCTGTTGGCTCTTGACTGAGGTGACGTAGTCGGGTCTGAGATCGTACGAGTCGGCGAGCGCCGGCGGGGTGGCCGCCAGCACAAGGGCCTCGATGGCGGCCGCAAGGGCCGCGGCAGCGGGAAGAGCGCGTTCTTTCATTCCCCCATCCTGTTGCAGAAGTGGACGCCAAGCGCGTCGAGTGTCGGCGCGTCTGCTTCAGCGGTCCCGGAGGGACCGGCATTGTTGTATATACTATAGCACACGGGTGATAGGCGTGTCAACCTGTTCTTGCGCATGGTGCCGGTGTTGCTCGGTGCGGCGCCTGGTTTGTTGCGCTAGTGTGGTGCGTCTAACGCTTCTTTACATTTGGTGATCTTAGCCATGATGCTCTCGACCGAGGCGCTCCAGACGAAGACTTGAGGGTTCTGGTTGTGGTGATCGAGATAGCGCTTGATG
>Ga0180432_10001163_pt1 | contig 42235 bp, 43 predicted proteins | sample SS_ome_10_FD_132414 | JGI IMG/M metagenome (GOLD analysis project Ga0180432, IMG submission 132414) | Hypersaline lake sediment archaeal communities from the Salton Sea, California, USA - SS_1_MS_2 metaG | ecosystem: Environmental > Aquatic > Non-marine Saline and Alkaline > Hypersaline >... | reverse complement strand
GAAGACCGCCTTGGGGTGGGTCTCCACATAGGAGATCAGGGCCCGGACCAGGTACTGGGGCTCGCCGCAGGCGGTGCTGATGAATATCCGGTCCCCCCGGTGGATATGACCGAATATCTCCTCTTCCGAGGCGAACTTCTCGGGATAGGCTTCTTCCAAGAGCTCTATGGGAGTTTTGGATTCCGTCTTGTTCCTGCTCATGAGTACACCCGGGGTAAGAGGGAAAGGTGCGATATACACATTGTGGGTCCGGTCCGTTCGGCGCTTTGAATCGAACGGACACTGTGCCCTCAAGATGAAATTCTATCGTGAATGATGGTCGGAGTCAATGAAATGCGGATACAATCCGACCGATTTTTCCGGTGACGGCGGGCCGTATCACGACCACCGCACAAGAAAAACGCCCCCGGAAATCGGGGGCGCCGTGTATCATCAGGGGCTCAACGACCGTCAAGCCGGGCAGTGGGACGCGATGATCTCCGTCAGCTCGGCGGGGGAGGGGATGGAGCCGGGGGGATTGCCGAAAAAATCGACGTGTGCGTCTCCCTTGACCGAGAGCTTCACGTCCTCCACCATCTGGCCGGTGTTCAGCTCCACCACCAGGAATTTCTTGACTCGGGCGGAAAGCTCATCGAGCTGCTTTTCCGGGAAGGGGAAGAGGGTGATGGGGCGGAAGAGGCCGACCTTTTTGCCCTGATCCCGCAGCCGATCGATGGCGGTGCGGACGATGCGGGAGACCGACCCGAAGGCGCAGACGACCAGCTCGGCGTCGTCGGTCCGGTAGGAGTCCCACATGACATCCTCTCTCATCTTCTCGTATTTTTTCTTGAGCCTCCAGTTGTGCTTGGTCAGTTCACCCTCGCCCAGGTAGAGGGACTTTAAAAGCCTCTTTTCCCGGCCGTCGGCGCCGGTAAGGGCCCAGGGTTTGTCTTCAAGCTTTTCTGTCTTCTTGTGACGAACCATCGGCTCCTTGATCTGTCCCAGGATCGAGTCGCCCAGGATCATCGCCGGATTTCTGTATTTGTCCGCCAGGTCGAAGGCGCATATGGTCAGGTCGTACATCTCCTGGACCGAGTTCGGGGCGAGCACCAGCACCCGGTAATCGCCGTGGCCGCCTCCCCGGGTGGCCTGGAAGTAGTCCCCCTGGGAGGGGGAGATGCCCCCCAGTCCGGGGCCGCTCCGGGAGATGTTGACGATCACCCCCGGTATCTCGCTGCCGGCCATGTAGGAGATGCCCTCCTGCTTGAGGGATATGCCGGGGCTGGATGAGGACGTCATGGCCCGGGCCCCGGTGGCGGCGGCGCCCATGACCATGTTGATGGAGGCGACTTCGCTCTCGGCCTGGATAAACGCCCCTCCCATCTTCGGCAGGTGGGCCGAGAGGTACTCCGGGATGTCGTTTTGAGGCGTAATGGGATAGCCGAAATAGAACTTGACCCCGGCGTCCAGGGCGCCCATGGCGATGGCCTCGTTGCCCTTGATCAGGTCTTTTTCCATATCCGTTGTCGGTTGTTTCGCCGTTTCTGTCACTTGAATACCTCGATAGCGATATCGGGACACATCTGGGCGCACAATGCGCAGCCGGTGCATTCGGACTTGGTGTCGATGTATTGTGCAGTGAAATATCCCTGGCTGTTGGTTTCCTTGCCGATGATGATGAGCGACCGGGGGCACGCGTCGGTGCACAGGCCGCATCCCTTACATAACTGGGCGTCGATGATGACTGTGGGCATTGTGAGCGTTTCCGTTCGGTTGAAATGGTATTACGGGTATCCGGTGCCGATTTCCGGTATGAACTCGGAAAATTCATCCCTGGATACGATGTCCTCGATGGCCTTTTCGGCCTCCTCCTGGGTGTCGAACCACTTGATGCGGACGCTGACTGTGTCGTCTTCCACGTTTCGGGTATATGCGCCGTATCCCAGGGCCTTGAGGGATTTTTCCAGCTCCTGGGCCTTGACCGGGTCGGTGGTGGCGAAAACGCGGATGTAGTATTTCAGCTCCGGATCCCCGTCCGAGCCGTTCATCGGGAGCGACGCGATATCCGTCGGCTCACCGGTGCCCGATGTATCCGAATCCCCTGCGGGGGCAACACCGCCGGTCATCTCCTCCTCCACTATCGTATCGTCTGATTCGCCTCCCAGGGTGTCGTAGAACGTCATCTCCGGTTCACCCCCTCCCGGATGTATATCGTCTTCGGTCAGCGGCGTGATGGGCGAGGTTTCGCCCGTTCCACCGTCGTCCACAGCGGCGATGCCTCCCCTCAGGGCCGTGGAGCGGCCGGTGATGTATCCAAGAGAAAAAAGGAGCACGGAGATGACGATACACACCACCACCAGAATCGCCACGTGCTTGGGCTCCATGGAAAAGTCATATGTATCCCGTACCCTGCGGTAGTCCCTCATTCCTTTGCTGTCGTCCTCATCGTCGGGAAAGTATCGCATAAAATACCCCCTGTCGCTTTACGTCGATAAATACTGTTATCGGCTTTCTTACATCTTTTCCGGGGCGGATATCCCCAGAAGCCCCAGCCCCCGGGCCACCACGGTCTTGATCATGCCGATCAGGGCCAGGCGCGCCCGGGTGAGGGGGAGGTCCTCGGTGATGACCCGGTGGTGATTGTAGTAGCTGTGAAAGAGCGAGGCCAGATCGAAGAGGTAAAATGTGACCTTGTGAGGCGCGAGATCCCGGGCCGCCTCCTCCACCAGCCCCGGGAAATCGAGTATCTTCTTGATGATGGTGATTTCCTCCGGCAGCACAAGCCGGGCCAGGTCGGGCTCCGGGCATTCATCGATGGCGATATCCTGCTCGGTCGCCTGGTTTTGGATCGAGCTGATGCGGGCGTGGGCGTACTGGACGTAGAACACCGGGTTCTCCTGGGACCTGGTGGTGGCCAGGTCCAGGTCGAAGTCGAGCTGGGCGTCATAGCTCCGCATGAGCATGAAATATCGCATGGCGTCCGGTCCCACCTCGTCCAAAAGCTCCCGAAGGGTGACGTACCGCCCCGCCCTGGTGGACATGGAGATCGGCTTTCCCCCCCGGATCAGGCTGACGAGCTGAACGAGAATGAGTACAAGGTCCCCCTCGCTTCGGCCCAGGGCCCGGACCGCCGCCAGCATCCGCACGACGTATCCGTGGTGATCCGCCCCCCAGATATTTATTACCCGATCAAATCCCCGATCGTACTTGTTCTGATGATAGGCGATGTCCGACGCCAGGTATGTCTTTTCCCCGTCGCTCTTGATGACCACCCGGTCCTTGTCGTCCCCGTAGTCGGTGGTGTTAAACCACAGCGCCCCCTCCTTTTCGAAGACGAGCTGTCTTCGGGTGAAATCCTCGATGTATGTATCCACCCGGCTTCTTCCGTCGGCATCGGGCTCGTAGAGGCTCTTTTCCGAAAACCAGACGTCATACTCGATGCCGAAGTCCGAGAGGTCCTTTTCGATGCCGGAGAGTATATCCCGGGAGGCGAAGTCCGTGAAAAAGGGTATCGTCTCCTCTTCCGGCGTCTCCAGGAAGCGCTCCCCCTCGTCCTCTGCGATTTTTCGGGCGATCTCTCCGATATATTCCCCCTGGTAATAGGTATCAAGATAGACAAAATCCTTGCCGTAATGTTCCCGGTATCGGGCGTAAACGCTTTTACCTAGGGTCTCCATCTGGACGCCGGCGTCGTTGATGTAGTATTCCCGCTGGACGTCATGCCCCGCGGCTTCCAAGAGAGAGGCAAGGGCGTCTCCCACCGCAGCGCCTCGGGCGTGGCCCACGTGCAGGGGGCCGGTGGGATTGGCGCTCACAAACTCCACCTGCACCCGCACGCCGCTTCCCATATCCGAGTCGCCGAAGGCTTCTCCCTCGGCGACGGCCCGGGCCAGGCGGCCCTGCCAGAATGAGTCTTTCAGCGAGAAATTGATGAATCCGGGGCCCGCCACCTCCATCTTTTCGATGAAATCGGTGGATTGGCCGATGCCCTCGACGATTCGCTCCGCCACCTGCCGGGGACTCTTCTTTTCCGCCGATGCCAGCACCAGGGCGATGTTCGAGGCGAAATCGCCGTGGTTCGAATCTTTTGGAACCTCGATCTGGGGTTCGATGGAAGAGCCGGAGTCTCTATATGTGGAAAGGAAACCCTCATCCGCCAGCGCGGACAAGGATTTCCGTAGAATGTCCGTCAGTTGTTCCTTAACCAAGATGTAAGCACCCCCTCAATAGCCTGCTACCACTTCCAGTATTTGTCCTTCTTCTTTTCCTGCAGGTCTTCTACGGCCGCGCTCTCGACCTCTTCGATCTCATCATCCTTGATGGAGAGGTCCTTGGTGAAGTCGGTGCAGTACAACGCACCGGTTCCGCTGGAAGAGCTGGAGAATTTCTTCTTGCAGTTTCTCCTCCAGGCACATACCGCGCACAGCTTTTTTTCTAACGACATTGGACATCACCCGTATCTAGTGGTGGAATATGAAATTGACCTGTCTCTCCCCTCGGTTTCGAGGGGTGGAGTCGGATCTGTTACACGCAATACGCATATGAATGTTCATATATAGGGAGTAAGATAGTATTTCTTTCTATTTTATGCACTCCGAATAGACCTCGGGCCGCCGATCCTCAAAGTAGGGCCACATGGCCCTGGTCCGCTTCACATGCTCCAGGTCGATGTCAAACAGCGACACCGAGTCGTTCATTCCCGCGGGCTCCCCCAGGAGCTCCCCATCCGGGTCGACGCAGAAGGTCTCCCCGTAGAAATCCTGCACCGCCTCGCTTCCAGTCCTGTTGACCCGAAGGGCGAAGAGGCCGTTGGCGATGGCGTTCGCGCTGATGGCCGTCTGCCACCGCTCATGGGTTTTCATGGCCGCCGCCGTGGGGGAGATGATCAGCTCGGCCCCTTTCAGGCCCAGGATCCTGCTTCCTTCAGGGAAGTAATTGTCCCAGCAGATCTGCACGCCCAGGGTCAGATACGCCGTGGTGAACACCGGAAATCCCCTGTCCCCGGGGGTGAAGTAGTCCTTCTCGTACCACAGGGGAAGCCGGGGGAGATGCACCTTCCGATACGTCCCCAATAGGGAGCCGTCGGCGTCGATGACCGCCGCGGCGTTGTAAACCCGGTCCTCCTCCAACTCGGCGATGGGGAGCACCATCACCACCTCTTTTTTCTTCGCCAGGGCGCTGAATTCCTCGGTGGTGGGGCCGGGGATCGACTCTGCAAAGGGGACGGCCCGGGAGGGGTCGTCGTTTTCCTCGTGGGCGAACCAGGGTGTGGCAAAAAGCTCGGCAAAAGAGATCAGCTTCGCCCCGCTTTCGACGGCCACATCGGCAAAGCTCATCGCCTTTTTGATGTTTCGCTCTTTTTCTTCCCCGGCGGCGAACTGGATGCCGGCGATTTTCAGAATCGTGCCTCCTCCCACGCAATACTCCGAACGTGCTGACGACAAAAAATCAGCGGGTTTTACCCATGATATATCTTTTTGGGGATTCGAGTCAAGTTTTTTGGTTTGACTCCCGTCAAAAAAACCCATATCATAAGGGAGTTTTTTTCTATTAACGGATGCGTCGATGATGCAGAACACCCCCACGGTCGCCGTTATCGTGAATAAAAACGCCCGGTGGGCGAACGATCGCCTGCTCGTGAAGCTCTCCCGCATCCTCCCCGACGACGCGATCTATCCCACCGAAACCTTCGATGAAGCGGAACGGGCGATGGACGATATACTCCTGAAGGGGTACGATATCGTTTTTTCCGGCGGCGGGGACGGCACGATCGTTTCCACCCTGTCGATCATGCGCAAAAAGATGAATGAGCTCAAAGACCGGGGGATACATGTCCTCAGACCGCCGGTGGGTATCCTGAAGCTCGGAACCGGCAACGCATGGGCCTGGGCGGTGGGGATGAAGGACGGGTTGGGCCAGCTGGAGCACGTGGTAAACGGCGGGTACTTTTCCATCTACCGCTACCCGCTGGTGGAGGTCAACGAGCTCCTGTGTCCCTTCGCCGGGGTGGGGTGGGACGGTCAGATCCTCAACGACTATTACGATGTGAACGAGAAGCTCTCGGACACCCCCCTCAAGCGGTTCGTGGGAAGCCTCTACGGTTATTTCCTGGCGGTTTTCACCAGGACGATTCCCCGGGCCATCAGGGAGAAGAGCTTCCCCGAGATCACCGTCCGCTTTACCGGCGACAAGCTTTACAAACCCACCCGGGATGGGGACTACTTCTCCATCACCGATATGGGGAGCGACATCATCTACAAGGGGCCGGCGTCCATCGCCTCCTCGAGCACGATTCCCTATTTCGGCTACGCCTTCCGGGCGTTTCCCCACGCCGATCGGGTTCGGGGGACGATGCATCTTCGCATCGCGAATCTCGAGGTGGGGGAATCGCTGCTGAACCTGTGGCAGCTCTGGAAGGGGACCTATCGGAGCCCGAAGGTGATCGATTTCATCACCGACCGGGTTGAGTTGACCTTCGATCGGGAGCTCCCCCTGCAGGTGGGGGGGGATCCGATGGGATACACCGACCGGGTGGTGTTCTCCGTTCCCGATCTCACCGCGAAGGTCATCGCGTTCTGGGGGAGGTAGCGGCCTCGCTTTAGCGATGCCGCCCCCGGTCTACGTGTCCTCCGGTGCTTCCTTCCTGTATCGATAGGCGATGACCCTCGCCTTTTCCAGCGTCACCAGCCCCTCGTCGATCATCTCGTCCAGGATGGGAAGGAACGCCTCGATCTTCTCCTCGGTGTCCACGATCTCTATGATGATGGGGAGGTCCTCGGAGAGCCGCAGCACCCGGGAGGTATGTATCCGACTCTTGGCCCCGAATCCCAGGATGCCCCTTAAAACCGTCGCCCCGGCCAGGCCCTGTTCCAGGGCCTGGTTCACGATCACCCGGTAAAGCGGTTTTCCGTCCCTCCTGTTGCTTTCGGCGATGAATATCCTCAAAAGCATCGATTCGAAGGGGAGTTTCATATCCGGGTACTCCTTTAGATGATGCGCCCGATCGCCAGGCCTGCGAACAGGGCGGCGATCCCCAGGACGTTTTGAAAGGTGATATTGCCGGCGGCGTTCATCCACTCGGCCAGGCGAAGCATCTCCCCGGTCTCGAGGATCAGCGTCGAAAAGGTGGTAAAGGCTCCCAAAAAGCCCACCAGCACGGCGGTACGGACTTCTCCGGTCACGGGCCAGCGGTGCTCGAACAGGGTCCATAAAAATCCCGCCAGGAAGCAGCCGGTGATGTTGACGGCGATGGTTCCCCAGGGGAACGGCCCGGTGTTGAGCCGGTATACGACCCCCGCCAGTCCATAGCGGGCCACGGTGCCCAGCGCCCCGGCCAGCGCCAGCCACGAGAGTTTCTGTATCATAGGTGCTCTGTTTCCTGTTGATGGACGTCCCGCCGGGAAAAAGAGGATAACAACTCGGGCGATCGATGCCGCCCTCGCCGATGGGATGTATCGTCTCTCCGATGTCCGACGAAGGGGTTTCGAGCCGCGACAGGTCCCACGGGGTGAAAACGATCCCCGGCGGAATACGTCCTCCCGTTAAATGTCGGGAAGTGTATCAGGCCGGAATCAGGAATGCAAGGGGGAAGTGTTTCTGTGATAAAAGGGGTTGGCATCTTTTCCCCCGTGGGGTATGGTAGAGACTCGAGATGATATCAAACATCGTTTGAGCCGTCGGGTGGGGAGCCCCGCCGTTGCAGGAATAGGATCGGGCGGCGATGCCGTGCGGGGCTCCGCGACATGTCTGACGAAACATAGTGCGTTAGCTATCCATCGAAAGGATATAACATGAAGATTTCGACGATTCTTTTTATAACGGCAATGATGCTCTTCGCCGTCGGGACGGTCGCCGCGGCGGGGGAGATACGCATTGACTCGGCGGGGGGCTCCACCGTGGCCTACATCAACTCCGACGGCCGGGTGGAGAACGCCTCCCGGAGCACCATGGGCTACATCGATTCCTCTGGCCGGGTGGAGGACGCCTACCGGCACACCATTGGCTACGTTGACTCCTCGGGCCGGGTGGAGGACGCCTCCCGGAGCACCATCGGCTACATCGACTCCTCGGGGCGTGTGGAGGACGCCTCCCGCAGCACCATCGCCTACATCGAGAGCGGACGCATCGAGAACGCCTCCCGCTCCACCCTCTACACCTACTCGGGCCTTGCGGATTACCAGGTCTTGGGGGCGTACCTCTTCTTCTTCGGCGGACTGTAGCAGGGGGTGCTTCCTCCCGGGTGGAGAAAAGGGCGCACCCGTCAAGGCAGTGACCGGGTGCCGGTGAAACGTCGCCCCGACGCCGGAGGGGACGCCGATTCAGTCTCGCGTTAACCGGTTGTGTCAGAACGACGACCGCCCCGGCGGCTGTACGGTCGTCGGGGCGCTATAACATATATCGCCTTTAGCTATATAAATTATCTCTCCAACGCCTATTTACCGGGACGCACCCGCCGCGCGTCCCGCCGTGTTTTGACGGCGTCGTTTCTTCCGATCGCACCCGCCCGACGTGAAACACCGTTTCGGAATAAGTTCGAATTACGACTCGATGACACCCGTTTCCCTCAGGTGTGCACCCACCCGGCGCATTCCTTCCTGAAGATCGATCCGGGGGGAATAACTTAGGACTCTCTTCGCCTTTTCGCAGGAGATGCCGGTGCTCGTGGTCATGATGCCCACGCCCATGGGCGTCAGGAGCGGCTTTTTGTTGAACACCACGTACAGGGCGTACATGACGTTGGCGAGTATCTTCGCCACCAATGCGGGGACATTCTTTTTCACCGGGGGGAATCCCGCCACCTCGGCCAGGGTGTTGAAGTAGGTATGCCAGGTCAGGGCGTCGGGGGGCATCGAGCGGTCGTCGGTGACGATGAACACCTCCCCCGGGGCCCGATCGTTTGTCAGGGCCAACATAGTGGCGTCGACCAGGTTGTCGATATAGATCAGCCAGCAGACGCCCCGGCCGTTTCCGATGAGGGTCATGCGTCCCTCCTTCATCAGCTCCACGATCCTGAGCACCCAGTTGGGGGAGCCGGGGCCGTATACCGCCGGGGGCCGGAGGATCACGCCGGGGAATCCCTCTTCCCGGTGGCGCCTCAATATCTCCCGCTCGGCGATGCCCTTGCTCATGCCGTAATAGCCCCCGGAATCGGAATAGGGGGTCTCTTCGGTGGTGACTTTCTCCCGCTTCATGCCGATGACGGCGTTGGAGCTCATGTATATGAATCGGGACACCCCCGCCGCGGCGGCGGCGTCCACCAGGGCCAGGGTCCCGTCCCGGTTGACCCGGAAAAACTCTTTTCTCGGGCCGTAATCCCCCACCGCCGCCGCCAGGTGGAATACGTAGTCCACCCCCTCCAGCCCCTTCCTGAGGACCGCGCCGTCTAGAAGGTCCCCGGTGACGATGGTGACCCGATCGCCGAAGAGGGCCTTCGCCTTTTCGGGGTTCCGGGCCAGTACCCGGACCTCGTGCCCCTCGTTGATGAGTCGCTCGGTGAGGGCCGCGCCGATAAATCCGGTGCCGCCGGTGACGAATGATACCTGTGTCATGGATAATTCCTGATTGAAATACGGGTAAAACGCATCTCTTATAACACCTGTGAAGGCATTTGTCAAATACCCGGTGGGCTTCGCCCGAGTGTATCACCTTGCCTTTTCAGCCGATTTGTGGTACGTCAATAGGCAGCGGTTTTCGGAGTGGGACATTCGAACCGAAGAATCATCCAGGAGGAGTCATGGACAAAATCACCGGCAAGGCGGTTATCGCCCAGGGCGGCGGCCCGACGGCGGTTATAAATCAGAGCCTGGTGGGGGCGGTGCTCCAGGCGAGACGCTATCCCCACATCACCAATTTCTACGGCGCCGTCAACGGCGTAGAGGGGCTGATGAACGAGCGGTTCATCGATTTGACCCAGGCCTCCACCCACAACCTGGAGGTGGTGGCCCAGACCCCGGCGGCGGGGCTCTTGTCTTCCCGGCACAAGCCCACGAAGGACGACTGCGCCCGGATATTCGAGGTCCTCAAGGCCCACGGCATCAGATATTTCTTCTATATCGGCGGCAACGACTCCGCGGAGACCTGCAAGATCGTCAACGAAAACGCCAACGCCGCGGGATACGAACTGAGGGTCATCCATATCCCCAAGACCATCGACAACGACCTCTTGGCCACAGACCACTGCCCCGGCTACGGCTCCGCGGCGAAGTTCGTGGCCCAGGCGTTCGCCGGGGTGAACCTGGACAACCGGAGCCTCCCCGGGGTCTACATCGGCGTGGTGATGGGGCGGCATGCCGGATTTCTGACGGCGGCCTCCATCTTCGCCCGCACCTACGACGACGACGGGCCGCATCTCGTCTACCTGCCGGAGAAGGCCTTTGACCGGGATCGGTTCCTGGGTGACGTGGAGGGCGTTGTGAAGAAGTTCGGGCGGTGCGTGGTGGCGGTGTCCGAGGGGGTGTGCGACGATAAGGGAGAGCCGATCATCACGAAGCTCATGGACGACGTCGAGCGGGACGCCCACGGCAACGTCCAGCTGTCCGGCCTGACCTCCCTGGGGGACGCCCTGGTCCAGACCGTCAAGAAGGAGCTCAAGGTAAAAAGGGTGCGGTCTGACACCTTCGGCTATCTCCAGCGGTCGTTTCTGGGATGCATCAGCTTCATCGACGCCCAGGAGGCGCGGGAGGTGGGGGAGTGGGCGCTGCAGTTCGCCACCTGGCACGACGTGGACGGCTCGGTGATCATCGAGCGGGCGGGGGATTACGCGGTGCGCTATCGCCTGGAGAGGCTGGACGCCGTGACCGGCGGCACCAAGGAGATGCCCCCGGATTTCATCGAGGGGGACAACATGGTGACCGTGGCCTTCAAGAACTACGCCCGACCGCTTCTGGGAACCATGCCGCCCAACGAGCGCATCCACGCCCCGGAGGTGGAGAAAATCATGGGGTGAGATAATGGCGCCATCACTCAAGCTCCTCAGGCACATAGTCGGGTTTATTATCGGCATCACCATCTTCGTGGTGCTGATACCTGTGGGGCTTTATTTCGGCACCCGGGCCCTCGACGGTCTTCTGGGGCTCTCTCCCTTCGGCACGCCGCTCCTTCGGGCGATCCTGGCCGTTCTGTTTCTCCTGCCGGGGTTGGTCTTCATGGCCTGGTCCAACCTCTTTCTGGTCATCCGGGGGAAGGGCGGCCCCGCCGACGGGTTCGGCGTGGCGGTGAGCCCCCGAACGGAACAACTGGTGGAGTCGGGCCCCTATCGCTACACGAGAAACCCGATGGTCTTCGGCGCCCACATGTGCTACTTGGCCATCGTGCTCTTCATCGGATCGTTGACGGGTCTTGCGGCGATGGCGGTATTCATCCCGATGACGGTCTGCTACCTGAAGCGTGTGGAGGAGCCGAGGCTGAGGGGCGACTTCGGCGATACATATGACGACTACAAGAAGCGGGTGTCGATGATCGTGCCGCTGCCGCCCCGGCGGAAAGCCGACCGGGCCTGAGACGGAAGCAAATCGCCGCGCTGTTGTCATGACAGTGCGGCGATTTAATTTCAAAGACTTTTTTATCAGGAGTGGTGATGAAGTTGATCCTTTCCCTCCCGGAGCTGTACATCTGGCTGTTCGGCTTTCTGTTCAACTTCGTATGGGAGATATCCCACATGCCCTACTACCAGGGCTTTTTTAACGTCCTCCACAAAGATGAAACCGTCGAGAGACGCTACTGGTTCGGGGAAAACAGCTTCGAGCGGCGAAAGACCTTCGCCCAGGTTTTCTGGTTCGCGTCGGTGGGTGACGGCCTCTTGATCCTGGGCAACTACTGGCTGATGTCGCTGCTCCTCTGGGATCGCCTCTGGATACTCGACGGGGGGAGCCTCTTCGGGATCGGCGGGGTATCCATCTCCCGGTGGGGGGCCTACGGCATCGCGGTGATCCTGGGGATTGGTGTCCAGGTGCTCGTTGAGATCATAGCCCTGAAGAAAAAGTGGTGGGGATACGCCGACGAGATGCCGACCATCGGCAAGCACCTGGCGCTCTTCCCGAACATCCAGATGATCATCCCCATAACGCTGACGTATCTCCTGACCCGGCTGATCATCCTGGGCCTGGGAAGCGCGGGGTAGGGGGCGTGGGTGGAGATATCCCCGGCGAAGACCGAGCGCCCTGGTTCGTGTATCTCGTGGAATGCAGTGACGGCACCCTCTACTGCGGCGTCACCACCGACGTATCCCGGAGGTTGGAGGAGCACAACCGGGGGACGGCCTCCCGCTATACCCGGGGACGGCGGCCGGTGGTGCTGGTCTCCCATGTGCCGTGCGCCGACCGGGCGGCGGCCCAGCGTCTTGAGGCGGCGGTGAAGAAGCTGCCGGTGGAAAAAAAGCGGGCCTTTCTGGAGGCCCGAGGCGAAATATCTCCCGGCGAATCGGGGGAATCGGGATAGGGCGGTGGGTGAAGCGGGGATCCCCATACGATCCGCCACCGGTTTCAACAGAGCCCGTGAGGGACCCGGAATAGTAGGCGAGAACGGAGCAGGGCCCACACCAGGTGGGAGTGACGATTTCTCCGGTGATAGCCGGTTTTTTGATTGTATGTTGACGAAATTTAAAAAAAATGTTATGAAATCGTGCATACCATAACTTACATGTCATGGAGGAGCGAAATGAGGTATCGATATTTCATCCTGATCTTGGTGATTGCGGCGCTGGTAGGTCTTCCCGTTGCGGCTGGGGCCCAGAGCGCGGAAGAGTGGAACATCATGGGAGATGATCAGTATGATGCGGGTGACTATAAGACGGCGATCGAGTATTACACGAAAGCCATTGAGCTGGCCCCGAAGGAATCCAAGTTTTACAGCGATCGGGGAGCGGCGTATAATGAATTGGGCGAGTATGATAAGGCACTGGTGGATCTTAACAAGGCGATCGAATTAGATCCGAACAACGAGGTTCCGTACAATAACCGGGGATATTCCTATTACATGCTCGGGGATGTGAAGAGGGCCCGGATAGATTTCAAGAAGGCGTGTGACATGGGTCTCGAACCCGCGTGTGAGAATTACGAGGCGATCAAGTAGGAACGATATACGGCCGAAAAGATTACCGGGCCGGCGATTGCCGGCCCTTTTTATTCTGAAAAGAAAGCGATGTGCGTCCGACGACCACGATGCGGGTGGGCTCCGAAACGGATAGAAATCGGTCGGGAATCGTTCACACTCGTTTTGGACGTTGTTCCCCGGCCCGCACCTCGTATCGGCAGGTGTCGTCCCCCATCGCCTTGCAGTGTGTCTCCACCATCTTCATCCCATCCATCCCCGCCCAGGCGATCAGCTCGTCCATGACTCCACACATGATGGTGCAGACGGGTGTGTCTGAGGTAATGCCCCTGCATGCGGTGCACTGGGGATTGTCGTAGACGACGATCTCCCCCTCCATAAGAGGTCCACCCCGACCCGATGCGATGGAGAAGAGCTCGGCGGCCTTGAAGAACCGCTCCATCGGCGGGAGCTCTTTGAAGGAGTCATAGACACCCATATCGATGGAGGTTCTCGCCGAGGTCTTGCCGATCTGACGCAGGATGGCCTTGAGTCCTTGAGTTCCCAGGACCTGCTGGTAGTTCGCCGCCAGGGCGCTGAAGTCGTCTTCGGTGTAGTTTTTATCGAAGGAGTAGTCGGGGAGATTTTCCAGGAGGTGTGACATCCCAGAGTAATTGAGCAGCGCTTTCAGCCCGTTGGCTCCCATTATCAATTCAGTGGAATCGAGCCATATCCGAATCGCGATGTTTGAGACGATCTTTTCGGTCATGACGAGCCCCCAGTTATGGTATTCCTTGAGACATCGATAAAAACCGGACTTATTTTCCAGGGAAAAAAGCTTTCAGGTCGTTATTTTATCATCTCTCTGGAGATGTCCGATACTGTCTCATGCGAATTTCACTGGCGGCGTTCAGGCATACCGAAAAAGACCGTCCTCACGCGATGCCCTTTTGCAAAACCACGATTCATCGACTCCTCGATATTCTGAGGATACTCGGTCGGATCGGGCTATTGTTCTGTTTTCACCTCGTACCGACAGGTGTCATCCCCCATCGCCTTGCAATGTGTTTCCACCGTTTTCATTTCGGGGACTCCCGACCAGGCGGCCAGTTCATCCATGTACCCGCAAATAATGCTGCAGACCGGTGTGTGCGTCTTAATGCCTTCGCACAGGGTACAGATGGGATTGTCATATATGATGGTGGTACCCTCCATCTTGGCGGTGCCCCGGCCCGACGCGACGGCGTAGATTTCGGCGGCCCCGAAAAGACGCTCCACCGGCGGCAGCTCCTTGAGTGAGTCATAGACGCCCATATCGATGGTGGTTTTCGCCGAGGCTCTGCCGATCTGGCGCAGAACCGCCTTGAGCCCCTGGACCCCCAGGATCTGCTGGAAGGTCGCCGCCATGGTGCTGAAGTCTTCCTCGGTGTAGTTTTTGTCGAACGAGTAATCCGGGTAGTTATCCAGGATGTACGACCTCCCGGAATAGTTGAGCACCGCTTTCAGGCCGTTGGTTCCCATTATCGACTCGGTGGCATCAAGCCATACCCTGATAACGATATTAGAAACGGTCCTTTCGCTCATGATGAACCTCCTCTGATGTGATTTCCGAAAGTACGAAAAAAACCGGATGATGCTGCTATTATCGAGGGAACGAGCGTATAAGGTCCGTTCCCGTATTATTTGTTCAGTGGCGCCTGTGTACGGTCACCGGATGTTTCGGGATTCCCATCGCCGATCACCCGGGGAGACGCATCAGGTACCGACAGGTGGCGTCGCCCATCGCCTTGCACAGTACCTCCCTGCTTCGGACCCCCTGGAACCCGCTCCATGCCGCCAGGGAGTCCAGAAAACCGTTGATAATCGTGCAGACCGGCTCTGTGCTGGTGATGCCGTGACAGGTGGCGCAGGGGGCGTTGTCGAAGGTGAGCAGATCCCCCTCGATGGAGATCGTGCCCCTTCCTGACGCCAAGATGTAGATATCCACCGCCCCCTTGAGACGCTCCACCGGCGGCAGCTCCTTGACCGGGTCGAAAATCCCAAGCGTGATGGTACGCTCGGCGATGGCCTTCCCGAGCTGGCGAAAGACCGCCTTCGCGCCGCCGGTGCCCAGAATCTGGTAGAGGTTCCGAATCAGGGCGCCGTACTCGCCGTCTGTGTAGTTCTTTTCGAAGGAATAGTCCGGCTTGTTCTCCCAGAGGTAGGTCATCTTCGTATAATTGAGCAGCGCCTTCACCCCGTTTGTTCCCAGTATCGATTCGACCGAGTCCAAAAAGAGTCGGATGACGCCGTTGGCGACGGTTTTCTCTTCCATGATCCGGACTTTCTAACGAGCGAATGGGTGAGCCGCAGTCGCTTCGAAAAACCAATCTATCCGTATGTCGGGCCTGTTGTCTGTTGATCTCATGTGCACCAGCTTCGGTATTCCCGCCTCAAAGCCGACTCGTGATATTCCCTCGAGGGAGATGGCACGGTCACTTCGCCGGTGCCGTCTCCCACCGGCAGGAGTCGTCGCCAATGGCCTTGCAGCGGGTCTCGACGGTGTTCTCTGCTGGAAAGCCTGCCCATGCGGCGAATTCATCGAACATGCCGTTGAGGGCCGTGCACACCGGCGTCGTGTCTTCCAGTCCGTCGCAGGCGGTGCAGGGCGGATTGTCGTATACGACGACATCCCCTTCACGATAGACACTCCCCTTGCCGGTGGCCATGGCATAGATTTCCATCATCTTGAAAAAGCGCTCGTCGGGAGGAAGGTCCATCAGGTGATTGAACACGCCCACTTCTATGGTTCGTTTCCCCAGCTCTCTTCCAATAAGGCGGAAGAGCGCCTTGGCCCCGGATGTCCCCAGCACCTGATAGTAGCTGGAGGTGAGGGCCGAGAACTCCTGTTGGGTATAGTTTTTTTCCAGGGAGTAGTCCGGTTTGTTTTCCAGGAGATATGAGAGGCCCGCATAGTTGAGGAGTGATTTCAAGCCGTTGGCGCCGATGATTTTTTCGGTGCCGTCAAGGGACGCGCGAATCGCCACGTTTGATACGGTTTTTTCGCTCATCAGTCGGTCTCGGTATGGGAGGAGGGTATAAAGTATAAAGCATAAAGCTGTAATTCATGCTTTATAGTGCGAGTATAAAGTAAAATAACGGTAAAGAAAAGAAAAAACGCGTACATTCCAACTATTGCATAAAGGGACACTCCGCGCCGATTTCCGGTGTGGATGTGTCTCAACCGATCACGTGAGAAAAAAGCTCGCTTTCGAAAGTCGTGTTCTCCCCATCGTAAGCGCCGACGTCGATTACTCCAGGGGGCGTATCTCCCACCGGCAGGAGTCATCGCCCATGGCCTTGCAGCGGGTCTCGACGGTCCTCTCGGCGGGAAAGCCTGCCCATACGGCGTATTCGTCGAAGGTCCCGTTGAGCGCCGTGCACACCGGCGTTTTCTCCGAGAGACCCGTGCAGTTGGAGCAGATCGGATTATCATATACGACGACATCCCCTTCGCGGTAGACGCTCCCCTTGCCGGTGGCCATCACGTAGATTTCCATCATCTTGAAAAAGCGCTCTTCTGCTGGAAGGTCGGTCAGGTGATTGTACAGACCCACCTCGATGGATTTCTTGGCCAACCCCCTGCCGATCTGACGCATGATCGCCTTGGCCCCGGAGACTCCCAGCACCTGGTAGTAGCTGGAGGTAATGCCCGAGAATTCGTGCTCGGCGTAGTTCTTTTCCAGGGAGTAGTCCGGCTTGTTTTCCAGGATATAGGAGAGGCCCGCGTAGTTGAGGAGTGACTTGAGGCCGTTGAGGCCCAGGATTTCTTCGGTGGCATCGAGGGTCACGCGGATCGCCACGTTCGATACAGTTTTATCGCTCATGAGTCGGTCCAAGTTTGAGAATAAGAGTGCGATCGTGCGATATAAATTGTAAAGATTTGGTATATTTCAAGTATAGAATAAAAGAACGTTTGAGGAAAGGAAAAACGTATGTCTTTTTATCTATGAATGAATCGCCTCCGGAGGTCGCTTTATCCTCTCCCAATAAAAAAACACGCCCGCGAGGCGTGTTTTTATCGCCGATGATGTTTCCGGCGATGATATCCAGTGTGCAACGGCCCTGAGGCGGCGCGGCGCGCCTTTAGTAGGCGTACATGTTCCCGTAAGGCCTGAGGGATTTGGGGTAGTACTTGAAGAAGGGTTTGGACATGATCTCCTTATGATCCAGGTCGAAATCCCGGGCGAAATCCAGGAGGTTGTATTCCAGGATTTCCATCTCCTGGTCGGTGGGTTCAATGACTCCCAGCTCTTTCCCCAGGTAGCGCTGCTGGACCTCCCCCCGGACGAAGATCGAGCCGCCGTGCATACCAGTGCCCATGAAGAGCCCGGTGATGGGGCGCTCCGGGTGCCTGCTGTACATCCCCAGAAGGATCAGGCGCCCCCCGGCCATGTATTCGCCGAAGAAATCCCCGGCCTTGCCGCCCACGATGATGACCGGGACCTTTTCGTAGTATTCCTTCATATGGATGCCCACGCGGTATCCGCAGTCCTCCTTGATGTGTATCTTCCCGCCCCGCATGGCGTAACCGCAGACGTCCCCCGCCATGCCGTTGATGGCGATCTTACCACCGTCCATGGTGTTGCCCACGCCGTCCTGGGCGTTGTTGTGCACTCGGACGATGGGGCCGTTCATGAACGCCCCCAGGTCCTGGCCCGGCGTGCCGTGGATGTCGATGCTCATCTCCGCCTTGATGCCGTCGGCGATGTATCGCTGTCCGTTGATGTTGGTGAGCGTAAAATGGGTGTCGCCCCTCTCGGTCATGCGGCGGATGGCATGGTTCAGATCACGATAATAGATGCCGGCGCAGTCGATGGTGACCGTGCCGTTTTTCGTGCTGATCGCGTGGGATATGTCCTGCATCTTTCGTCTCCACTGCTCGGTGTATCCGAAGCGGATACCGTCAGGCGTATGCTACGCCACCGTTTTTTTCTTATTCTTCGCCGCCGAATCCAGGAGCGCGATGACCGGCTCCCCGGCGATGGGCGCCCAGATTTCGTCCGGATCGGGGCAGATCTCCCGAATGGCGCTTTCCTCGGACGACATGTAGGTGAAATCCCCTTTGACCGCCACCACCAGGGGCCGGAGCTTGACCCGGTCGTTCAGCCCAACCATCCCCTCGTTGTTGGCGAACAGGATGGCAAAGGGGCCGTTCAACAGCGCCGGGCCGTAGATCATGCGGATGGCCTCCATCGCCCTCGCCTCCTCGGGATCGACATACTCCAGCTCCTGCCAGAAGGGTGAGGAGAGCGCCATGCACGCCACGTCGATGGAGAGGCCATGGCGGCGGATGAGGAGGTCCAGCATGTACGCCACCACCTCGGTGTCGGTCAAGAGCGTGCACTTGTAGCCGAACATCTCCAGGTATCGCTTGTTGATGCCGTAGGAGGATATCTCCCCGTTGTGGACGATGGACCAGTCGAGAATCGTGAAGGGATGGGCGCCGCCCCACCATCCCGGGGAGTTCGTGGGAAAGCGGTTGTGGGCTGTCCAGATATGGCCGGAATATTCCTCCAGCATGAAGAACTCGCTGATGTCCTCGGGGAATCCCACCCCCTTGAATGCACCCATGTTTTTCCCGCTGGAGAAGACGAACGCCCCTTCGATGGAGTCGTTGATCTCCATGACCCGGGTGACCATGACATCATCTACGGAGGAGAGCCCCTCGTCGATTCTCTTCTTCTCGGTATCGGTGAGTATGGGCTGTGCGAAGTATCGCATCAGGCTGGGGGGGGATTGGATCTTCTCGGTGGTGCGGGTGGGGATTTTTTCCTGCTGCTGGACGTCCATCTGCCTTCTGAGATATTCCTCGGTGCGGGTCTGGGCGTCCTCGTGGTCGTACATGATATGAAGGGCGTAGAGGTCCTTATAGTCGGGATAGATGCCGTAGGCGGCGAAGCCCCCGCCCAGGCCGTTCCCCCGGTCGTGCTGGTTGGCGATGGATCGGGTCACCACCGACCCGGAGATGCGCTCTCCCTTCCTGTTGATGACACCCGACAGCCCGCAGCCGCTGATGTCCTTCTGGTAGTGATGTCCGCTCATTGTGCCAGCCTTTCTTTCCGTACATCCTTTTCCAGGTGAACGTGGCCGAAATCCGGGGAGAGCATCTTTTCCTCCAGCCCCGCCACATCCACGCTGTCCCGGATGAGTCCCGCAAAGATCCCCGCCCGGGCCACATCCCCCACCAGGACGACGCCCAGGAGTCGATTGCCCTCAAGCACCAGCTTTCGGTAGGTCTCGGCCTCTTCATCGAGGCGTGTGAGAACCGTGATTTTTTTATTCTCTTCCGGATTGACCAATCCGATGCTGATCGTATCCAGCCCGTAGAAGCCGATGGCGTTCATGGAAAGACCCCCCTCGTAGCTCTCGTCGGCCCCGGCCATGTTCCGGCCCGCCTGTCTCCCCTGGCGAAGGGCGTTGGGGAGGATGGGGGTGACCCGCCGCTCCTTGGCGATGATGTCGTAGGCGGATGCCGCGTCCCCGGCGGCGTATATATCCGCATTTGAGGTGGCGAGCTTCTCGTCCACCACGATACCCCGGTCGATTTCGAGGCCCGCCGTCTCCGCGAGGCTCACCGAGGGGCGCACGCCGATGGCCACCACCACGGCGTCGGTCTCGATCTCCCTCCCGGAGCGAAGTTTTACCGCTTTCACCCCGTCTTTCCCGGTGATAACCTCGTCGGCGGTATCTTCGGTGATGACAGCGATCCCCGCCTTTTCGAGCCTTTTTTCCACCAGATCGCCGGCGATCCGGTCGAAGGCCACCGACAGGACCCGGTCCATCAGCTCCAGGACAGTCACCTTCACGCCGATGTCGTTGAGGGCCTCGGCGGCCTTCAGGCCGATGAGGCCGCCGCCGATGACCACGGCCTTCTTAATGGCGTCCTTTCGGTCGGCTATCTCTTTCGCGTCCCGATAGGTGGTGAAGGTGAATATCCGCCTGTCCGGGTCCGACTTCCCCTCGGTGCCGGTGATGGGGGGAAAGATCGGCACGCCGCCGGTGGCGATCAGCAGCCTATCATAGGAAATCGACTCCCCACCTTCCAGGGCCACGGCCTTCTTCTTTCCGTCGATCTTTTCCGCCCGGGCCCCGGTTTTGACGGTCACGTCGAGATCGTCGTAAAAGTCCTCCTCCCGCAGCGGCATGCCCGCATCCGTGAGCTTGCCCGACAGCCAGTAGCTGATGCCCGGTCGGGAGTAGGGGGGGTATGCCTCCTCGGTGATCAGGGTAACCTTTCCTTTCGTATCGACGCTTCGGATACCCTCCACGCAGCCCAGCCCCGCAACGCCTCCTCCCACGATCACGTAGTTCATCCCGCCTCCTCCTCTATGACGATGAGCGCCCGGTTGGGGCAGGCGGCCACGCAGGGGGCACGTCCCGATCGCCGCACAGGTCACACTTGACCGATTTCTTCGCCTCTTTATCCATGTTGACCGCGCCGTAAGGGCATGCCATCACGCACGACCAGCATCCGACGCATTTTTCCTGGTCGACCGTCACCCTGCCGTCCGGGTTTTTCCGCATGGCCCCGGTGATGCACGCCGAGACGCAGTGGGGGTCGTCGCAGTGTCGGCACGTGACCGATAAAGACACCGGCCCCTCCTCCTCCACGTGGGAGCGGGGGAGGGGGCGTTTTTCCTGGTTGTACGCCTTGATGATGTCTTTTGTGTCCGAATGCTCAACGATGCAGGCGACCTCGCACAGTCGGCACCCGATGCAGACATCCTCGACGGCGATGACGTATCGGTTCTTCACAATCTATTCCTCTGTTCGGAGCGGGCGGCTATTGGGCCGCCTTGCATAAAATACATATATCAGGCCCCCGGGCGTCTTGCGGCTATTCACCGGCGTGCTTGACGCCGAGGATATCCATCTCCAGGCGGCTCAACCCCACGCCCCGGAGCTTTTCCCGGTTGCCCCTCAGGCTCTCGATGGCGTTCAGGCCCATGCCGCCCATCATCTCCTGGATCTCGTGGCCCCAGGCCCGGATTAAATTCGTGAGCCTCTCTGTGGCGATGTCCGGGTTGAGGCGCTTTGCCAGGTACGGATCGTTGGTGGTGATGCCCCAGGGACACTTGCCGGTGTAGCAGCGCTGGCACATGCCGCAGCCCATGGCAATGAGGGCCGCGGTGCCGATGTAGACCGCGTCCGCCCCCAGGGCGATGGCCTTGACCACGTCGGCGCTGCAGCGGACGCTCCCCGCCGCCAGGATCGAGGCTTGGTTCCTGATCCCCTCGTCCCGAAGCCTCGTATCCACCGCGGCCAGGGCCAGCTCCAGGGGGATGCCCACGTTGTCCCGGATCATGGTGGGGGCGGCTCCCGTGCCGCCCCGGAGGCCGTCGATGGTCACGATGTCCGCCCCGGCCCGGACGATGCCCGACGCGATGGCGGCCACGTTGTGGACGGCGGCGATCTTCACCGAGACCGGCTTGGTGTAGTCCGAGGCCTCCTTGAGGGCGTAGATGAGCTGGCGGAGGTCCTCGATGGAGTAGATATCGTGATGGGGCGCGGGGGATAGGGCGTCGGTGCCGGTGGGGATCATTCGGGTCAGGCTGATGCCGTCGCCCACCTTCTCCCCGGGCAGGTGCCCGCCGATGCCCGGCTTGGCCCCCTGGCCGATCTTGATCTCGATGCCGGTGCCGGCGTTGAGGTAGTCCGAGTGGACGCCGAACCGTCCCGACGCCACCTGGACGATGGTCCACGGACCGTAGTCGTACAGGGTGGGGTGCAGCCCCCCCTCGCCGGTGTTATAGGCGATGCCGGTTTCCTTGGCCGCCCTCGCCATGGCCAGGTGGGCGTTATAGTTGAGGGCGCCGTAGCTCATGGCCGAAAAGACGATCGGGTATTCAAGCCTGATCTGGGGCCCCAGCTCCGTCTTGAGGCGGAGCTTGCCGTTTTCCTTTTCGATCTCAAGGCTGTCCGGCTTTCGGCCCAGAAACGACGTCAGCTCCATAGGCTCCCGCAGGGGGTCGATGGAGGGGTTGGTCACCTGGCTGGCGTCCAGCAGCAGGTGGTCCCAGTAGATGGGGTAGGGCTTGTCGTTGCCCATGCCGGTTAAAAGTACGCCGCCGGTGGATGCCTGCTTGTAGACGTTCTTGATATAATAGTCGGTCCAGTTGGCGTTGCCCTTGAAGTCCCTCGGGTTCTCCCTGATGGTGATGGCCCCGGTGGGGCAGAGGGCCTCGCAGCGGTGGCAGTCCACGCATTTTTCGTGGATTTCGCCCATGGTGTCGGTTTCGGGATCGTAGGTATGGGCGCCGTAGGAGCACTGGCGCTCACAGACCCGGCACGAGATACAGAGATCCGGATCCCGAACGATGACAAATTCTGAAAAGGTGTCGTATGGCGCCTGGTACAGCACAGGGGTAACCTCACAGGTGAATAAGCGTTCTGTTGTGTGTGGCCGCTTTTTGCCTTTGAATGTCGGCGAAACGGCGTCTTATAAATATATGCAATAGCAATGCCATATATCGCCCGACATTTCAAGGAATATCTTTCTCGATGTTTCGTATGCTATGCATAACCGCCTGAAAAAACTTGTGTATTTATCATGAAATCGAAAACGACCCGAAGCGCGATGCCGGGCGAAGACGATAGTGTATCATATCCCGGGAAATAATACAATTTTGTTGTGCATCGAACATTTTTGTACTATTTCCGGCGGCCCCGCTCCCGATCTCCCTCACGACGTATATTCTTCTTGTACCGGGGATGGGGGCATGATAAAATTATCCGAAGAAAAATGACCATATCGCCATCCGCCGCAACCGGGTGGCTCATTCTACCAGCACCTGCCTTTTTGTATTTTCTTCCCACTTGCGGCAGGCGCTTCACCGAAAGGAATCATACCATGAAAGTTGCGCTCATCGAGCCGACCAGCCCGGATTTCCATGTTTTTTCCCTGTACCCCCTTCCCCGGCTGGGGACGGTGCTTCTGGGCACCATTTTGAAACAGAGGGGACACGACGTGAATGTCATCGTCGAATCCATGGGTGAGATCCCCTGGGAGGACGTGGCGGACTCGGATCTGGTGGGCATCTCAACCACCACATCCACCGCGCCCCGGGCCTACGAGATGGCCAGTACCCTGCGGGGGCTGGGCGTCCTGACTGTCCTGGGCGGGCCGCATGTCACCTTCATGCCCGAGGAGGGGATGGTGAACGCCGATTTCGTCATCCGGGGTGAGGGGGAGCGACCCCTCCCGATGCTGGTGGAGGTCTTGGAGGGCAAGCGGAGCCTCGCCGATGTACCGGGGCTGTCTTACTGGGATGATCGACAGGTCGTCCATAATCCCATGGACCAGGGTCTCATCGATCTGAAAGAGCTGCCCGAGCCGGACTTCACCCTCCTCGGCGCCGAAGCGTTCCAACAGAAGGGGTGGACCCGGCGGGTGGTGCCGATTCAGACCTCCCGGGGTTGTCCCTACAACTGCAACTTCTGCTCCGTCACCCGGATGTTCGGGCGCAGAATGCGTTACCGGGATGTGGAGAGCATCATCACCGAGCTGAAGGCCTACGACCATAAAAAGAACACGGTATTTTTCTATGACGACAATTTTGTCGCACACCCCAAACGGGCGAAGCAGCTGCTCACCCGGATGATCGAGGAGAAATTCAAGTTCATCTCGTCCGCCCAGATTCGGGTGGAGGCTGGAAAGGACCACGAGCTCCTGAAGCTGATGTACAAGGCCGGGCTGCGCACGGTCTTTTTGGGGCTCGAGAGCGTCTCCCCCGCGAGCCTCAAGGAGATGCAGAAGAAGCAAACCCTGGAGGACATGGAGGAGGGACTTCGGGGATTCAAGGAGCACAAGATCGACGTCCACGGCATGTTCGTCTTCGGGTTCGACCACGACGACGAAAAGACCTTCAACGAAACCGTGAAATTCGCCAAGCGAAACGCCATCGATTCGGTGCAGTTTCTCATCCTGACCCCCTTCCCGGGGACGCCGGTGTATGAGGACCTGAAAAACGACGATCGTATCATCATCCGGGACTGGAGCTTCTACGACGGGCATCACGTGGTGTTCAACCCGAAGAAGGTGGAGCCCTACTGCCTCCAGAAGGCCCAGATCAACGGCCACCGCAGGTTCTACTCGACCCTGGAGGTAATCAGGCGCTTTTACCGGTTCGATTTCTTCAACGCCCTCATCGCCGCCTATGCCAAGCGGCTGACCCGAACCTGGGTGAAGGAGAACAGGTTCTACCTGAAGGTGATGAAGTTTTTGAAGCCCCAGGGGAAGTACGTGCTGAACATCGACCTGCAGCGCAGAACCAGCGATATCAGGGAGAATGTCATGAAGGTGATAAACCGGGCGTCCGAGTCGATGCGCCGGGTGGCCCTCCCCGGAAGGCCCGGGATGGATGAGAGCGACCGGTCCGACGGCATGACGCCGGGGGCGGGGTAAGACGAAGCGGCGGGAGCCGCCTCAATCACACCTGAAAAATCGCGGGGAGATCCCCACGGACATTCAAAGGATATGTAGATAGATAAAAAAGCGCCCCCGTCGTTATCGACGGGGGCGCCTTGTCATAGTGCAATATAGTAAATATGATTGAGACCGATTGGGCATGTCCCGTCCGGCCCTCCAACCGGGCGGTCCGGGTTATTTCTTCCGGGCCGCGGCGAAGGCCTCGCCCAGGATGCGCCAGACCGCCTCGTGATCCTGGCACTTGTGGTTCCAGTAGGCGCTGCCGTTGTAGGCCCAGGCGGCGATATTCTCCACCCCCTCTTCGACCATGACTTCCACGGCCTGCCTGACCTCCTCCTCTCTCCCCTGCCAGATGAGAAAGGCCTGGACCCAGACCTGGGCCTCGATCTTTCGCTGGGCGCAGATATCCATCACTCGCCGGCACGTCGAGCGGACATAGTCGTCCAACGGTTTGTCCTGGAGCATCCAGTAGGGATCGGTACCGAAGATGTCCAGGGACTCGATGGCTGCGATCTTCTCCCACGAGGAAGTGCCGAAGATCGGATTCTCGTCGGGGAGGACGCACACGGCGTTCTTCATCCCCTTTTCATGGGCATAGTCACACAGCTCCGAGAGGAACGACACCACGTTGTCGTCCCGGAAGCGGATGACGTCGTCGTCCAGGACCGCGGGCATATGCCGCCCGTACTCCTTATAAAAAAGCGCCTTGCACCGCTCACAGCGGCAGGACCACTCGTCGGGTCGGGGATCCCGGAAGAAGATATCGGTGGTGAAGTGAAAGTGGGGCTCGTCCCAGAAGACGACATCGGCGCTCGTTTCCGCCGCCGAGTCGATCCAGAAGCGCATGAACTCCCGGAATGGCTTGCTGTTGAGACACGCCAGGGGCGCGTGGGAGCCGTCGGCGTTTTTCTGGCACTCTTCCGGATGCTCGGCGACGTAGTGGGAATAGGGCTCCGGGCCGCCGAAGACCCGTCCCAGGCCCCAGGGATTGATGTAGGTCTCCATCCCCATCTCCCGGGTCATGGCAACGATGTCCCGCATAACCAGGGAGTTGAAGTTGAGGTCGTACTCCGGGTAGCAGTGCACCACGAAGGTACACGAGTGATCCACCATGTCCTGGAGGTCACTCTTCACGTGGCGGAGGTCTCTCGTATCGAAGTATGCAACACCGGTTTTCATGAAGATACCTGTCTTTCAATGAGTATCCGTCAGGTTCAGGCCCACCACGCCGATGATGATAAGCGCGATAGAGGCGATCTTCAGCGCACTCACCGGCTCTTTGAAGTACATGATACCGATGACGGTGATGAGGGCCGTGCCCAGCCCGGACCAGATGGCGTAGGAGACGCCGACGTCGATCTTCTTGAGGCACAAGCCCAGGAAGACAAAGCTGACGCCGTAGAGGGCGAAGGTGAGAACGATCGGCACGATCTTCGTCATGCCGTCGGAGAGCTTCAGAAAGGTCGTGCCCGCCACCTCTGTCACGATGGCCAGTACCAGGTAGAACCAGTAGAGAGCGTTCATGGCGGATCTCCCACGTCGATCGGGACGCGATCGAAAAAAGATGGCCCGGATGTAAAAAGCGGCGCTATCCTATCACGATACATGGAAAAATACCACAGAAAACAGGCTTGTATGATTTTCACCGTCACACCGTGGTGGACATGCGCCATCGCCGGGGGGGATACGAAAGCCGACTGTTTTGCTGATTTCAAACGCCTTGACATGCTGAAAACCTGTGATAAAGTAGATATTTACTCGAGTCATCCTGAAAAGGTCGACCATGCCGATACTTGACGATCTCGCATACCATGTCGACCCGGATACCGTCGCCCGGATTTCCGGCTACGATGATGCCCGTCCGGCCCCGAAGCGCTTCCAGGCGGCGGTTGTTGAGATGACCGCTCGCCTGGGTGAGTTGGCCCGGCCCCGGGCGGCGTACGAAGTCTTCGAGTTCTCCCTCGACGACACCGGCGTGCACGTCGGCGACGGCACCTTCACCGGGAACATCCTCAGGACGGCCCTCGGCGGTGCCGGGAGACTGGGGCTTTTCGTGATGACCATCGGGAGCGAGGTGGACGAGGAGGTGATGCGGCTCTCCCGGGAGGGGGATATGCTCTCCTCCATGGCCCTGGACGCCGTGGCCGGCGTGGCGCTGGCCGTCTCGTCTTTCGATTTTCTCGATCGGGTCCGGGATGAGGCCGCCCGGCCTGGTGGAGACGATTTATCGCCGATCTACTCCCCCGGCGAGTGCCGCTGGGACATCCGGGAGCAGTCGGTCCTCTTTTCCCTGGTGGATGCAGGGTCCATCGGCGTAGTTCTGAACGACGCGTATATGATGGTGCCGAAGAAGAGCCGATCGGGGCTCTTCGGCATCGGGCCCCCCGGGGATATCACAACCCTGACCCCCTGCGACGCCTGCGATCGTCGGGACGACTGCTCCGGATATGCCCTCATGCAGATGCTCGACCACGCCTGACGGATATGAAGGCGATACCTTTCGGCAAGGAGCTCGATTTTCATGAAAGAGCTGGATATCCCCTTTGATGTCGATGTAGAGCGGTCCCTGCGCCTGTGCGGGTATGGCGATGCCCGTCCGGCCCCGAAGCGGGTGGCGGAACTGGCCCGAGAGTTGGCGGATACCTGTCGGAGGCTGGCTGCTCCCGGGGCCGTGTGGGAGCTGTACGAGGTGGGCGAGATCGGTGACGGCCGGGTCGCCCTGGGGCCGGCGGAGCTGACCGGGGAGATACCGATCCGGCTCCTGGAAGGGGCGGATATGGCGGCGGTCAGCGTGATGACCATCGGCCCCGGCATCGACGAGGAGGTCTCCCGACGCTTCGCGGCCGGGGACTCCCTGGGGGGGATGCTGCTGGATGTAATGGGCACCGTGGCCCTGGCGTCGGCGGGGATCAAGCTCAGGGACCGCCTGGAGAGGGACGAGGTGAAACGCAGGGGCCGGGCCATGACCGCCCCCTTCGGCCCCGGCCAGTGTCACTGGGATCTGAGGGACCAGGAGGCGCTGTTTTCCCTGGTGGACACAGGCTCCATCGGCGTGAGCCTGGACGAGTCGTATCTGATGAATCCGAAAAAGAGCGTCTCCGGCATCGTGGGCATCGGGGACGAGAATACCCTTATGAAACAGACCCCGTGTGAGATATGCGACCGGCCCCGATGCACCGGTCGGGACATGCGCCACCTCTTTGAATCCATGTGATGAATCCTATGCCGAACGACACCGCCTTTCCGCTGTTTCTGGGCATCGACACCGGCGGCACCTTCACCGACGCGGCCCTCTGGGACGCACACGCCTGTCGGGTTGTGTCCCGGTCTAAGGCCCCCACCACCCATTCGAACCTCTCAGTGGGCGTGATCAACGCCATCGGGGGCCTGGATGCCAGTCATTTCGCCGAGATCGGCATGGTGGGCCTCTCCATGACGCTCGCCACCAACGCCATCGTGGAGCGGACCGGAAGGCCCGTGGGTTTGATCATCGTCGGGTACGAGGGAGATATCTCCGTCCCGATACCCCGGGTCAGGATCATTCGGGTGGCCGGCGGCCACGACGTGGCGGGACGGGAAACCGCCCCCCTGGACGAGGTGGAGGTGCGCCGGTTCGCCGAGGCCGTCCGGGGAGAGGTGGAGTCGTTCGCGTGCGCGTCGTATTTCTCCGTGCGCAATCCCGCCCACGAGCTCCGGGTGGCAAAGCTCCTGACCCGGGCCTCCCGGTTGCCGGTGGTATCGGGGCATCGGCTGTCGTCCGACCTGAACTTCCCGATCCGGGCGGTCACCGCCGCCCTGAACGCCGGGCTCATTCCCCTCATCTCGGAGCTCCTGGACGCCGTCGGTCACGCCCTGGATGCGCTGAAAATCACCGCCCCCCTGATGGTGGTCAAGGGCGACGGCTCCCTCATGAGCGACGACACCGCCCGGGAGCGCCCCATCGAGACGATCCTCTCCGGTCCCGCCGCGTCGGTGGTGGGGTCCGCGGCCCTTCTGGGAAAGACCGACGTCGATCGATCGGTGGTGGTGGACGTGGGGGGAACCACCACGGATATCGCCGTCCTAGACGGCGGGCTGCCCCGCCTCTCGGATCGGGGCGCCCGGGTGGGGGAGTGGCGCACCAGCATCCACGCCGTGGACGCCCGCACCGTGGGGCTGGGGGGAGACAGCGTCATCGACTATTCCCCGCATACCACAGATATCATTGTCGGCCCCGGCAGGATACTGCCGGTGGGGAGGCTGGCCGAGATTCATCCGGGTGTCAAGGACGTGCTTGCAGAAAGGGGAGATGCGGCTGGTCCTCTCTCCCGGCACCGGCCCACCGATTTCGTAACCGCCGCCGCCGGGGTGACACCGCGCATGCTCGATGAGCTCCCCGAGGATGAGCGGGAGGTGTATGACGGGATCGTCCATGCGCCCGTGCAGAAGGGAAACCTGGGACGGGGGTCCGAGCGATTTCGCAGGGAGAGAATGCTGGATCGCCTTATCCATCGGGGCGTGCTGGTTCGGGCGGGCCTGACGCCGACGGATATCTTCAACGCCGTGGGACTCTGTCGGGTGGGGGATGTGGAGGCGTCGCGTCTCGCCCTGGAGGCGGCGGCGGAATATCTCTCCCTCGAGACCGACGAGCTGTCCCGGCGGATTCGATCGCTGCTGTCCGAGCGGGTCGTCATGGAGGTGATCGGCGCCGTTCTTGGACACGACGGGGAGGGGGGTCTCCGGGGATTCGGGATGCTCGCCAATACGATCGCCGAGTGGCTCCATGGAAAAGACGGCGATTCGGGCTTGGGGGTCGCCCTGCGGCTTCATCGGGTCCTCGTGGGCGCCGGCGCCCCGGCGGAGCTGTTTCTGCAGCCGGCGGCGGATCGCCTCGAGGGGAGACTCGTCATTCCTGAGGACGCCCCGGTGGCCAATGCCGTGGGGGCGGTCAGCGGGGTGGTGCTGGAAACCAGGACCGCCGTCATCCGGCCCGATCAGGCGAAGAAATATGTTTTGTTCGGCATGGAGGAGCCGATGCAGTTCTCCGGGATCGACGAGGCGAAACAGGCGGCCTGGGAGGCGCTCTCGAATGACGCCAGGCGCGCGGTGATGGAAAACGGCGGCGTGGACGTGGAGGTGGACGGGGGGTGGCGGGAGATAGTTGTGGGCGAGGGGAAATCGAAGTTCGTCGTGGAGAGTGTCCTTGAGGTTCGGGCCGTGGGTCGACCCGGCACCGCAGTCATGCCGTCGAAACGAAAATCCGTCTGACCGATTCAATCCGCCCACAGCCGGGGCGGGAGCCCTTTCCAACAGCAATTCACCGACTCGTTCCCCGATGATATCATATCAATAAGCCGGTTGACTTTTTCATGCAGAATTTGATATATATTTATAAGTCTTTTTCATATGTACGTGTAATCACTTATTACCCTGTAAAGCAGAGGCGTCTATGAAAGAACGTATCTGGCACCAATATTACGACGAGGGGGTCACTCCGACCATGGAGGTCCCCGATGTGACGATTTACGACATCCTGGCCCGGAGCACCGAGAAGTATCCGAACAACCCGGCCACCTACTTCATGGGCGCCCGGATGAACTACCGGACGCTGAAGGATCACGTGGATCGCTTCGCGGCGGCCCTGGTGGAGATGGGGGTGAAGCGGGGCGATCGTATCGGCATCAGCCTTCCCAACTGCCCCCAGTCGGTCATCGCGTTTTACGCCGCCTTTCGCATCGGGGCGGTGGCCGTGGGCTTCAATCCGCTGTATGTAGAGCGGGAGCTGATCTACCAGCTTAACGACTCCGGCTGCGAGACCTTTATCACACTGGATGTTTTGTGGGAGAAGCGCGTCAAGGGGATCATGGGCGACGTGCCGTTGAAGAGGGTCGTCGTCACCAATGTTCGGGACTACCTCCCGGCCCTGAAGGCGCTGTTTTACCCCATCGCCGCCAAGAAGCAGGGGATGTGGGTAACGGTTGAGCCGGACCGCCGGGTCTTTTTCTTCAAGGACCTGGTCTCCGGTACCGAGCCGCTGGATACGTCCTACCGAGGGGCCCAGCCCGAGGACCTGGCGCTGCTTCAGTATACGGGCGGCACCACCGGCGTCCCCAAGGGGGTGATGCTGTCCCACCGGAACATCGTGGCCTGCACTCTCCAGATGGGCTGTTACTTTACCAACGCCGTCGAGGGACAGGAGCGCTACATCTCGGTGATTCCGGCCTTTCATATCTACGGTTTGACCATGTGTACCGTCATCCCGGTGTATCAGGCTGCAGAGATCCAGCTCATCCCCCGGTTCGACGTGGATATGCTCCTCAAGGCCATTCCGAAGATCAAGCCCACTTATTTTTGCGCCGTACCTACGATGTATGTGGGAATCATCAATCACCCCCGGCTGAAAAAGCACGATATATCATCGCTCAAGGGGTGTTTTTCAGGGGCGTCGCCGCTGCCGGTCACGGTGATGAGCCGCTTCGAGGAGCTGACCGGCGGCAGGATCATCGAGGGATACGGTCTGTCCGAGGCGGCGCCGGTGAGTCACGCCAATTCCTTTTTCGGCAGGCGAAAGCCTGGGAGCGTCGGATTCCCGGTGCCGAATACCGACGCGAAGCTGGTGGATATCGATGAAGGTACGAAGGAAGTCCCCGTCGGGGAGCCGGGGGAGGTGATCATCAAGGGACCCCAGATCATGATGGGATACTGGAAGAAGCCCGAGGAGACCGCCATGGCCCTACGGGACGGCTGGCTCTATACCGGAGATATCGGCATTCAGGATGAAGAGGGGTTCTTCTACATCGTCGATCGGAAGAAGGACATGATCATCGCCAGCGGGTACAACATCTATCCCCGGGAGATCGACGAGGTGCTCTACGCCCACCCGAAAGTCAAGGATGCCGTGGCGGTTGGGGTGCCGGATCCCTATAGGGGGGAGACGGTGAAGGCCTTTGTCGTCCTTAAGGATGGGGAAGTCGCCACCGAGGAGGAGATCAAGGAATACTGCCGGGAGAACCTGGCGATCTTCAAGGTGCCGAAGATCTATGAATTCAGGGATGAGCTTCCCATGAGCATGATGGGAAAGGTTCTCAGAAAGGCCCTGCGTGACGAGGAGGAGAAAAAGCTCTCCGAAGGAGGCACCTCGACGCCGCAATAGGTATTGGGTCGGGTGCGCCGTCGGATTGGGGGGGCGAATCCCCGGACGGACGCCGGAGCATATGCCGGACAATATCAATATAGAGAACTATCCATAATAACAGCGGGGCGACGCGCATCAAGCGCGCCGCCCCTTTTTTCAGTGTGTATCTCCGGCTTTTAAAATGTCAGAAAGGGATTTCCCTCCCGCTCCCGAGCCACGGTGGAGCTGGGTGTGGGACCGTAGTTGTGACCGGGCCAGATGACTGTGTCGTCCGGGAGGGTGAGGATACGATTCTTGATGGAATCCATCATCACCCGCATGGAGCCCCCGGGGAGATCTGTCCTTCCCACCCCCGCCACGAAGAGGGTATCCCCGGTGAAGAAGTTCTGATCCCGGTCCCAGAGACAGATGCCCCCGGGGGAGTGACCCGGCGTGTGGATGACCTCAAGCGTTATGTTTCCCACGGTGATGACGTCACCATCGGCAACGGTGATGTCCGCCGGGGGGGAGGACTTTCCGCCGAACATGGCGGTGAAGGTCTTGTTGATGACGCCGGAGAGCATCTTCGCCTCGTCTTCGTGGATGATGATCTTCGCCCCGGTCTCCTCCACGATGTCCCGGTTGCCCGACGTGTGATCCGGGTGGCAGTGGGTGTTGATGACGTAATCCACCTTCAGGTTGAGAGACGAAAGCGTATCGAGTATGCGATCGGTGTCCGCCGCCGGATCAATGAGGGCGGCCCGACCGGTTTCCTCGCACCCGATGATGTAGCAGAAGACGGCCAAGCCTCCCACCTGCAGCTGTTTGATGATCATATCGACTCCTTGTCCCGTTCCATTGCGTTTTTTTGCGTATCTTTTCTTTGTATCGTATTCTCCGTTTAAAGGCAAGTCATTTCTCTGCTTGACTTCCGGTGCTGTTTTTGATACAGTACCTCGATATTTCACCAGGTGCGGATTCATCGGAGTCAGGGAATTCACAAAGACGCGCGCCGCAATCACAGTAATCACATGAAAAAAAGAACACGCACTCTTTTCAGACGGGGTGTCCTTGCCGTCATCCCGATTGAAGGGATTATCTCGGTCAAACAGGTGGACCCGTATCTTGAGCTGATAGAGCGGGCGGAAAAAACCCGGAAGATCCGGGGCGTGATGATCAAGCTCTCCAGCCAGGGCGGGTCCATCACCGGAACGGAGCTTTTGTATCTCGCGCTGATGCGCCTGAGGGAAAAGAAGCCGCTTTATGTCTGGACGACCATGGCTGCGTCGGGGGGGTACTACGCCGCCTGCGCCGCCCATAAGATCCTCGCCCCATCCAGCGCCATTATCGGCAGTATCGGAGTGATCTCCATAAAACCGGTGGTGACGGGGCTGCTCTCGAAGATCGGCCTCAAGATGGAGGTGCTCAAGGAGGGGGAATACAAGGACGAGAGCTTCTTCTTCAAGAACACCACCAAGGAGGGGAGGGAAAAGGCCCAGGCTATCAACCGGGAGGTCTACGAGGACTTCGTTCAAGTGGTGGCGGATGGCCGGGGCTTCGGCGACGAAACCGCCCGAAAAGTCGCCACCGGCGAAATCTTCACCGCGAAGACCGGGCTCGATCTCGGGCTGGTGGACGGCCTGGGGGATTTTCGAGGCGCCATGGATGCGCTGGGTGAAGAAACAGGTGTTCCGCCCGAGCGGGTGATCACCCTTAGCCCCCGGCGATCGCTTCTCTCCGGTATCTTCGGACGGGGTCTGACCGGGGGCGCCCGGGGGGTGCTGGAGGAATTTTTCGGGTAACGAAACGAACACATCACCGGAGGATGTGATGACTGATATACTGAAACGACTGGAAACGGACATCCTGCTGTTGGACGGCGCCGCGGGGACCGAGTTGATGGCCCGGGGCATCGGTGCGGGGGAGGTGTCGGAGCTATGGGTCCTCGAAAAGCCGGACGTAATCGCCGAGGTGCACGAAGAATACTTCAGAGCCGGGGCGGACATCGTGTTAACAAATACGTTCGGGGGTACAGACTTGAAGCTCGCCGCCTTCGGCCTTGATGACAAGATGGAGGAGATAAACCGGAAGGCGGCACAGATCGCCCGATCCCAGTGTCCCGAGGGGAAGTTCGTGGCCGGGGATATCGGCCCCACCGGAAAGCTCGTCAAACCCTACGGCGATGCGGAGCCGGACGAGCTGAGAAAGGCGTTCGCCCGGCAGGCGAAGGCACTGGCCGAGGGGGGGGTGGATCTCTTCATCATCGAGACGATGATGGATCTCACCGAAACCCTGGCGGCCCTGGAGGGGGCGAAAGAGGCGGGCCTGCCGGTGTTCGCCGCCATGACATACGACAAGAAGCCGAGGGGCTATTTCACCATGATGGGAAACAAGCCCGGGGACGTCGCCCGGGCCTTGGTGGAGGCCGGGGCCGACGGGGTGGGGACCAACTGTACCCTCAGGATCGGGGACATGGTGGACCTGGTGGCACAGATCAGGGACGCCGTGAGCGTGCCGGTCTTCGTGGAGCCCAACGCCGGAAGCCCGGAGCTGGTGGACGGGAAGGCGAAATACGTCGACGGCCCCGAGGAGTTCGCCGCCGTGGTGCCGGATTTGGTGAAGGCAGGGGCGAATATCGTCGGAGGCTGCTGCGGCACCACGCCTCTGACCATCGCCGCCGTCAGGAAGGTGCTCGACTCCTTGTAACCGATATCATGCGAACGGTCGTCATGGTGTGAGCGATCCGAGACGTGTAATGGTAAACGTATTTCGAGTGATAATATGTTCGCCCGTTCCCGGGCCAGCGAGAGCCGTGGTTTGAATATAAAACGGTAATTTTATCCTGGATTATGTAGCTGATTTTTCGAAATAACTTATAAAGAATTGAAAAATATACCAACGGACGATTCCACTCATATCAAGGACAAGCTGAAAGGGTTGTAGCCTCTTTACTTGTGGGCGCCGTCAGCGCCCGAACGGTGGACTTCCGATGGTATAAGAAAAACATGAAAAGCAAGATTGAACAATATATGAACCTGGACCTTCATCCAGTGGCAATTATATGGTCGGATGATAAGCCAGAGAAGGCCCTCCAACTGAAAGAGGGCAAATACGCCTGCGCCATGCATCTTGTGGCGCACGCCGCCAAAGGCAAAACCGCGGCGCTTGACGCCGCTACCTGCGGCTGTGTTACAGCGGCGTCAGCCTTTGGTTTTGGCAGGTTTGAAGATAAATGGCTGCTGGGCATGGATTACTATTACGCATTTCTGTCATGTGGAATGAAAGATGTGGGAATCGATGATGAAATGAAAGAACTACTTACTGCAGCCTCAAAAAAAGGAATGGCGCCTCAAAATTTCCTCCATTTCCTATTGGAAGGTGAGGGATATAAAAAGAACAGGGAATTGGTAAAGGAACACGTCGATTCCTGGCCTATCATACAAATCAAAGAAAAGTATGTTGTGATGAAACCTCTAAAAGAGGTAGATGAAAAAAATGAGACGCCGGTGCAGATCATATTTTTTGCAAATCCGAATCAACTCTCCGCTCTCATAACCCTAGCAAGCTGTTCAACCGGGAAGTCTGATATGGTCAAAGTAGGGGGCGGGTCAGCCTGTCAGGATGTTGGGCTTTTTGCCTATCAGGAATCACAGGAGGCGTTCCCCCGTGCAGTCATTGGATTCAAAGATATATTTGCTCGCAATAATCTTAAAAATTCCATCGGAACTGACAAAATGACGTTCACCGTGCCCATGAAGCTGTTTATGACCATGGAGGCGGATGTTGAAAATAGTCTGTTGGTAAGGCATACTTGGAAGGAACTATCCACGCTAAAGGACTGATCCGAATTTATACATAATTTCATTTATATCCATCGGATTTAATACAATCCAAGAGTTTAAAAGGAGGTTACCTGTTTCATGACTGACAAGAAAATCTTCCTTCGGGAACTGGATCCTGAACACATCATCGTCAATCCCCCGGTGGACGAGCTGAGAAAGCTCGCAGAGAAGGACGAGCGCACGTCGAAATACAAAAGCGCCGCCTACATCACCGTGGTCCGGAGCCGAAGCGCCAAGTTCACCGAGGTCGTTTTCGGGGACCCGACGCCGGAGCAGGCGGCGATCCTCACGGAGGTACAGGAATACCTGAAGTGGAAGACCATCATCCGAATAGACCGGCAGATGTGCCTCAACCCCGAGCACACCCTCCACGGCCGGCTCTACATCACCCAGGAATACGCCCGGATCGCCTACATGTGGCATGAGACGCTCTTTGAGCCGAAAAATCCGGACGGCACACCGGACATGATCTCCGTCTACGTCCCCGAGTGGCGGGAGCGGAAGGTCCTCATTCAGCCGGACCTGGGCGTCACCTACGTTCTGGGAAGCGATTACCTGGGCGAGAACAAGAAGGCACACCTCCGGATGGGGATGTACCTGGCAAAGAAGCGGGGCAACCTGGGCCTGCACGCCGGGAGCAAATTGATCCGGGTGAAAAACAGCAAGGGTGAGCTGGTGGAGAAGGGAGCGATCCTCTTCGGCCTGTCGGGCACCGGGAAGACGTCTCTGTCGTGTCATAACCACGGGCTCTCCGGAGATGAGGGGATCGTCATCCGGCAGGACGACGTCATCTTTATGCGCCCGGACATGTACTGCTACGGCACCGAGAACAATTACTACATCAAGACCGAGGGGCTGGAGCCCAAGGGGCAGCCGCTGCTCTACGCCGCCGCCACGTCAAGCCGTGCGATCCTGGAAAACATCTGGGTGGAGCGAAACGGCGAGGTGGACTTTTTCGACGAGACCATCACCTCCAACGGCCGGTGCGTGGTCTACCGGGGGGACATCGACTACACCGACGACGAGATAGACCTCCCCCGGGCGGACATCATTATCTTCATCACCCGAAGAAACGACGTGGTGCCGCCGGTGGCCCGCCTCACCCCGGAGCAGGGCGCGGCGTTCTTCATGCTGGGGGAATCCATCGAGACCTCCGCAGGCGATCCCACCCAGGCGGGAAAATCCAAGCGGGTGGTGGGGACCAATCCCTTCATCGTGGGCGACGAGGCTGAGGAGGGGAACCTCTTCATGAAGTTCCTACAGGACAACCCGGACTGCGAGTGTTTTTTGATGAACACCGGCCGGGTGGGGGGCCCCGAGGGCGAGGACATCACCATTCACGATTCCACCGCCATCATGAAGGAGATCGCCCGTGGCGAGATCACCTGGGAGACCGACCCGGATTGGGGATACGAGGTAGCCGTGGAGGTGCCGGGCATCGACATTTCGCGGCTCGACCCGAAAAAGTTCTACGACGAGCGGGAATACATGCGGCTCACCGAGATCCTCAGGAAAGAGCGGGAGGCGTGGCTCTTCAAGTTCGAAAACCTCGACCCGGACATCCTAAAGGCCATCTAGTGGAGAGAAAGATACGAAAAGAAGCGGGCGCCCGATATCGGGCGCCCGCTTTTTTGTGTGAGAACGGAATTGCCGTGGATTGTAAATTGTAAAAGTCAAGCACCTTTCGAGCAGTCTATCCTCTCGGGGCCGCCGATTGAGGCGGCTTCCTTCGTCGTATCCTTTCTTTGCTCCTTGCCCGACTCAACGGTCTCTATCGGTCGCCTCCCCATGTTCCGATACCACAGGTGAGGCCGCTCGTAATTATGATACGTGAGTAATGAGTATTATATGCTCGAAATGGTCTTGGGTATAGAAAACTCACTATATATTATAATAGCTCATTTGTGAGAATATATCCCAAGGGTACTCCTTTGGTATTTTTGTTTGGAGAGTAAGCTTTTCATTTGTAACAGGATGGTGGATTACTAATCTGTAAGCAAAAAGCGCAATGCTACTCCTTTCCTTATTTTTTTCCCCCCCGTATTTCACATCCCCGATGACGGGACAGCCGATTCCTGCGAGCTGCACCTGAATCTGGTGGCGCCGGCCGGTGAGGAGCTCCAGGTCAACGAGGCTTTTCTCATCGATGGTCGAAACGGTCTGGTAACGAAGCCTGGCCTCCTTTCCCTCGGGGTCGTCGGGGGAAGTGACGATCGTCTTTGTGCCTGACTTTTTCAGAAAATCGAGAAGCTCGCCCGCTTCGGGGTCGGGGTGTCCGGACACCACCGCCAGGTAGTGCTTCTGGACATCCCGGCTGCGAAACGCCGCCGACAGGCGCCCCGCCGCCTTGGAGGTACGGGCGAAGACCACCACCCCGCCCACCGGCCGGTCGAGCCGGTGCACCAGTCCCAGGTAGACGTTTCCCGGCTTCTGATACTTCTTTTTTATATACATCCTGGCCACGTCCAACAGCGATACATCCCCGGTTCTGTCTCCCTGGGAGAGCATCCCCGGGGGCTTCACCACGCAGAGGAGGTGATTGTCCACGTAGAGCACCGAAAGATTGTCGGCGATATTTTCAAGGGAGAAAAACATCTTTTAAGCGAGCGTCCTTCACGAATGATCGAATGTGTGTTATAAGAGAATATATCATATAGAAATGGTTTTAGACGAAAAAACCGATCTGCGTTTCATATCTCAAATCGGAAGAGATTATCGACGATGACTGAAGTAGGACGAAATATACAGACAATGCAGGTGCTCTTCGAGCGGGCCGGGGTGCCGGTATCCGACCGGGACCTGGATCGCTTCGCCCTCTTCTACCGGGAGCTGGAGGAAAAAACAAAGGCCCTGGATTTGACCCGCCTCGAGGGGCTTGAGGACATCGTCATCAAGCATTTCATCGATTCGATGCTTCCCGGAATGCTGACGAAACTCCCCTCCCCGCTTCTTGATATAGGCACCGGCGCGGGCTTTCCCGGCATCCCCCTGGCCATGCTCCATGAGGACGTGGAGCTGGTACTGGCCGAAAGCCGAAAAAAGAGGGTGTCGTTTCTCCTGACCATGATCGATCTTCTGGGGCTCGAAAACGCCCGGGTCTATCCCCACAAGGTGCACCCCGATTTCCCCCTGAAGGTGAACGGCGTCATCACCCGGGCTCTGGAGAGCGCAGGCGAAACCCTTTCCCGGTGCGCCCCCTTCCTCTCCGAGGGGGGACGGGTCATTTTGATGAAGGGGCCCGCAGGGGCCGATGAGATCGACGAGGCCCTGTCGGACATGGGGCGGTTCTTCCAGCTGACAGAGGACATCCCCTACACCATCGAGGGGACCGACTACCAGCGACGGCTGATCGTATTCGAGCGAAACGGGACGGAATACGTCGAGGAAGATGACGAAAGAAAAACACACCGGTCCGGGACGATCGTGGATATCAAGAGTCCCGCCAACGACCGGTACAAGCTGTTCCTGAAGCTGCTCGACGGCCGGGGGGTGAAGAAGGAGGGGATGACGATCCTCTCGGGGAAAAAGGCGGTGGACGAGGCGGCGCGGGAGTTCCCTGACCTTCTGTGCGGGTGGATCACCCGGGGGAGCCAGGACCCGCCGGAGTACGGGGCGAATGAAATCCCCTGGTATCGGCTCTCCGGCGCGCTCTTTCGGGAGATCGACGTCCACGGCGCGGGCTCGCCCCTGGCGCTGATGACGGTGCCGGACATCCCCCAGTGGACCGACGAGCCGAAGGAGACCTGGCCGGTCGGTTTGACGCTCTTCGTTCCTTTCCAGGACCCGGCGAACGTGGGTGCGGTGATCCGGTCGGCGGCGGCCTTCGGCGCCGTTCGGGTGGTGCTGCTTGCCGGGTGCGCCAATCCCTATCACCACAAGAGCGTCCGGGCGGCGGGGACGGCGCTGTTTCGTGTGCCGCTTCTGCGGGGGCCTGATCTTGAAGATCTGGAGGTGACCGGCGCGCCCCTTTACTCCCTCTCCGCCGAGGGGGAGGGGATCCAGGCGGCGGTGCTCCCCCGGACCCTGGGTCTCCTTGCCGGGAGAGAAGGACCGGGCCTACCCCGGCGCTTCCGGGAAAAGCGGGTGCTCTCCATCCCGATGGTAGAGGGGGTGGAGTCCCTCAACGCCGCCGCCGCTGTGACGGTGGCGCTGTTCGAGTGGCATCGGCGGCACCTGGCGAAGGGGGACCCACGCCGATAAGGATATTTTCGAATTTATTTTTTAAGAGGAGCGGCTCATGAAGGCGCTGATTACCGGAGCGGGGGGATTTATCGGCTCTCACCTGGTGGGGGCACTGAAAGACGACGGATGGGAGATGCGGGGGCTGTTTCTGCCCGACGAGGACGCCTCCCGGGCACAGGAATCCGGCGTGGAGGTGTTTCGGGGGGACCTGACGGACCCGGGGACCCTCGCCGGCGTCGCGGACGGCGTTGACGTGGTCTTTCACCTGGCGACCCGGGTGCTCGACTACGGCTCGAATCGCCTCTTTCGAGAGGTTATGGTGGAGGGGACGAGGCATCTCCTGGAGGAGTCGGCCAGGGCGAAGCCACGGTTTGTCTATGTCTCCTCCATCGCCGCCCACGGTTTGAGGAGGAACATCCCCGGCGCCGATGAGGACGCGACGCGCTTTCCCTGCGGCGTGCCCTACAGCGATATGAAGATGGAGGCCGAGGACATGGTCCGGGAGTTCTGCGATGAATCGGAGATGGAGTGGGTCATCGTGCGGCCCGCCAACGTCACCGGGCCGGGGAGCGTCTGGGTCAAAGACGTGTTGGACGCCTTCTATCGGGGACCCCTGCCGGTGATAGACGGTGGTGTTCACCCCGGCGCCTTCGTCTATGTGACGAACCTGGCGGACGGGATGGTGCTGGCGGCAAAGAGCAAGAAGGCGATCGGCAGGATATATCAGTTCCGGGACGACTACGACATCACCTGGGGGGAATACACCGCCCACCTGGGGGAGGTGATCGGAAAGGAGCCGAGGGGGAGTCTCCCCTTCCAGCTTGCCTGGGGCATGGGATTGTTTCTCGAGATGATCCTCTCGCCCCTGGGCATCCGCCCGCCCATGACCCGGCTGGCGGCGGGGGTGATGGGGAGGAACCTGGATGTGAGCAACGCCCGGGCCAGGGAGGAGTTGGGATGGAAGAGTCGGGTGGGGCTCGACGAGGCGCTTGAAAAAATAGATCAGTGGATCAGGGATGTATACCTGCCTGAAAAGAAGAGATAGCGCCGATATGATTTTCAAGGCGCGCCGAATATAAAAGAAGACGGAATTATGTCAAAACCGAACTTTATCGTTATCATGACCGACAGCCAGGGGGCGAACCAGGTGGGGGCCTACGGGACACCGGGACTGGGGACAAAGCGCATCGACGCCCTGGCCGACCGGGGCGTCCGCTTCGAGCGGGCCTACACCACCACGCCCATCTGCAGCCCGGCCCGGGCGGGGCTCTTCACCGGCATCTCCCCGCACCTGGCGGGACCCTGGGGGAATCACCTCCCCCTGGGAGCCAACATCAAGACCATGGGGCGGCGCTTCACGGACGCCGGGTACCATGCGGCGTATATCGGCAAGTGGCACCTGGACGGGCACGACTACTTTGGCACCGGCATCTGCCCCGAGGGATGGGATCCGGACTACTGGTTCGACGGGAAGAAATACCTGGATGAGCTGAGCGAGGATGAGATCGAACTGTGGCGTGGAGGGCTCCAGACGATCGAGGACCTGGAAAGACACGCCGTCGACGACGCCTTTACTTGGGCGCATCGAAACGGCGACCGGGCGGAGCAATTTCTCCAGGAGGCGGCGAAAGGAGACGCCCCGTTTCTGTTGGTGGTGTCGTACGATGAGCCGCACCATCCCTTCACCTGCCCCCCGGAATACGCCCGGGAGTTTGCCGAGTACCGGTTCCCCCTGGGACCCCAGGCCCACGACACTCTGGAGGGGAAGCCGGACTACCAGCGGGAGTGGGCCGAGGCGTCGGGATTTCACTTCGAGGACGGATACATCACGCTGCCGCTCCTGTTTGGCTGCAACGCCTTCGTCGACTCCGAGATCGGTCGGGTCCTGGACGCTGCGGACAGGTACGCCCCGGAGAACACCTGGATCATCTACACCTCCGACCACGGGGAGATCTTCGGGGGACACGGGCTCATCGGCAAGGGGCCCGCGCTGTACGACGAGATCACCCGGGTCCCGCTGATCGTCAGGCCGCCCGCGGAGTATGAGGACGTCGCCCCCGGCTCCGTGATACAAACGCCGGCGAGCCACCTGGATATCCTCCCCACGATGCTGGCCCTCGCCGGGCTCGACGTCCCGCCGATCCTGGAGGGGGAGGACCTGCTCAAGATCCTCTCGGGCGACGAGCGGCCCGACCGCCCGGTCTTCATGGAGTACAACCGATTCGAGGTGGAGCACGACTCCTTCGGGGGATTCTTCCCCATACGCGGAGTATACCGGGACGGTCTGAAGCTGTACATAAACCTGTTTTCCACCGATGAGCTGTACGACCTGGGGAATGACCCCGGCGAGGTGCAAAATCTCATCGACGATCCCGGATATAACAAAGAGCGGGATCGGCTCCACGACCTGGTACTGGAGCGGATGTACACCGTTCGGGACCCCTTCCGATCGCCCTACTGGGAGCGGCGGCCCTGGCGGAAGGGCCGCACCCTGACCTGGATGGGGAAGTATCGCCCCCGGCCGGACGATGGGTACGCCCCGCCCTTCTATGATTACGACACCGGGCGGCCCACGAAGGGGGTGAAGGTGGAGTTCGGCGGCGAGGAATGAGACGACGTAACAATGCTGGGAACACGCGGCTG